>Ga0308017_1000234_pt1 | contig 18223 bp, 16 predicted proteins | sample Neamet280_FD_203145 | JGI IMG/M metagenome (GOLD analysis project Ga0308017, IMG submission 203145) | Marine microbial communities from water near the shore, Antarctic Ocean - #280 | ecosystem: Environmental > Aquatic > Marine > Unclassified | place: Southern Ocean | collected 2014-10-01
ACAGGAGCGTTACTAGGTTTGGGGTTTATTACTTACGGTATAGTACCGAATCTCTCATTGGAGCTTGTAAGAATGGCTGGCTATGTAACAGATTTTGGAATAAGTGGACTTATGTGGATTGAATCCAAAACAGTTGTCGGTTTTACAATAGATAACAGTTGGCGATATATATGCGCTGGTTTTGTAGGTTGGGGATGGTTACTGAGAAATCACATCCCTAGTTTGCTATGTAGGTTTACAACACTCGTAGGTGTGGGAGGCATTGTAATTGAGCTTGTGAGAACTATAGTTACAAGGCTTTAGCTACCTTAGGGGCATGGATAGAATTCATCTAGTCGAATGCCCCAGAGACGCCATTCAAGGCTGGCCTCATAAGGTTTCAACACAAGATAAAATTGGATATTATAGAACTTTATTTGAAGTAGGTTTTGACACTTTGGATTTAGGTTCATTCGTTTCTCCAAGATCAGTACCATCAATGGCAAATACTGCTAAAGTGTTAAGAGAATTAGAGAACGAGTCCATTATCCAAAACTCAAGTACTCGGTCGCTTGTTATAGTTGCAAACGAAAGAGGTGCTGTTGAAGCGTGTGGTTTCGAGGTGCTAGATGATATAGGATTTCCTCTTTCACTATCTGAAACATTCCAACAAAGAAATACCGGAGCTAGTATCGAAGAAGCCTTCAAGAGGTTAAGTAAGATTCAAGACCTGTGTTTATCTAACGAAAAAAGACTGGTTGTTTATTTAAGCATGGGGTTTGGTAATCCATATGGGGATACATGGCACCCGGAAATGCTTACAGAATTTTCAAAAAGACTCTATCATACAATGGGCATAAAGGTCATTGCTCTTAGTGATACGGTAGGAACTGCAGATGATGAACTTATTAAAGATGTTTTTAAATCAATAATACCGGAATTATCTGAGGTTGAATTCGGAGCGCATCTACATCTTAATGTTGTCGACGGAATGAATAAGATTTCTGCTGCAGTAGATGGTGGATGTAGACGATTCGATGGAGCAATACGTGGTGTAGGTGGTTGCCCTTTTGCACAGGACGCTTTAGTAGGCAATGCCCCTACCGAAAGAATGATAGAGTTGTTTGAGTCATTAGGTCTTTGGGATGTGAAAAACCAAAGGGCTTGGTCTCATGCCCAAAGCATAGCCGCAGAAATATTCAGAGACGAAAAACTTGTCTGATTGTTTTAAGACAGTGTTAAGTAGGCAACTCCTAAGCCGAGCAAAGTAGCTGAAAGCTTCTTCAGATTAAAGGCGTGCCCCTCTTCTGACTCAAATAATATGGTCGTTGAAATATGAAGTAATATTCCTATTACCAAACCATGTGTTGCTGCCATAAAGGCTGTGTTGCCTCCAGGAATAACAATGGAAGAGTGAATTATTCCATCATAAAGAAGCATCCCTAAAAGCGGCATCAACCCGAATGCGCAAATCATTCCCCAACGTATAAACACAGATGATTTGGTAGTTGAAATAAGCCCCATTAACACCATAGCAACAGGTAGCTTATGTAGTGCTAAGCCAACGAAAAGCCCAGAGGTCATAGCTTTTGCATTGTAGATATGCAAGTGTGAGTGTTCAACAATTCTAGGCCCCATTGTTAAAACGTGGTCAGCTGAATGAGCTGCACCTTCAGCTAAGGGCATAGATTCTAATAATGCGTGAATACATAAGCTTGCAAAAGCGATCCATGGGAAAACAGAAGTATGATGGTGATGTCCACAATCTCCGGCACTATGGGCATGGCCGTGCTCGAGTCCTTTACTGATGTATTCGAGCAGGATTTGGACCATAAAACCGATTAAAACGAAAGCCCCTGCGATCTGTCTATCAAAGCTAAAAGCTTCTGGAACTAGATGAAGGAAGAGCAAACCGATTATATAAGCACCTCCAAAAGATAAAATTAACGAAAGATAATTGATGGCTTTATTGCCGAGAACTTCTATAATTAAACCGCCAAGTATAGCAATAAGAAATAATGAAAAGCCTGTAAAGATCATTAACTCGTTTTTTTAGCAATTAATATCAACCTTGGAGAATCCGCTGAATATGGCTTTAGGGTGTAATCACCATATTTTCTAATTACTTGCAAACCTACACCGGATAACATAAGCTTCAACTCATCTACAGACCAGGCTTTAACTTGTTCAGTAACCTTTGTGTCCACACCCTTAGAGTTTATGTATCGTATGGTTTTTCTGAAAAAGCCTTCTGTGAGTTCTCTATGAATGTGGAACGTGTATTCCCCTTTAGTTACTACTTCATTTTCTACTAATCTTAATTTGGAATATGGAGTATTGATATAATCAAAAACTAACCTGCCTCCTGCTTTGAGGCTGGAAGCGAAACCTTGCAAGACATCAGAATGTTCGTTAGGGGTATGAAAATATCCGAAACTGGTAAACAAATTAGTTACAACATCGAATTTGCCTAGCCACTCATGTTCATCCTTAAGGCTTCTAAGGTCGAGGACCTTAAAGGATACGTGTTTTTCTACACCTATATCCGCAGCGCTTATCCTAGCTAATTTAATACTGTCAGGACTCAAGTCGAAACCACTAGCCTGAAAACCGTCCTTCCCCCATGAAAGCACATGTCTTCCAGCACCACATCCAGCATCAAGAATTAAACTACCGTTATTTACTTCAGTGTTTTTAAGGGCTTTGATTAGATTGTCGGCTTCTGTTTGGTCTCTATTACCATATAAAACATGATAAGCGGGCGAGTTAAACCAGGACACAAACCACTCCTTATTACTATTAGGTTCAGTTTCTTTCATAACACCCTATATCAGGACTGAAAGTGGACCTGGGTGCACCATCTAAATCTTTACTGACTTCAGCAGCAGATAAAGGTGGAATGGAACTGATTCCGTCCCAAACTGTACTATTACCCTCCAAATGAAAATCCCTCAGTATTGTTGACTGAAATGGTGGTTCTGAATCCGTAGTGCAATTGGCTGATAATATAGACTGAGGAAAATCCTCATCCTGCACATCGACACCACATGAATTAAATATGGGAGAGAAGTATATGCTAGAATTAAAAAGATTTGAGGTTAGCTCGTCGTGATTATCTAAAGTGGCGTTATTCCCCCAAATAATACAATTTCTAAATTCTGTCCCCTCTACGAATGGCCTCTCAATACTTCCTGCAGAGCTTTCGTACCAGTCATTCACATATACCGATGGCCCCTGTCTTACTGTACCATTAGACCAGTAGTTAGCGAAAGTAGTAAGATGAATATTAATCCTTCCACCAAGTGTGAATGCGCCACATGCTTCACCACAGTCTGTAATTAGATTATTTACTCCGTCAATATATCCGCCCTGTGACAATAGCCCCACAGCCGACATATTCGTGATCTCGGTATTAGTAATGTTTAAAGAGTATGCGGACCCCACGGATAATGTATCAACCCATATACCCACTGTTCCGTTCTTAAACACAGCATGATCAATGTTACTCTCAAAGGCTCTATCTAGCCATATCCCTCCTCTACTAACTGTAAAGTATACGTTTTCGCCTTCGTACTCAAACTCAATTGGAAATTTCAGGCCCCATTGGCCTGGAGCGTCAGCGTAATAGTATTCAAGCCTATCCCCTTGAAATACTACCTTCTCATTTAATGTGCCTTCAATATTAATCGTGCCTCCTTGAACCCAAATCCCGCTACCATCATGTACATACACTTCTGCCCCTGCCTCTATCGTCAACATACAACCTGGTTCTACACGTATGGGACCATAAATAACGTGAGGCAAATCACTAGTCCAAATCTCGTTACATGATAAGATTTGTTCAGGCGGATTATTTGAATCAAACCAATTTCCTGGCTGATGGTGAAAAACCGCATTTCTACCGTAAGATATTAGGTGAACTGACTGTTCGGAGCCGTTAGTGCTAAACCTCAACCTGTCCTCAACTATAAATGAAGATGTAGAGCTCGTGGGGTCTATTGTTACCTCTACAAAGATGTACAAACTATCACCTGGTAATACTGTTACGTCTTGTACTGCGAGTAAAGGGATACCATTATCGTCAACACCCACACCATCAATGTTAATTCTGTATTGAGAGTTTGTACCTCCCTCTAATTCAATGTCACTAATTAGAATTGCATCATCGTGATGATTTCTAACTCTCAGATATAAACTTTTAGAACCTATAGTTGTAAAAACCGAATCGAAAAACAAGGTGTCACTTGAAAAATTCAATAACGCATCGGGATCATTCGTGTAATTGACCTTAGTACAGCTTTGCATAGCAAGAACTGCAATTAACATCAGCAGCATGCTGCTATTAATCCAAAGCTTAAATCCTTTGCTCATCATATAAATATGAACTCTTTATCCCAGGTATCCTTTAAGAATACGACTTCTAGATGTGTGCTTCAACCTTCTAATTGCCTTCTCCTTGATTTGGCGAACTCGCTCTCTCGTAAGATCGAACCTTTCACCTATCTCTTCTAAGGTCATAGGATGCTCACCATTCAGTCCAAAGTACAAACGAATTACGTCTGCTTCTCTAGGAGTTAATGTTCTCAATGAACGCTCAATCTCTTTTCTGAGACTCTCAGTCATCAACTGATCATCGGGAGCAGGAGAATCACCGACACGAAGAACGTCATACATAGTGCTTGAGCTCTCGTCACCGGCCTTCAGTGGGGCATCCATACTTACATGACGTCCTGCATTTTTCAGACTCTGCTTAACTTCATCAAGAGTCATGTCGAGAGACTCTGCTAATTCTACAGCAGTTGGAGGTCTTTCAAACTCTTGTTCTAGTCTTGCATACGCTTTATTAATCTTATTAATAGAGCCGATCTTATTAAGAGGTAAACGAACAATTCGGCTTTGCTCAGCTAGAGCTTGAAGAATACTCTGGCGAATCCACCAAACAGCATAAGAAATAAACTTAAAACCACGAGTTTCATCAAACCTTTGAGCAGCCTTAATAAGACCTAGGTTTCCTTCGTTAATCAGATCAGGTAGACTTAGACCTTGGTTCTGATATTGCTTTGACACACTCACCACGAATCTGAGATTAGCTTTAGTTAGCTTCTCAAGAGCTGCTTTATCACCAGCCTTAATCTTTCGCGCTAGCTCAACCTCTTCCTCAGCAGTAATAAGATCAACTCGACCTATCTCCTGGAGGTATTTATCTAGCGACGCGGTTTCCCTATTGGTAACCTGTTTCGTGATTTTTAGCTGCCTCATGTGCTTTAATTAATATCTAATCCAAATAATAACGTTGACTTTATAAACTTTCGTCTAGTCAGTCAATATTAATCTCTCTTCGCTTCCGTACTATCGTTTCTTCTGTCGTTTCTTCTATCTCCACGATCACGACGATCGCCTCTGTCTCCTCTATCTCCACGACGAGGTCTTTCAGCTGGCTCAACATATCCCTCCGGCTTCTCTAATAGAGCCTTACGACTTAATTTGATTTTACCAGTCTTAGGATCTCGTCCTACAACTTTAAACTTGACAGTTTCACCTTCCTTTAGAATATCTTCAACGTTATCTACGCGCTTCCAATCTAATTCACTTACGTGAAGAAGTCCATCGATACCAGGCATTACTTCAACGAAAGCACCATATGGCATAATCGTCTTCACTTTACCTTCATACACTTCACCGATCTCAACAGTAGGTGGGAATGCGATTGCTTTAATGCGTTTAACTGCATCATCGATAGCTGCTTTATCAGAAGCAGCAACTTCAACTCTACCCTCTCCATCGATATCCTCGATAGAAATGTTTGTGTTAGTCTCAGCTTGTAGCTCTTGAATGATTTTTCCTCCAGGCCCGATAATTGCACCGATAGCATCTCCAGGAACATTAAATGCAACAATTCTAGGAGCGTGTGGCTTGAAATCTTCGCGTGGCTCAGCAAGAACCTTTAGCATCTCACGACGAATGTGATGACGTCCTTCGCAAGCTTGATTAAGAGCTTCTCTTAAAACATCCATGCTAATACCCTGGATCTTCATGTCCATTTGGCAAGCAGTAATACCGTCAGCTGTACCAGTAATCTTAAAGTCCATATCACCTAAGTGATCCTCATCACCTAAGATGTCACTTAGAATAGCATATTTACCTGTCTCCTTATCAGTGATAAGTCCCATAGCGATACCAGAAACTGGAGCTTTAATCGGAATACCACCATCCATTAATGCAAGAGTTCCTGCACAAACAGTAGCCATTGATGACGAACCGTTAGATTCTAAAATCTCTGAAACTAAACGAATTGTGTAAGGGCAATCTTCAACTGGAGGTAAAACATGCTTAAGAGCACGTAACGCTAGGTTACCATGACCTACTTCACGACGGCTTGTGCCACGTAATGGTCTCTCTTCACCTGTAGAGAATGGAGGGAAGTTATAGTGTAACATGAACTTCTCAGTCTTACGAATCAACGCTCCGTCTATTAACTGCTCGTCTTGCTTAGTACCTAGAGTTAATGTTGTTAGAGCCTGAGTTTCACCTCTTGTGAAAATAGCAGAACCGTGACAACTTGGTAAGTAATCAACCTCACCCCAAATATCTCTAATGTCTGTAGACGAACGACCGTCTAGACGAACTCCATCATTTAATACTAGATCACGAATTGCCTTTTTCTGTACATCATGTAAGTAAGTCTTAAGCATGAATGACTTTTCCTTACGCTCTAAATCTGAAAGAGTTTCTAGGAAGTCAGCAGTGATTGCTTTGAATGAAGCTTTACGCTCTGATTTAGAAGCGCCTTTCTGAGCCGCTTCATACATAGGTGGGTATAAAGTATCGAATACTTTAGCCTTTAAATCATCATCGTGATCCTCGTGGCAGTACTCACGACTTACACCGTGCTTACCTACTTGCTTAGCTAATGCAATTTGAGCTTCACATTGAGCCTTAATAGCCTCACCAGCTACAATAATAGCCTCAACCATTTCGTCCTCACTTACCTCAGACATTTCACCTTCAACCATAACGATACTATCAACAGTACCGGCAACGATTAAGTCGATGTCAGCTGATTCAAGTTCTGTACGTTGTGGGTTAATAACCATTGCTCCATCAATACGTGCTACTCTTACTTCAGAGATAGGACCGTTGAAAGGAACATCACTTACAGCGATACAAGCACTAGCTGCAAGACCTACAAGGCTGTCCGGCATCACTTCTTCATCTGAAGACATTAATTGCACCATCACCTGAGTTCCAGCGTGGTAATCACTAGGGAACATAGGTCTAAGAGCTCTGTCAACGAGACGCATCACTAGAACTTCTGTGTCAGAAGGACGAGCTTCACGCTTAAAGAAACCACCAGGGAATCTTCCCGCTGCTGCGTATTTCTCTCTGTAATCAACTGTTAATGGTAGAAAGTCTACTTCATCTCTAGCATCATTACTACTAACAATAGTAGCTAGCATCATTGTGTTTCCACAACGTAGAACTATAGACCCGTCAGCTTGTTTCGCTAGTTTTCCAGTCTCGAGTGTGATCTCACGCCCGTTGCCGAGATCAATGGTTTGTGTGTGTACCGTGTAATTCATTTCTTTTCTATATATCTTCTTCTAATGTGTGGCCAAGTAACACAAGTGATTTCTCAACTTGCTTTAACTACAAAAACCAGACCAAAATGCAAGGTGTGACTAACCGAGATTTTCTCGGTTTACAGATTTAGCGACGTAGCCCTAATTCTTTCACGATGGCACGGTAACGAGTAATATCCTTAGACATTAAATAGTCTAAAGCCTTACGACGCTTACCTACTAAAGTAATTAGTGCTCGTTGCGTGTTAAAATCTTTACGATTGTTTTTTAGGTGCTCAGTTAGATGAGCAATTCGGTAGGAAAACATAGCAACTTGTGCCTCTGGAGAACCTGTGTCTTCAGCTCCTTTACCGTGTTTTGTGAAGAATTCTTTCTTCTTTTCTGTGTCTAAGTAATACATGTCGAAATCTTTTTGATGTCCGCGATGCGAATTTTAATGAGGCGCAAAGATACGTCAAATGATAAGCGATAGACTACTTCCCGCAGATTTCTTAATCCATACTTGAATCTTGAAAACTTTAAGTTGCCGTATGAAGCATTCTAAGAATAAAGTCAAGCTGAGACTTTAGGTCCTTCCTCTCCACAATCATATCTAGAAACCCATGCTCTAGAAGGAATTCAGACCTCTGGAAGCCTTCAGGCAGATCCTTACCGATTGTTTCTTTAACTACTCTCGGACCTGCGAAAGCTATCAAAGCATTCGGCTCAGCGATATTAATATCTCCTAACATAGCAAAAGAAGCAGTTACACCACCTGTGGTGGGGTCAGTCAACACACTTATATATGGCAGCCCGGCCCTTGCTAACATCGAAAGTTTAGCACTTGTTTTTGCCATTTGCATAAGACTTAGACCAGCCTCCATCATTCTAGCGCCACCAGATTTAGATATACAAATAAATGGCACACCTTTCTTTATAGCATGATCGATTCCCTTAGCTATTTTCTCTCCCACTACTGAGCCCATTGACCCACCGATAAAAGCAAAATCCATACATGCAATTACAACTGGAGCGCCTTCAAGCTCACCAGAAGCAACACTAAGGGCGTCATTTAATCCAGTCTTCTTCTTTGCGGCCTCTAGTCTGTCTGGATACGACTTCGTATCCGTAAACTCTAGCGGGTCTAGAGAAGTCATTTTAGGAGCTAAACGGCGACATTTACCATTGTCGAACAAGAAGCTGAAGTACTGAGCGGAGCCTATCCTCTCGTGATGTCCACAATGTCCGCATACCCATACCGCTGCTTCGTGTTCCTGGGCAGAAACAACTGTTTTACAACTGGGACATTTATACCAAACGCCTTCGGGAATTTCCTTCTTTTCAGCTGACCTTGTTTTAATTCCTTCCGTATTTCTTTGAAACCAACCCATGTATTTTGATTTAATCGAGCCGCTAAGTTATGAGTATTAAAATGGATGACCTAAACCTAAATGAATAGCTCCCTTTGGAAGGGCTTGTCCTATCCACCTTTCTGATTCAAAAGATGAGGGATCATAAATTCTTAATGCAGCATCTAACCTGATAAGAAAGAAATCAAAATCGTACCTTAAACCCACACCTGTACTAAGGGCTAAAGATTTAATCCCGCCTGACATAAGTGAAGTGCCATCATTGTTGTCGCTATCGTGCAACCATACATTCCCAATGTCAGTAAACATGGCTATGGTTATTGATTCAGACCAAACAAGCCTCAACTCTGCTGACATTTCTAAACTCACATCCCCTACTCCATTTAACAAAACCATTTCTGAAGATTCCGAATTAAAATTTCCAGGCCCTAACTCCCTAACTGGCCACCCCCTCACGCCGTTAGCTCCACCTCCGAAAAACCCCCTGTCATATGGTAAAGCAGAAGTTCCATCACCTACCCACGCTGTACCCACTCGGATTTTAGTAGCCCAGGCTCTTCCCTCTACACCAAGCACTGAACCACCAGCCTTCCACGCCCCATCTAATCTGAGGAATTTAATAATAGGCACATCACCTATATACACACCTCCATCATCCAGAAGATTAAAGCCGAATAAAGGAGCAAATGGCTTCGATAATGCTCCGGACCACTCAACATTCACGGCTAGAGAATTCACACCAGCCCCATTGGCTATGGATTGCACCCATGACAAGCTGCTTCCGGTGGTCGCGTAATCACTAAATCTGTAAGACAATAGCGGGTCATTTGCATCAGACAACCACTCTTCAAATCCCTCATCCTTCTCTAGACTTACATAGCTAAATCTAAATGGATTAAAAATAATTTTACTGTTTTTGCTCTTATTCTCAACCCAATCAATACTATGATTGAAATTGTAGGTAGTCCTGACATATTCAGGGCGTGACTCCTTAGAAGCATGCACCATCCATTCTGAATGGGCATTCGTGGATTTAGGAAGCGAATTGATGTTTAATGGCGACGCTCCTATGGTTCTGTACACCATTTGAATCCCGAACTCCCCACTATTAGGGACAATGGAATTGTGATTATATGAAAAGGGTTCCGTTGACGCAATGGATGCCGAAGCTGTCCACGACAGAACATCCGCCCTTTTAGTTGTGTTTTTATCTGTCCATGTGACTTTTGCTAATGGACCAAACCGCGTATCAGCTCTTGTCATATCTAGCTCTATAGCTAAACCATATCTAGGAGCACTTTGTAAAACAACCGTAACATCTACAATGCCAAATTCCGATGATAATGAAATAGGAAAGTCTTTTTTAATGTCAAGTGATTTTATCGCCGTAACTGATGACAACCTTCTATACGACGCCTCGAATAAAGACGGATCGAAACTACCCCCTTCCTCAAGTAGCACTAAATATCTTAACACATCAGAATGAATAGGCTTTTTCATTTCGCTTTGATCGAAAAAGACACTACCGATATTAATTTTCAAGTGTGGAGCAATGGAAGAGTTGGCTTCGATTTTTTGGCCTCGTAAAACAATATCAATATTCACTTTTCCTACACTTTTAGATGTGTCTAACTCATATTGAATAAACCCCTCGTTTAAGGTCGCAAAACCTAATGCCTGAGCCTTAGAAGCAAGCCTAGATCTTTCGAGCTGTAACATCTGCATGCTTAAAGGGTCGCCACTATTAATCGGACATCCCCTTATTAAATCATCTATTGGAAGACCAGAAAAGTCGCCCAACCATCTCACTGTATCAATATGCCATCTCATGCCCTGTGCGATTTCGAATGTCGCCACGACACGTCTATTTCTGGTTGAATCAGCGGTTACTTCTACATCGGCGTTTAGATAGCCATACTGCCGCATTACCTGCTCCATTTTAATTGCCGTACGCGATAAGACATTATCATCCCAGACCACTGGGGGCTCGCCGAACAACTCTCTAACCACATACCTATAACCTCCCGGAGCTTTTCCACGACTAGCTCTTCTATCAAGGCTTTTGACGAATTTAGTGGGATTAATAGAGTTGTAAGCGAACAGTTTCCACCTAACACCTAATAGCTTTTTATTCTCACGCAGAATAAACACTGACTCTAGATCTTGCATTACATCGTCAGATATAATAGAGTCCGTCTTGATTATCTGCTTCGTTAAAATATGAGTAGTCTGCGATGTAAGTGCAAAAGGTGATGAGATTAAAAAGATCGCCAGCACTAACACAATGTAGCTTTGAGGCATTAGCTTTGTAATTATGCTCACAAAAAACGAAAGAAACGCCATTAAAGCCCTTCGCAGCAAGGATAGCCGATTGCAGGAGAAACTAATGGTAGTGGAAGGATTCAAGAGTGTATTAGAATTGTTAAAGAGCCGAGTTTTAGCAGAACGAATTTACATTACTTCTACCGTAGAGGACTCTTCTATTCTGAATGAAATTAAAGACTTGGCTAGCACATCAGATATATCAATGTGTGAAGTTTCTAAAAAAGACATGGAAATCATGTCTAGCATGAAGAGTGCTCCAGGGATACTGGCTGTTGGGGAAATCATCAGCTTTCCTTTGTCAGATGTAATTGATCGGCTCAAAAAGCCCGGAGAATGCTCAACTTCATGTCTTCTCATTCTTGACGATCTAGTAGATCCAGGTAATGTCGGCACATTGATTCGCACTGCTGAATGGTTTGGCTTTGCGGGAATTATATGCTCAGAAAGAACAGCTGACATATGGAATCCAAAGACTATACAAGCCTCCATGGGGTCAGTATTCCGCATGCAAATTGTAGTGGCTTCGCCTGCAGATATTATCAAAGAATACAACTTAAAAGCTGTAGCACTGGACTCCGACGGAGAAAACCTATATAATGACCAGTTCTTGCCCGATGCAATAATAATAGGTTCTGAATCACATGGCATCTCACCCGAGCTGTCAGAAGCGTGTGCTAAAACCTGGTCAATTCCAGGCAAAGGACAGACGGAGTCATTAAATGCCGCTATCGCAGGAGCCATAGTGTGCGCGGAACTAGCACGCAGAACCAGCTGAGGCAGTATCTAGCTGGTTATTTGATGTTTAGCCAGCAGTGGTTGAACTGTTATTTCACACCACATCCTTTCTATTTCCTCCTTAGAACAGAGCTCTGTTCCTATAAACGAGACTACGTCTTTAAGCCTCGTTTCAAAAAGCTTCTTATCATTAGAATCAACCGTAAAGCTATTGTTTGAAGGCAATGCAATATCAAGATATTTAGCTGCGAGTATTTGATTTGGGTAAATTTTATATCCACTGAATATAGATTTATCAACTAGTGCTGCTAGAACTCTTTCTGTCCTAACTCCTGCTTCCTCAGCCCATGAAATTGTGTCACAAAAATGCAAGTGAACTCTTCCCTTATGACCCGTAATTCCAATTGCCATACTCATTTCATCCTCCCCCGCGGCCTTCTCGTAGCTCCCGTGTTTTTCTATCATCAACAACTCTCTCACTTTAAATGAGTCACATGGATCCCACTCATAAGACAAGCTAATAGGCCTTACATTTAAACCGGTCCATATAGTTTCGCCCCCTTCAGAAATCAGCATTCTTATCAGGGCTGGTGATGTTGAATCCTTTCCGTTTTTTGCCCTTCCTTCTTTCTGGGCAAGCCAAACCGACTGACCTCTAGCGATTGCGCTTCGAATATAATCCGACACTAAAAGGCTGCTTGCCCATCTCTCCCTTGCGGACCCTCCCCTAGGAACGACGAAACATCTGTTAAGCCTTACTAGATCTTCAATCCACTTCTTAGAAAGCAAATTATCTCCTATGCCTATTTCTGTAGATGAATACCCATTGCCCATTCGAGCAACATTGACTAAAGATGGATCTAATACTATATCCTTATGGTTAGTGAGGTGTAAAGTGGCCTCAGATAATGCCAAATCCACTGTCTTAGCATCGAAACTGACAGTCACCCCGTCGGTAGTACCTTCAATTAAAGCTTCTAAAAAAGGGAAAGTTAACTCATCCTGAAATTCCTGTACAGTCTGCATGAAGGGCATCGCCTCAGCAATTTCCTCAGCGTTATCTGCTCCAATTAAGGGAGTTAGCAACGCCATCCAATCTCTACTATCAGACAGAGTTTTAGCTACAGAAGCAGTTTCTGCATCCGAATAGGGTCTTATATGTTCGAAGTCGTGTTTTGACATCCGTCGGGCAAGATACCCCACCTACCTTTGTAACCAATAATGACTTTCGAAGATCTTAAAATAACACGTCAATTTCTTAATGCAATTGAGGATAGTGGTTTCACAAAACCCAGCCCGATTCAAGAGAAAGCAATTCCCCCTATTAATGGTGGTCAAGACGTAATAGGCATTGCTCAGACAGGAACGGGGAAGACCGCTGCTTTCGCACTTCCCTTACTTCAGAAAATTAAATACGCTCAAGACTCACCTCCTCGCGGGTTAGTCCTTGTCCCTACTAAAGAACTTGTGATACAGGTGCACGGCGTTTTCTGTTCTTTAGCTGCATACACAGACATTAGATGCATCGCTTTATATGGTGGTGTAGGACCTAAAACTCAGTTAGAGGAACTAGAGAAGGGGGTAGATATTATAATCGCTACTCCTGGAAGATTTTTAGAGCTGTACTTAAAGGGTGGAATTAAGCCAAGGAAAATTAAGACCCTAGTTCTTGACGAGTGTGACAGGATGATGGATATGGGTTTTATGCCTCAACTAAGAAACATTCTCGAAGTGATTCCATCGAAAAGACAAAATGTCCTTTTCAGTGCTACTTTCCCTGAGAGAGTGGAAAGATTGTCAGAGGAATTTCTGCTTTGGCCCACTAGAATAGAAGTCAGTCCTCAAGCTACACCTGTCGCTACAGTTACACAACTGAAGACGGCCGTCCCGAACATTAGGACTAAGCTCCATATGTTAGCACACCTATTGACTGTAGTTTACCCTGAAGAAAGAACTCTTATTTTTGTAAGAACTAAGGAGCAAGCCGAGTCGATCTCTAAATTTCTTGAAAGAACTATTTCTGGAGGTGTTCGTGGCCTTCACAGTAATAAAGCCCAAAACACTCGCTTGCACGCCATGGAGCTTTTTAGGGAAGGAGCAATAAGAGTTCTTGTAAGCACTGATGTGGCGAGTCGCGGGATTGATGTTCCAGACACGAAGCTTGTAATTAACTGCACTGTACCGAGGAACTCTTCAGATTATGTTCACAGGATAGGACGTACAGGTAGAGCCTTCAGAACTGGTGTTGCGCATACTCTGTATGATCCTAGTGAGGAAATGTACTTAGCGTCTGTAGAATCTTACTTGCCGAGTAAAAACGTCATTACTGAAGTACCACTTCCCGACGTCATAACAATAGAGCCAACTCCAAAGTACGAGGCTAAAGACATGGCGAGGGACATCGATTATCAAAAACGCAAAGCGGACCCGACATTCCAAGGTGCATTTCACGAGAAGAAAAACCAAAGATCTCAAGGAAAATCACGTCAGCAGCGTAGTGCTCGCAGAAGGAAATAAGGTAACCCCATCTGTTTCTAGTACATATCCCTCCTCGTAACACATGATTGCTAACCTCCCATCAATGAGGGCTTCTATATGTGTGTGGTAGTTGAAATTAAAGCCATTGCCTTTAAGCCAGGAATATGATTCTTCAGCACTATTTGACATATGACTCACCATTCTAAGTTCCTTTAAAAGGCCTCTATTCTTATCTAATACTCTTCCTACTTTTCTTAGTTTGGAGGAAATTCTAACTGCATTAATTACTTTCATGACCACAATAACTGAATTAAAAACAGTTGAAAAGTGTAGACTTTATAGTAGGGTACTCTGAGTTTATAGATGTTTATTTGCATTATGAATCTCTCTGTAAATTTGAATAAAGTAGGTATTGTCGGTGCTGGAGCTATGGGAGCTGGCATAGCCCAAATCGCTTCTCAAGCAGGTCATCAAGTAGTCGTTTTCGACCTCAATCAAACGGCCCTCGACACAAGCTCTGAGAAGCTAGCTAAGGTGATGAATCGTCTTATCGAAAAAGGCACGTTCAGCAAATCTGACGCCTCTGACATTCAAAGTAGAATTCTGCGAACTACAGATATTTCTGAATTCAATGGCTGCGGGTTAGTAATAGAAGCCGTCGTAGAAGATTTGAATGTTAAGCATAGCGTCTTCTCTCAAATAGAAGCCGTGGTCAGCGCAGATGCCGTTATTGCATCCAACACATCATCTCTATCCATCACCACCATTGCCGCAGGATGTAAGCACCCTGAACGAATTGTAGGATTACACTTTTTCAATCCAGCTCCATTAATGCCGCTTGTAGAAGTAATTGCGGCATTACAGACTAAGGAAGGCTTGACAGATAAACTCGTAGATTTAATGACCCAATGGGGGAAAGCTCCCGTAATAGCTAAGGACACACCAGGATTTATTGTAAATCGTGTAGCGAGGCCATATTACGCTGAAGCTATGAGGATCTTAGATGAAGGTCTTGCTGACGTCTCGACTATAGACGAGGCCATGAAGTCATTAGGCTTTAGAATGGGGCCTTTTGAACTTACAGACTTAATAGGCCATGACGTTAACTACGCTGTTACTGAGTCTGTCTTCAAAGCTTTTTACTACGACCCTAGATTCAAGCCGAGCATCACACAATTAAAACTTGTGGAAGCCGGATGGTTAGGACGTAAGACCGGAAGAGGTTTCTACAAATATGCTGAAGATGGCAGTAAGACGAGTTTCATGCTTGAGCTTACTAATGACGATCACAAATCGATATCAGAACGGATAATCGCCATGCTTATTAATGAAGCGGCTGATGCCGTTTTCTGGGGCATAGCATCTGTGGAGGATATTGATACAGCTATGACTAAGGGAGTTAATTATCCTAAGGGGCTGTTGGTTTGGGCTGATGAGTGGGGTGCGGCAAAGGTGATAGATATAATTGAAAAGCTTAGGGATAACTTTGGTGAAACGAGGTACCGTGTCAGCCCTAAATTAAGACAGCTAGCAGCTACAGGCAAGAAGTTCTACAACTAGAGCAGCCTTCTATCTTAACCTTTTTATTGAGTGAAGTTTATGAGTCAACTCGCCAGACTCACAATGGATAATTCCATCTGAACTAAGCGTATCAATCCTTACAGAACCGGATGCGTGAATCACTTCATCTGGACAGAGTATAATTGCGACATGAGTCACCTCATCTTTTTTATTTACAAAGAAGGCCAAATCATTAGCTTGCCTATCATCCCAGCTTACTACAGTGCCGACTTTGGCCTGGTCACTTGCGTCTCTAGGAAGAGGTTTCGAGCCGCATAATTGTGCTGAAATCTGAGTCAAGCCCGAACAATCAATACCAGCAAAAGTTCGCCCTCCCCACAAATACGGCACTCCTATAAAAGTCATGGCTACTTCACTCATAGAATGGAGTGTTTGATAAAGAGACTTCATCTTAAACCCTACCAGAGGTCGTCCTGCGATGCTCAAATACTCGGGGCTAATAGACAACTTTGTGCCAGCTGGAAAAACTACACCTATCCTCTGCCCCACAAAAGTCACACCCTGCGAAACGTACATAGTAGCACTTTCTTCACCAGATGAATCGAAATATTTAAAATGTCGTGAATCCGCATACCCCTCGTATCCATCGTGATTGCATCTCAACTTAAGCCAGTTGCCGTCAAGGTTGTCGAGTACTGTTATTCTTTCTCCGGCAATTACTTGGGATACCATCTCTGATCTGTCGTTTGGCTTCGCCCTAAGAGGAACGAAGGGAAACATCGCGACTAGAGTATCCTTAGCACTCATCTTAAATTAAATAGCCTCTATTACAATCGCCGAAGCTCCTCCCCCGCCGTTACATATTCCAGCAGCTCCATATTTAAGACCTCTAGCCTTAAGCGCGTGTATTAGAGTCACAACAATTCTAGAACCGCTAGACCCTAGAGGATGACCTAGAGCCACCGCCCCGCCATTAACATTTACCTTCTCAGGGTCTAAACCCAAAATCTGATTGTTCACAATTCCCACAACGGCAAATGCTTCATTCAACTCCCATAAATCTATATCTGCAATGCTTAACCCAGCTCTATCAAGTGCTATAGGAAGGGCTTTCGCAGGAGCAGTAGTAAACCACTCAGGTGCGTGTGCAGCATCAGCCGCACCTAAAATCTTTGCTATAGGATTGAGACTGTATTTAGCAACGGCCTCTTCTGAAGCAAGAACCAAAGCGCTCGCTCCATCATTAAGGGTAGAAGCATTAGCGGCTGTTATAGTTCCTTCCTTATCAAAGGCTGGACGTAAAGTTGGAATCTTATCCATTCTAACATTTGAGTACTCCTCATCCTTGGTGAACACGACAGGCTCACCTCGTCGTTGAGGGATCTCCACAGGCACCACCTCAGCATCGAAAGCTCCATTATCCCAGGCATCAGATGCTCTGTTATAGCTAGTGATAGCGAATGCGTCTTGCTCTTCTCTAGTAATGTTTTTCTCTTTAGCACAAATCTCAGCACAGTTACCCATGTGGACTTTGTTATACACGTCCGTTAAGCCGTCGACAAGCATGCCATCTCGCATGTTAATATCACCGAACTTGTATCCGTTTCTAGCGTTTAGATAGTGAGGGACTTGCGACATGTTCTCCATGCCACCAGCTATCACTATTTCTGCTTCGCCTGCTGCTATGGTGTTTTTCGCAAGCGATATCGCTTTCATTCCACTCGCACAAACCTTATTCACGGTGGTACACGGTGCTGTGTCAGAAACTCCAGCAGCCATTGCAGCCTGTCTCGCAGGAGCTTGACCTACTCCAGCTTGTAGCACATTACCCATAAAGACTTCATCCACCTTGTCGGCATCAACCGATGCCATCTTCAGGGCTCCTTTAATTGCTGCCGTACCTAATGCGGTAGCGGGTACAGATGAAAGCGACCCCAAAAAGCTACCCATTGGGGTACGTGAAGCTGATACTATATAAACGTTAGATGCCATATTAATTGATTTCTATTGGAGTTGAAGTTGGGGTATCTAAGACTTTGCTTTAGGTGCCGCCTTCGCTTTAGGTGCTGCCTTCGCTTTAGGGGCTGCCTTTGCTTTAGGTGCCGCCTTTGCTTTAGGTGCCGCCTTCGCTTTAGGTGCTGCCTTCGCTTTAGGTGCCGCCTTCGCTTTAGGTGCTGCCTTCACTTTAGGGGCTGCCTTTGCTTTAGGGGCTGCCTTTGCTTTAGGGGCCGCCTTCGCTTTAGGTGCTGCCTTCGC
>Ga0308017_1000235_pt1 | contig 18217 bp, 18 predicted proteins | sample Neamet280_FD_203145 | JGI IMG/M metagenome (GOLD analysis project Ga0308017, IMG submission 203145) | Marine microbial communities from water near the shore, Antarctic Ocean - #280 | ecosystem: Environmental > Aquatic > Marine > Unclassified | place: Southern Ocean | collected 2014-10-01
ATTGAGGTAAGTAAACTTTTTCTACTGCCTCTTTTATCGAATAAGGAATAGCAGTATTGTTAATGTCTTGTGAAGTTAATCCGAAATGGATAAATTCTTTAAATTCTTGTAATCCTAATTTATCAAATTCTTCTTTAATAAAGTACTCTACTGCTTTTACATCATGGTTAGTAATACTTTCAATATCCTTAATTCTTTGTGCGTCATTCTCATTAAAGTTTATGTATAATCCTCTTAAATCGCTAAATTTTTCGGCAGGAAAATGGTTGAGTTGTAGGATAGAACTATTGCAAAGTGCAATGAAATATTCAATTTCAACTTGTACTCTGAATTTTATTAAAGCAGCTTCAGAAAAGTAAGCTTGTAAGCTAGAAGTTTTGCTGATGTATCTACCGTCAATTGGGGTAACTGCAGTTAAAGGAGTAAGTGCCATTTTTTGTTTTGTTAATTAAAGCTGCAAATTTAAGCATTTTAATAAGATGTCCTTTCCTATTTCATTTGCTTTTTTACTACTTTTGGGAAATGGAAATACTTATAATTATTGGAATAGGAATTTTATTGCTTTTAGGAGTAATAGGGAGTGTTATTCCTGCTCTTCCAGGTCCTCCACTTTCGTATATTGCTTTGTTACTTTCCCATTTTTTTATTAATACTGTGGATGGAGATTCCCTTTTTTGGATAGGAGTAGTGGTAGTTGTGGTTACTGTTCTGGATTATTATCTACAGATTTATGGCGTAAAAAAAGCAGGTGGAGGCAAGTATGCAATTAGAGGGTCAGTAATGGGAATGTTGTTAGGAATTTTCCTATTCCCTCCTTTTGGTATTTTAGTAGGTGCTTTTGTTGGGGCTTATATGGGTGCGAAAATGGAGGCGAGTAAGAATGAAGTGAAGATAGCTTTTGGCGCACTTTGGGGCTTTATTTCTGGGACAATACTTAAATTATGTACTAGTTTTTATATCATATATATGCTACTATTTTGATGATAAAAATATCAGCTGTTTCTTATTTAAATACGGTTCCTTTTATCCATGGGTTAAAGCAAAGTGAGTTGATACACAGTATTGACTTGCAGTTGGACTATCCTTCTATTTGTGCCGATAAACTTATTAACGGTACTGTGGATTTGGCTTTAGTGCCTGTTGCGGTTATTCCAAAATTAAAAGAGACTTACATTATTTCGGACTATTGTATAGGCGCGAATGGTGCGGTGGATACCGTTTGTTTGTATTCGGATGTTCCTATTGAGGAAATTGCAAGTATAGGCTTGGATTATCAATCGCGTACTTCTGTCGCATTGCTTAAAATTTTACTGAAAGAATATTGGCAATTGAATCCTGAACTCAAAAAAGCGGATGTTGGCTTTGAAGAGAATGTAAATGGAAAACATGCTGCTTTGGTAATTGGCGATAGGGCTTTTTCTTTGAATTCTAAGCATTCCTATATCTATGATTTATCTGAAATTTGGAAAGAGATGACAGGATTACCCTTTGTTTTTGCCGCTTGGGTAGCGAATAAAAAGTTACCTAAAGATTTTATTATTTCCTTTAACAAAGCCCTTGAAAAAGGATTAAGCGATATTGATACCGCTTTGGCTTTAGAGGGTGCTAATTATCCGAATTGCACAAATCCTAAAGATTATTTGAACAATAAAATTTCCTATACGCTAGATGCTGATAAGCAAAAGGGAATGGAACTTTTTTTTAATAAGCTGTCCTAATGGTTTAATCTTTTCTATTTAGCTTTCTTTAACCTCTTTGCTGCTTTCTTTTCTTTTGCAGATTTAGCTGGTTCTTTTTTTGTGCTTTTCTTTGCGTCTTGTCCTTTTCCCATGATATTATATTTTTATTAATTTAAGATTAGTTAAAAGTACAATAATTTTTGAACTTACAAGTGTATTGTTCTTTAACTGCTTTTTGATACAATTGATCAATCAGCTTTTTTTAATTATTTTTTCTTTTTCAATTGTTGCTCTTGCTTTTTCTGCATGTCTTCTAATTTCTTTTGGAACTTAGATTTTGGCTTGGCAGGTTTCTTTTTATTTGCTTCCAATTGTGCCAATATTGCATCTTCATCAATCATTCTTTTCATAAAGTATTGTTGCGTGAAAGTAAACATATTCGCTAAAAAGTAGTAGTACGAAAGTCCAGCAGCATAATTGTTAAAGAACCCAAGGAACATGATTGGCATAAGGTACATCATCCATTTCATTTGTGCCATTTGCCCAGTTGCCATTGAAGAGTTCATATGTGTGTACAACAAAGTAGAAACCGTCATCAATAGCGTAAATAAACTAATATGATCTCCATAAAAAGGAATATCAAACCCTAGGTTGTAAATAGAATCGTAAGAGGATAAATCATCAGCCCAAAGGAAACTTTCTTGCCTTAGCTCAATAGAGGCAGGGAAGAAACGGAACATGGCAATAAGTATCGGAAATTGGAAAAGCATTGGCAAGCAACCTCCCATTGGGTTTACGCCTGCTTTTCTGTAAAGCCCCATTGTTTCTTGTTGGGCTTTCATTGGGTCTTTTCCTTTTAACTTGTCGTTAATTTTATCAATTTCAGGCTTTAATACTTTCATTTTTGCTTGCGATAAAAATGCTTTGTAAGTAAAAGGAGCAAGTCCGATTTTTATAATTAGTGTAAGTAGAAGAATGATTATTCCGTAAGAAGAAAAATACTTGCTTAGGAAATCAAAAATATTGATAATGATGTACTGATTTACCCAACCAAATATCCCCCAACCAAGTGGTACTAATTCTTCAAATCCTTTATTATAAGCTTGTAAGGTTTTGAAATGATTTGGTCCAAAATAGAACTGAAAACTTATTTTTTCATCTCTGTTGTGGTTGTAAGGTAATTCAAATTTTGCCGCTAAATCCTTTATGAATTTTGAGCCTTCACTTTTAGTAGATGTTAATTTTGTAGGCTTGTCAAATCCGTCTTTTGCTATAATAATAGCACTAAAGAATTGTTGCTTGAAAGCTACCCAGTTTAAACGTGCATTTATTTCGTCTTCATCTGTTGAAGTAAAGCTTAAATAATCAACCTCACTGTCAGTGCTGTATTGGTATTGTAGCCCTGTATACATATCCTGATTCGTCTTGCTTTTCTCAGTTTGTGGCGTTTTCATTTGCCACTCCAAATTCATGTAGTTTACTCCTGAAGGAATAATGCTTTCCATCCCTACAAAATTGATATCGAAATCAATAAGGTAATCGTTAGTAAGCGTGTAAACGTATTCTACATAATGGCTGTCATCCGCCTTTAGTTTCATACTTAACGTATTGTTGCTTTGTTCTGCAACAAAATACAATTCAGCAGTATTTATGTTGTGCCCAGTTGTAAATTGTAAATTGAAACGAGAACTATCCGCATCAAACAAATCAAGTGCTAGGGAATCAAAAGTCTGGTATTCTTTTAAAATTACTGAGATAATTCTACCTCCTTTATTAGCAACTGTAATTTTTAATTTTTCATTTTCAATAACCTGAAACTCGTCAGTTCCTATAGCAGCAGAAGCAAAAATTCCGTAAGTTGCTTTTAGATCCTCACTAACAACAGAATTGTTTAGTGTTGGTGCAATAGGTGTCGTTATTGTTTCAGTTATTTGTGTTTCCGTAATTACAGCCTCAGTTGGTGCTGGAGTCTGTACTTGTTCTTGTTGTACTTCAGGAAAAAAGAAAGTATTAAATACTATCAGTATGATAGCCATTAATACAAAACCAATTAGTGAATTTTTATCGTATTGTTTCATTTGTAAAACTTGATTATTTATTGTTGATACAGGCCTCAATAAATCCACAGAAAAGCGGATGAGGGTTAGCTACTGTACTTTTGTATTCTGGGTGAAATTGCACGCCAACAAACCATGGGTGAGTAGGGATTTCTACAATTTCAACTAAATTATTTTTTGGATTGATACCTGTGGCAATCATTCCTGCTTTTTCAAACTCAGCTTTGTAGGTATTGTTGAATTCAAATCTGTGCCTGTGGCGTTCGCTTATTGCTGTATTTTTATAGGAATTATAAGAATTCGATCCTTCAGTAAGTTGGCAGTCATAAGCACCCAATCGCATTGTTCCTCCTTTTTCAGTTACTGCTTTTTGGTCTTCCATTAAGTTTATGACTGGTGCAGAAGTTTCAGCATTCATTTCTACAGAATTGGCATCTTTATGGTCAAGTACATTTCTTGCATATTCAATTACTGCCGATTGCATTCCAAGACAAATTCCTAAAAATGGAATATTGTTTTCTCTGATATGTTTAATAGCAGAAATTTTCCCTTCCATTCCTCTATCACCAAAACCAGGTGCGACAATAAGGCCACTAAGTCCTGCTAATTTTTCGGTTACATTGATGTCATTTATTTCTTCAGCATGTATCCAGTTTACTCTTACTTTGCAGGAATTTGTTGCTCCTGCATGAATAATTGCTTCTGATATGGATTTGTAAGCATCTTGTAATTCAACATATTTACCTACCAATCCGATAGTTATTTTTTGTTTAGGATTTTGAAGTCTCTCTAAGAAATTACACCAGTTTTCTAATTTTACTTCTGTGTTATCTGTCAATCCTAATTTACGCAATACTACTTTATCCAATCCTTCTTTTTGCATTAATAAAGGTACTTCATATATTGTTGAAGCATCCATTGCTTCAATAACAGCATCACGCTCTACATTGCAAAAACGGGCTACTTTTCTTTTTATTTCTGATCCTAAAGGATGTTCCGTACGGCAAACTAAAATGTCTGGTTGTATTCCTGATTCTAATAAAGTTTTAACGGAGTGTTGTGTTGGTTTTGTTTTTAATTCCCCTGCTGCTGCTAGGTAAGGTACTAATGTTAAATGGATAAATAATGCTGAATCTTCCAGTTCCCATTTCAATTGTCTAACCGCTTCAATATAAGGTAGGGCTTCAATGTCACCTACTGTGCCACCAATTTCAGTTATTACAAAGTCAAATTTTCCAGTGTTTCCAAGGAGTTGAATTCTTCTTTTTATCTCGTCAGTAATATGAGGGATAATCTGTACTGTTTTTCCAAGGTAATCTCCTTTTCGTTCTTTTTGAATAACCGTTTGGTAAATTCTTCCTGTTGTTACATTATTGGCTTGTGAGGTAGAATTGTTCAAAAAACGCTCGTAATGTCCTAAGTCCAAATCAGTTTCGGTACCATCATCTGTCACATAACATTCCCCATGTTCGTAAGGGTTCATTGTTCCAGGATCGACATTAATATAAGGATCCAGTTTTTGAATAGTTACAGAATATCCTCTTGCGGTAAGTAATTTACCTAAGGATGCTGCAATGATTCCTTTCCCTAATGATGAGGTTACACCACCAGTAACGAATATGTATTTTGTAGGAGATTTGCTCACAGTGTACAGTAGTTTTTGTTTTTGCAAAAATACTATTTGTAACTGATAATTCTTTTAATGATAAAAGTTTTATTAAAAGTTTTTTTTAAAATAGCTAACTTATTTAGAATGTGATGCTTGCGCCAAAGCTGGGCATAAGCGGTAATTGATTCACTCTTTCGTATTCTACTCGGTTGAAATAAAAGATGTTTTCTCGGTTGTAAGCATTGGTTACTGAGAGTGTCATATCTAATTCCGAACTTTTATTTAGCTTAATACTTTTGGAAATTGATGCATCCAACCTGTGGTAGTAAGGTAATCTTCCTTGGTTTAAATCGGCATATTCTACCCCAAGTTCGCCATTGACAGTAGTGTAATCAGTATTAATCCCATCAGCAAAAGTTAGGTTTTCATAGAATCCTTGTGTCTGTGTGAATGGGAATCCTGAACCTAAATTCCATCTCATATCTGCTTTCCAACTGTTGCGTTTCCCAAATTTATAAGAAGTGACAAAATTCACATTATGCCTTCTGTCAAAATGAGGGTTATAAGTTCTTTCTCCGTCATTCCTAGTGATAATTCCTAGTGAATAAACTGCCCAAATGTATAGTTTCTTACTTTTGAATTTAACCAATAAATCTACTCCTTTAGCAACTCCACTTTCAATAATAAACTCGTCATCAGCATTGGATGTCATGTTTCGGTTGATGTTCGTGAGTTGAGTAAAATCTTTAATATATCCTTCTAGTTGAAAGTCAATTCTTCTGCTAATATCGTATTCTATTCCTGCAATTAGGTGCCTTGCTTTTTGAAATTTCTGAGTGTAAGGATTTCCGTCAGCTTGATTCGGAATTTCTTCAGGTGAAGAAATAATCCCAGAAAATAAATTAATTATATCTCTATCGGAAGTAGTGCTGAGGATATTTTGAGAATAATATCCTGATGAAACTTTGAATCGCATACGGTCATTAGCTATGTATTTCATTCCTAATCTTGGTTCAGGCGATACGCCTAAAGTGTAAACTTGAAGTCTGAAACCTGGTTCAATAATAAAACGAGTTGAGCTTATTTGATAGTTGATGTAAGCTGAAAACTCTGAAGTATTTTCATTTTGTTCAATTTTATTATTTACTGAATTGTAAGTAGTAAAGTCAGTAGAGAAACCGTGTATATCAAAACCATATTTTATTTTTCCTTTAGGTTGAAAGTAAGTAAAGTCAAGCCCCATGTTGAAGCCATTAATTCCACTTTCTCTTAAAGGTGAGGATGCTTCATCCAAAGTGATATTGTAAGATGAGAAAGCAAAATTACCTTCAATTAAAACAGGCGATCCTCCAGGAATTAAAATAAATTCTGAACCAATTCCTTGTGATGTCCAGTTCAATTCTGAGATACCTTTATAGTCTACTTTGTCTTGGAAATTAAACCCAAATACATTTACTTTACTGCCGTTATTTCCGTGTAAAGAGAATTTTCCGTACAAATCGGTATAGGAATAAGGCATTCCTTTTTCGTCAAAATAAAGGATAGGGTACTTGTATAATACTTCCGAACTTTTATCAAGGTAAGAAGTTTTTCCTGAGAGAACAAATGATGATTTTCCGTTTCCTAAAAGTGGACCTTCAAGAAAAAGTTTAGACCCAAAAGTATTGGCTGATAATTTTCCGCCAAATTCTTTTTTGTTTCCGTCAATCGTTTTTATGTCCATAATAGAAGAAATTCTTCCGCCATATTCAGCTGAAAATCCTCCTGTATACACATCAGTATTTCGGATGATATCAGTATCAAAAACCGAAAACAAACCGATAGAGTGAAAAGGGCTATAAATTGTCATACCATCAAGTAGCACCTTGTTTTGAATTGGCGAGCCTCCTCTAATATAAAGTTGCCCACCTTGGTCACCAGTAAAAACTACTCCAGGAATAACTTGTAGGTATTGCGCCAAATCGGGTTCACCACCAATAGTTGGAATCATTTCCATGTCTTGCTTGGTTATTTTGATAGCGGCTGCTCTTACTTCCGTTTTCATTGCTGCTCTTTCTGCCGAAATTCTAACTTCACTTAGTTGTACACTCGATTCTGAAATTTCAAGATTCTGACTGAGTATTTTCCCTGCTCTTAGTGTGATGTTTACTGTTGAAGTGTCATAGCCAATATAGGTAACCATTATTGTGTAATCACCAGCTGCTACTTTCGAAATATTGTACATTCCGTTAATGTCAGTTGGAGCACCAATAGTTGTTCCTTTCAGGAAAACATTACAAAACATGATTGGTTCACCACTATTTTTATCGTACACAAATCCTCTGATGTTTCCATTTTGAGAAAAAGCAGTTGTCGTTAAAAGTAATATTGATAAGAGGAAAAGTAGTTTGCGCATTTTTTGTAAAAATTAGTCCGCAAATATAACTAAATAACGGCAGGAATATTATGCGTGAAGAATTTTGAAAATTAACTCTTTTAAGAGTCCTTCATGAGTGGTGCTTTTGTTGTTTACTCCTTTGCTTTTTAGGTCATAATCCTTGAGATATTCAAAGATATAGAAGAGTTGACGTTTGCTATAATTTTGGGCTGCAGTTTGGTATTGACTAACAAAAAAAGGATTTACTTTTAAAGCACTAGCTGCCGATTTTGGGCTTTTATCTTCCAGAAAATGATAGACCATTATCTTTTGGAAATAGGAAAACAGAGCGCTCATTACGGGCACTATATTATGGTTTTTTGGGTTGGCTGCAAAATGATTAATTATTCGATTGGCTTTTACAACTTCCTTTTTCCCCAATGCATTTTGCAATTCGAATACATTATAATCCTTACTTATCCCAATATGATATTCAATAAGTGCTGTGGTAATTTGTTCTTCCTTTTTTACCACTAACATTAGTTTGTCTAGCTCATTAGTAATTTTGGAAAGGTCAGCCCCAATGTATTCGGTCAATACTGCTGTTGCACTATTGTTAATTGTGTATCCGTTTTCCGTTACATAGGCGTTTATCCAAGCTGGGATTTTGTTATCGTATAGTTTTTTACTTTCAAAAACTATACATTTTGAGGCTAGTGTTTTCCCGAATTTTTTGCGTTTGTCAACCGATTTTCCTTTGTAGCAAATTACCAAAAGGGTGGAAGGTTGCACATTGTCCAGGTAAGCGTCCAACACTTCAATGTCCTTTAGGTGTTGTGCTTCTCTTATTATGACTACTCTTTTTTCTGCTCCGAAAGGAAATTGTTTTGCCTCAGCAATTGCCTGTGCGGTTTCAATATCCTTTCCGTAAAGGATTACTTGGTTGAATTCTTGTTCTTCATCCGAAAGTACATTTTTGGTAAAAGCATTGGCTAATTTATCAATATAATAAGGTTCGTCCCCCATCAAAAAATAGACGGGTTGCAAATCTTTATTTGCTATTGATGATATGATTTCTTTATAATTCACTTATTTTGTAGATATGAATATGCCTCAATTAAATTTACCGAATGTAGCCCTCAAAACTAAATTAGTTGAAGGGACTACGCAAGTTTTTGATGCAGTAAGAAAAAAATATTTGGTTTTAACTCCTGAGGAATGGGTACGCCAACACTTTATTCATTATTTAAATAAGGAGAAAAATTATCCTTTAGGTTTGATGGGAGTGGAGCAAATGGTAAAGTACAATACTATGCAGACTAGGGCTGATATTGTATTGTATACTGCTGATGGAAATCCAAATGTGATAGTAGAATGCAAGGCACCAAATGTTAAAATTACCCAAGATGCGTTCAATCAAATTGCAAAATATAATTTCAAATTAAAAGTTGATTTTTTAGTAGTAACCAATGGTATGCAACATTTCTGTTGCACTATGGATTATGAAAATAGCAAGATTACTTTTTTGGAGGAAGTTCCTCCTTATTAACTTTTCTTATTTCGTAAATCATTACGAAAGTTAGTAATGCCATTGAAATGATCCCTAGATAAGAGTTATTGTTCCAACTTAAATCAGAATAATCCAATGTTATTAAATGAATAATTATTAATGATAAAGCAACTAAGGCTACTATGAGTCTGAATTTATTGTTCATTTGTTTTCTTTATTGTGATATAAGGTAAAATAAAAAATAATTACCAAAACAATTCCTATTCCTATGTTTTCTATAGAAAATCCTGCTAAATTTCCGAATGGTATTACGATAGAAATATTATTCATCATTTTTATTTTTGTTAATTCCCAAATATATAAAAATAAATCCTAAAATGGTAATGAAGCTTGTTGTAGCAATTACAGTAATAGCAAATTTTCCTCCATTAAAACTTAAAAACAAGCTAACATATAGACCAAATATTGCAATAATAGAACCACCAACTAATTCGCGTTTCCACGCTAAATAATTAAGTCCGAAAAGTAAAAGCCAAGGCAAAGCATTTGGGGAGTTTTTTATTATTCTCATAAACCCTCCGCCATGTTCTTCTGAACCCGAAAGCAAGACAAATGTAATTACAATAGCTGTAATTATCAATAATAGTAGGCGTGCAATTTTCCTAAGCATTAGGTCCAATAAGGGTAATAGCCACAATACATTAATCCTGCACCAATTAATACGGCTACTATAAGCCATACTTTTGATTCGCTATTATAGCTTTCCATTTTGTTAACTACAAATGAAGGGAATGCAATGCGTACCACTCCTTTTAATACGGACATCCAGCCGATAAAAGTAACAAATCCCAATACATCAAAACTCCAAATATTGTGTAAAATAATTACAGGCAAGCCAATTATTAGGGAGAGCATTCCCGTAAACATTATCTGGGTTTCATCCTTGGATGCTGCTATCATTACTTTCATCCCTTTTTTGCTAATGAGCAAGGCGCTAGCAAATAAAAAGAAAAAATAGCCGTAAAATTTGAGAAAGAAAATACTTGTTTCCATAGTAATTAGTTTTTAGTAAAAATAGTATAATTATATTAAACTATAAATGAATGCTTAATACTGTTTAATGTTTATTTTCGCGCCCTCAAAAATTAAATAAAATGAAATCAGCATTTAAATTTATTACATCAAGTCAAGGTAGTGTAAAGGACGATATGTTATCCGGATTAACAGTGGCCTTGGCCTTAGTCCCTGAGGCAGTAGCCTTTGCCTTTGTGGCAGGTATTTCTCCTATTGTTGGTTTGTATGGAGCGTTTATGATGGGCTTGGTAACGGCTATTTTTGGGGGTAGGCCAGGAATGATTTCGGGTGCAACAGGAGCATTGGCAGTAGTAATGGTGCATTTGATACGAGAAGGAAACGCTATGGGGCCTGAAGGGGCAATGATGGGTTTGCAGTTTTTGTTCGCAACCTTAATCCTAACCGGAATTTTCCAAACCTTTGCTGGAATCTTAAAAATGGGAAAATTTGTACGAATGATACCTCATTCGGTAATGATGGGGTTTGTAAACGGATTGGCAATTGTAATTTTTACTTCTCAGTTGAGTATGTTCCAATCAGGTGGTGAGTGGTTGCAAGGTTCAGCAATGTACACTATGTTAGGTTTGGTTGCTTTAACTATGGCGATTATGTATTTCTTGCCAAAAATTACTAAAAAAATTCCTGATGCATTGGTGGCTATTATTGTCGTTTCACTTATCGTTATCTTTGGTGATATCGATACGCAAACCGTAAAGTCATTTATTATTGCTGGTGGTGGTGAGGGTTTAAAAGCAGGTTTGCCAACTTTTAATATTCCTATGATATCCTTGAATTTAGAAACTTTGAGTTTTATTGCTCCTTATGCTATGATTCTGGCGGCAATTGGTTTAATTGAATCGTTAATGACTTTAAATTTAATTGATGAACTAACAGAGACTCACGGAAACGGAAACAAAGAATGTGTGGCGCAAGGTGCTGCCAATATCCTAAACGGATTTTTTGGAGGTATGGGTGGTTGTGCTATGATTGGGCAATCAATTATTAATATAAAATCAGGAGGTAGAGGAAGGCTTTCAGGTATTACGGCTGCACTTTCCTTGTTGGCTTTTGTCTTGTTTGCCTCTACTTATATTGAGATGATTCCTATTGCGGCTTTGGTTGGCGTTATGTTTATGGTTGTGATTGGAACTTTCGCTTGGAATACTTTCAAAATATGGAATAAAGTTCCTCTTGCTGATGTTTTAGTAATTGCCTTGGTAACTGTCCTTACAGTAGTTTTTGATTTGGCAGTTGCTGTTATTTCGGGGGTTATTGTTTCTGCATTGGTTTTTGCTTGGGAAAATTCATTGATGATTAGAGCAAGAAAACATACTGATGAACACGGTATAAAACATTATGAAATTTTTGGTCCTTTATTCTTTGGTTCTATTGAACTTTTTAATTCTAAATTTGATGTAAAAAATGATCCTAATGAAGTAGTGATTGATTTTGCGGAAAGTAGAGTAGTAGACCAATCGGCAATTGAGGCTTTAAATAAATTAGCAGAGCGTTACCAGAAAAACGGAAAGACACTTCACTTGCGTCATTTATCGGCTGATTGTGTGAAGTTGATTAAAAGAGCAGAAAGAATCTGTGATGTAAATGTGTTGGAAGATCCTGATTACTTTGTAGCAATTGACAATTATCGACAGGCTTTAACGAAAATACAAGCATAAAAAAAGCCCACTGAAAAGTGGGCTTTTTTATTATTAAATAAACAACAATTAAGCGTTTTGCTCTTTCATAAAGTTAAGTGCTGATCCTGCTTTAAACCAATCAATTTGTGCTTCATTGTAAGTATGGTTTAACATAATTGTTTCAGTTGTTCCATTTGCGTGAACTACTTCCAAAGACAATTGTTTTCCATCAGTAAATGCATTCAAATCTGTAAAGTTGAAAGTGTCATCTTCTTTTATCAAATCATAATCTGATTCATTAGCAAAAGTAAGTCCTAACATTCCTTGTTTTTTAAGGTTTGTTTCGTGTATTCTGGCAAATGATTTTACAATAACTGCCATCACACCAAGGTGTCTTGGTTCCATTGCGGCATGTTCTCTTGATGAACCTTCTCCGTAATTATGATCACCCACTACAATAGAAGTTATTCCTGCTGCTTTATAAGTTCTTGCAATATTTGGTACTTCATCAATACTTCCGTCAATCTGACTTAGTACTGCATTTGTTTTTCCTCCAAAAGCATTTATTGCACCAATCAAACAATTGTTAGAAATATTATCCAAATGACCTCTGTATTTTAACCAGGGTCCTGCCATAGAAATATGATCGGTAGTACATTTTCCTTCCGCTTTTATCAATAATTTTGCTCCTATAATATTCTCTCCATCCCAAGGGTTAAAGGGAGTTAATAATTGTAATCTGTTGGATTCAGGACTAACAACTACTTCAATTCCACTTCCGTTTTCAGCTGGTGCTTGATATCCATTGTCCTCTACTGCAAATCCTTTTTCTGGCAATTCTACTCCATGAGGTTCTGATAGTTTTACTTGCTCTCCATTTTCATTGGTTAGTGTGTCCGTAATTGGATTGAAATCCAATCTCCCTGAAATTGCAATTGCAGCTACCATTTCTGGTGAACCTACAAATGCGTGCGTATTTGGGTTTCCATCTGCACGCTTAGCAAAGTTTCTGTTAAAGGAATGAACAATCGTATTTTTTTCTTGTTTATCAGCTCCCTCTCTGTCCCATTGTCCGATACAAGGTCCGCAAGCGTTCGTAAATATTTTAGTGGATTCAAATTTCATAAACGAATTCATCAATCCATCTCTTTCGGCTGTAAAACGCACTTGCTCCGAACCAGGATTTATTCCTAAAGTTGCTTTAGGTTTAAGTCCTTTGGCTACAGCATCCTCTACAATAGAAGCTGCTCTGGTTAAATCTTCATAAGAAGAGTTGGTGCAAGATCCAATCAATGCCCATTCTACATCTAAAGGCCAATCGTTAGCTGCTGCCTTTTCTTTCATTTCTGAAACTGGAGTTGCTAAATCTGGAGTAAATGGTCCGTTTAAATGGGGTGTTAATTCTGATAAGTTAACCTCAATTACTTCATCAAAATATAATTCAGGATTTTCATAAACTTCTGCATCTCCTGTTAAGTGTTCTTTTATTTTGTTTGCAGCATCTGCTACATCATCTCTATCTGTTGCTCTTAAATATCTTTCAATACTTTCGTCATAACCAAAAGTTGAGGTAGTAGCACCTACTTCAGCCCCCATATTACAAATAGTTCCTTTTCCTGTTGCCGAAAGTGATTTAGCTCCTTCACCAAAATATTCTACAATAGCGCCAGTCCCCCCCTTTACGGTAAGTATTCCTGCCACTTTTAATATCACATCTTTAGCTGAAGCCCAGCCGCTTAACGTCCCCGTTAATTTAATTCCAATTAATTTAGGGAATTTCAATTCCCAAGCCATTCCTGCCATTACATCTACTGCATCAGCACCACCAACACCAATTGCTACCATTCCTAATCCTCCAGCATTTACTGTGTGCGAATCGGTTCCAATCATCATTCCACCAGGGAAAGCGTAATTTTCTAATACTACTTGGTGAATAATTCCTGCTCCTGGTTTCCAAAATCCAATTCCGTATTTATTACATACTGAACTTAAGAAGTTAAATACTTCATTGTTGGTATTCAAACTTTCTTGTAAATCTTTATCTGCTCCTAATTTAGCCAAAATTAAATGATCGGCATGTGCGGTAGAAGGTACAGCTACTTTGTTTTTCCCTGCTTGCATAAATTGCAATAATGCCATTTGTGCAGTTGCATCTTGCATAGCTACTCTGTCTGGTGCAAAATCAACATAATCTTCTCCTCTTGTAAATGCAGTTTCTGCATTGCCATCCCATAGGTGTGTATAAAGAATTTTCTCTGATAAAGTTAAAGGTTTTCCAGTTGCTTTTCGTGCAGCTTCAACTGCCTCAGGGTACTTTTGGTACACCTTTTTTATCATGTTAATATCAAATGCCATACTGTGTTTTTTGGTTTTAATTAGGATTGCAAATATAACAAAATGGACTAATTATTTGCGGAAAAATTTAGGCAATAAAAAAGCCGAATGGTTAGATTCGGCTTTTAAATTTATGTTTGAATTTACTTATTCAGCAACAACACTATAATTTACAGTTACACTAACAGTTCTGTGTAATCTTACTTCAGCTTCATATTTTCCTAATTCTTTTACTTTAGGAAGTTTTACGAAACTTGCATCAATAGTATGTCCCAATGCTGCTAAAGCATCAGTAAATTGTGATGTTTTAACTGAACCAAATAATTTAGTTCCACCATCAGCAACTTTCCCTTTTAATATAATTTCTAATTTAGGTAATGCTTCGGCAATTTTATTTGCAGCAGTAATTTCCTTTTCTTCTTTTTTAGCTTGTTGCTTTAAGTTTTCAGTTAAAACCTTTACAGCTGATTCGGTAGCTAAAATCCCTAATCCTTTTGGGATAAGAAAGTTTCTTCCGTAACCATTTTTTACTGAGACGATTTCATTTTTGAAACCTAATTTCTCAACATTTTCTTTTAATATAATATCCATGTTTCCTTAAGTTTTTTAGGTTATTTTAAGTTGTCAGCTACATATGGTAAAAGAGCGATTTGTCTTGCTCTTTTTACTGATACGGCTAATCTTCTTTGGAATTTCAATGAGTTACCAGTAATTCTTCTTGGTAAAATTTTTCCTTGCTCATTTAAAAAACGCATTAAAAATTCAGGATCTTTATAGTCAATATAATCTATCCCCATTTTCTTGAAACGGCAATATTTATTTTGTTGTCTTAATTCAATATCTACTGGAGATAAGTATTTGATGTCTGTTTTATTTCCCATGATTATTCAGCTTTTGCGTTAGTACTTAATTTCTTTTTTCTTCTATCAGCATAAGCTAAAGCAAATTTTTCTAATTTAACAGTTTGCCATCTGATAACACGCTCGTCTCTCTTGAATTCAATTTCAAAATCATTGATCATTTGTCCATCAGCTTGAAATTCAATTAGGTAATAGAAACCAGTTTTTTTCTTTTGGATTGTGTACTTTAATTTCTTCAATCCCCAATTTTCTTCATTGGTAATTTTTCCTTTGCTTGCCTTAATGTGGCTCACAAATTTCTTTACTGTTTCCTTTACCTGATCTTCAGATAAAACGGGATTCATAATGAAAACAGTTTCGTAAGTAGTCATCTTGTTTTGTTTTAGTTAATAATTTTTACGGGCGGCAAATTTAGAAAAACTATCTATATAATGCAAATTGAATTCTTTTTTTTAATTTGAAATATTAGTTGCCCTTATTTTAATAGAAATGTTAGTTTTGTCTTTCGTTTTTAAACTGAATAATAATGAGTGATTTTATCGTTTCTGCTAGGAAATACCGTCCTTCAATTTTTGATGCTGTTGTAGGGCAAGCTTCTATTACTTCAACCTTGAAAAACGCTATAAAAAATAATCAGTTGGCACAATCTTTTTTGTTTTGTGGTCCAAGAGGTGTCGGAAAAACGTCTTGTGCGCGTATTTTAGCCAAGACAATTAACTGTGAAAATATAACGGATAATGTTGAAGCCTGCAATGAATGTGTGAGTTGTAAGTCGTTCAATGAAAATAGCTCTTTTAATGTGCATGAGCTTGATGCTGCTTCCAATAACTCAGTTGATGATATTAGAAAATTAGTGGATCAAGTACGGTTTGCACCTCAAGTAGGTAAGTACAATATCTATATTATTGATGAGGTGCATATGTTGTCCTCACAAGCATTTAATGCTTTTTTGAAAACGTTAGAAGAGCCACCAAAACATGCTAAATTTATTTTAGCAACTACCGAAAAACATAAAATTATTCCTACTATATTGTCAAGGTGTCAGATTTTTGATTTTAAAAGAGTGGGTATTAATGATATTTCAAACCATTTGGCTTTTGTCGCAAAAAGTGAAGGGATTACTGCCGAACAAGAAGCACTCCTTTTAATTGCTCAAAAATCGGATGGTGCTATGCGTGATTCTTTATCGTTATTCGATAGGTTGGTGAGTTTCTCGGAAAAAGAATTGACTTATCAAGGTGTTATTGAGCATTTGAATATTTTGGATTATGATTATTATTTCAAGGTTACTGATGCGCTTTTAAAAAATGACATTAATTCTTTGTTAATTTTATTCAATGAGATTTTAGAAAATGGCTTTGATGGTCATCATTTTATTAATGGTTTGGCTGAGCATTTAAGAGATTTATTAGTTGCTAAAGATGAGAGTACTCTTTCCTTATTGGAAAAAGGTGATGCTTTACAAAAGAGATATCTTGAACAATCCAAAGTATGTGAGCTTAGCTTTTTAATTCCTGCATTGGATTTATGCAATGAATGTGATGTGCAATACAAAACCTCAAACAATAAACGGCTTTTGGTGGAGTTATCACTAATGCGAATTTCGTCAATAGGACATCAAATGGCTGAAAAAAAAAGCCCTAAAAGTTTTGTAGTCACGCTAAATGACGAAAAAAGATATGTTTCTGTTGAAAAAGCATCTGAAGTTGCTAAAAAAATAGAAAAAACAGTTCAAAGTTACGAAAAACCTGAAAGTTCTTTAAAAGTAGAAAGCCAAGAAATTGTTCCTAAAGTTACATCAAGAATTTCATTGTCGGCTAAAAAGAAATCAAAAACAATTTCGATTACAGCAGCTTTTCAGCAGGTAAATCAAAAGCAAGAGGAAGTAGTAGATGTTTCAAAATTAAGAAAAACAGATTTTTCAGCAAGCAAAATGCTTACAACTTGGAAAGAAGTAATTGCATTTGTGAAGCAAAAGGGAAAGTCTAATTTAGGAATTACATTGGGTGTTTTTCCGCCAGAGTTAAAGGAGAATTTTGAAATTGTGTTGCCTTTAAGTAATAGTTCGCAAGTTGAGATGTTACTAGAAGAGAAGTATATGATTCTAGAGTTTTTAAGAAATAAATTAGAGAACGATTATATTGAAATAACGACTAAGGTAATTGCAGGTGAAAGAAGTAATATCCCTTATACGAATAAAGATAAATTTACCAAAATGATGGAGGAAAATCCCCATTTGGAAACTTTAAGAATGAAACTAGGACTTGATCCGGATTATTAACAGAATAAAATAAATGAATATGAAACCAAAACAAATCTTAACCATTGTGCTAATAGTAGCAGCAGGAATCTATTTCGCAATAAACGCTAAAGAACAAATGAATAAAATTGAAAATAATTATGAAACGGCATCAAATGATCCGTTAAAGGCAAGAATTTATACCTTGGATAACGGACTTAAGGTGTACTTGACTGCTTATGCTGATGCGCCTAGAGTGCAAACAAATATTGCAGTGCGTGCTGGGAGTAAGAATGATCCTGCTGATGCAACAGGATTGGCACATTATTTAGAACATATGTTATTCAAGGGAACGGATATTTATGGTTCGTTAGATTTTGAGAAAGAAGCACCAATGTTGGATATGATTGAAGAACTTTATGAAGAGTATCGTACGATTGATATGGATGATGAAGAGAATAGAGATAGAGTATGGAGGCAGATTGATTCTGTTTCAGGTGAGGCTGCAAAATTTGCCATTGCCAATGAATACGATAAAATGGTAAGTGGGCTTGGAGCAAAGGGTACGAATGCTTATACCTCTAACGAAAAGACGGTTTATATTAATGACATTCCTTCCAATCAAATTGAAAAATGGTTAAAATTAGAAGCAGAGCGTTTTCGTTATCCTGTTTTCAGATTATTCCATACAGAACTGGAAGCAGTATATGAAGAGAAAAATAGAGGCTTGGATAATGATGGAAGTAAAATGTTTGAAGCACTTTTTTACGGTTTATTCCCAACACACCAATACGGACAACAAACAACAATCGGTACGATTGAACATTTGAAAAATCCTTCTTTAACTGAAATCAGAAAGTAT
>Ga0308017_1000236_pt1 | contig 18202 bp, 20 predicted proteins | sample Neamet280_FD_203145 | JGI IMG/M metagenome (GOLD analysis project Ga0308017, IMG submission 203145) | Marine microbial communities from water near the shore, Antarctic Ocean - #280 | ecosystem: Environmental > Aquatic > Marine > Unclassified | place: Southern Ocean | collected 2014-10-01
GCAACCGAAATCGTGATTGCCGCGCTGATGGGTGATGAGGTTGATGTTGTTGCCGAAGCCGCGGATCTGGTGTTCCATCTGCTCGTGCTGCTCGGCGCCAAGGGGGTGAAGCTCGAACAGGTGATCGCCGAACTCGAACGGCGCGAAGGGCTTTCGGGGCTTGCCGAAAAAGCGGCCCGCAAGGAGTAAACCCCGGAGTAAACCGATGCCGATCGACCCGACATTGCCTTACGATGACAACAACATCTTCGCGAAGATCCTGCGCGGCGAAATCCCTTCGAAAAAGGTCTACGAAGATGATTGGGCCTTTGCTTTCGAGGACATCAATCCGCAGGCCGAAGTGCACACGCTGGTGGTGCCCAAGGGGCGCTATGTCAGCTGGGATGATTTTTCCGCGCGCGCGCCCGATGCCGAAATCGCCGGTTTCATCCGGGCCGTGGGCGAAGTGGCGCGGATGAAGGGGCTGGTTGAATCCGGGTACCGCCTGCTTGCCAATGTTGGCTTTCACGCCGGGCAGGAAGTGCCGCATCTCCACGTCCACATCTTCGGTGGTGAGCCTTTGGGGCCGATGATCGCGCGGAGATAGGGATTGGCTTTTTCGCTTGGGTGCCAAAAATGCATTGTTCATCGGCGCTTCACCCTGGGGCGGCTTTGGCCAATCCGATGCAATCGAGCTTGATATCATGATCCTGCCCGCCGCGCCTGATGGCGTCATTGACGGCCCACGCCACCTTTATGCGGTGCGGGTCTATTATGAAGACACCGATCTTTCGGGGATCACCTACCACGCCAATTACCTGCGCTGGTTCGAACGCGCGCGGTCTGATCTGTTGCGGCGGCTCGCGATTGATCAGCGCGCCGCGATCGAGGCGGGCGAGGGGGCCTGGGCCGTCGCCGAGGTGAACCTCAAATACCTCAAGCCCGCGCGGCTTGATGATGACATTCTCATCACCACCACCTGCACCGAACTGGGTGCTGCCTCATGCCGGATGCATCAGATCGCAAAACGGGTTGGAGCAGGCGGAGAAGAGCCGCTATGCGAGGCCCATCTGCGGGTCGGCTTCATTTCGCTTGAAGGGCGCCCGCGCCGTCAACCCGCTGCCTGGCAGGCGGCATTCCGCCAATTCATGAACAGCCAAGGATAATCGCCCCCGTGTCGCTCCCTCTCCTCGCTGCCACTGCCCTCGATCTTGCTTCGGTTGCTGCGGCAGGCGCACCGACCCGGCTCGATCCGGCCGAATTGTTCCTGCAAGCCGATATCATCGTGCAGGCCGTGATGGTGGGCCTGATCCTCGCCAGTGTCTGGGTGTGGATGATCATCGTGTCGTTCAGCCTCAAGATCGGCAAGCTTGCGGCGCTTTCGCGCGATTACGAAGCCGAATTCTGGGAAGGCGAGACGACGGACAAGGCGCTTGCCAAGCAGCAGCGCCGCGAAATCCCGGCAGCGCGGGTCGCTGCAGCCGGGCTGGAGGAATGGCGCAAGTCCACCGCCAAGCCGCCGGTCGATCGCGGCGGTGCCCGCCAGCGGATTGCCTCGGTGATGGAAAGCCAGGTTGCCGAAGAAGCCGATGCGCTGTCGGCCCGGCTCAATTTCCTCGCCACCACCGGATCGGTCGCGCCGTTTGTCGGCCTGTTCGGCACGGTGTGGGGGATCATGAACAGCTTTTTCCAGATCGGCGCGCAGCAAAGCGCTTCGCTCGCGGTCGTCGCGCCGGGGATCGCCGAAGCGCTGTTCGCCACCGCGATTGGCCTGTTTGCCGCGATCCCGGCGGTGATTGCCTATAACCGCTTCAGCAATCAGGTGAACCTGTTCGAAGCCCGCCTGCAACGCTTTGCCGACAAGGTGCATGCCGGGCTCAGCCGCGAATTGGACCGGGCATGACGGGTAAGCACAGGATCCGTTCGCCTCGGGCGCAGTCGAGAGGCAGGTTCAGGAGCGTCTCGACTTCGCTCGACACGAACGGGGAAGGGTAAGCCATGGCCATGAACCTTTCATCCGGCTCCCGTCGCGGCAAGCGCTCCCGGCGCGGTGCGATGGCTGAAATCAACGTCACGCCGCTGGTCGATGTGATGCTGGTGCTGCTGATCATTTTCATGGTGACCGTGACACTGCCGGCAGTCGGCGTGCCGCTCGAACTGCCCGAAAGCCGCGCCAACCCGGTTGAGGAAACCCCGCAGCAAGTCACGATCTCGATTGATGCGGCTGGCACGATCTACCTTGAAGAGACAGCGGTGCCACAGGGCGGGTTTGCCGATGCGCTGGCAACGCTCGATCGCGGCAGCGATGGCAAGCCGCCGCTGATCGTGCTGCGCGGCGACAAGAGCCTCGATTACGGCCGGGTCATGCAGGTGATGGGCGAGTTGGGGCGCGCGGGCTTCACTTCGATCTCGTTGGTCACCAACGGTTCAGTGACGGCTCCCTAAGCGGCAGGGTATCATGGCAGAGCGTGCGCTTCAGCAAGAGGAAAGGATCGGCCTCGCGGTGGCCGTGCTGCTCCACGGCGCGCTGGTCGCGGTGCTCTTGCAACAGGCGATGCGGCAGGAAGTGCTGAGCTTTCCTGAGCGCATGGATGTGAGCCTCGTCGGCGAAGTCGGGCTGGAATCCGCCGCGCGTGAGCCGGTGCCGGAAAGCCGTCAGTCTATTGCCCCGACACTGGGCGAAGAAGCCCCGCCACTGGCGGAGAGTGCGCCGTCACCGCCCCAGCCTGATCGCGTGCAGGTTGCGCCGCCGCCGCAACCGCAGCCGAGGCCGCAGCCCCGGCCCAGCGCAGCCCCGCAACCGCGCTCCTCGCCCAGTCCGAACCCGCGCCCCAGCAGTAGCCCCGCGCCGCGCGCGTCGAGCACGCCTGCGCCGCGTGCCACGCCGACCACCGCTGCGCGCACGGGCGGCAGCCGGATCGGCGATGATTTCCTGTCAGGGCAGGGCAGTTCCTCACGCACGGATGAAACGCGTGCGCCCGCTGCCGTCTTTGGCGCTTCGGATCGCGCGGCGCTGTCCTCTGCGATCACCCGCCAGATCCGCCCGCACTGGAATGCGCCGTCCGGGGCGGATGCGGAAAAGCTTGTCTCGGTGGTAAGCTGGGATCTCAACCGCGATGGCACGCTCAAGGGGCGTCCGCGCTGCCGCGTCGAACAATCGAGCATTACGGATTCGAACCAACCGCAGGCATCGCTGCATTGCGAGCGCGCCATCCGCGCCGTGCAATTGGCTGCGCCCTTTGATCTTCCCGACCAGTTCTACGATCGCTGGAAAGCGCTCGAATGGCAATTCGACAGAAGGCTGTAACGATGAAACGCATGATATGGCTTCCCTTGATCGCTCTGGTGCTGGGCACCGCGGTACAGGCGCAGGATCTGGGCGCGCCGGTGGGCGAGGGCGGGCGCGTGGAGCGCATTCAGGTCGCCCCGACCGAGGCGACCGATGGCCCGCTGCGCGGCACTGTCACCGACGAATCCGACTGGTCGGACATCGGCATCGCGATCCCTGCCTTTGCCACGGATCGCAACCGCGAGACCGCAGCCAATGCCGAAGGCACGGGTGCGCTTGGCCGCGAGATCGCCCGCGTCATTACTGCCAATCTCAGGAATAATGGCCTGTTCAAGCCGGTTGGCCCCGATAGCCTGCCGGCCCCCAGCTTCCCGCAGATCACCTCTCCCGCATGGACAAGCTGGAGCGGCCGCAGCGCCGAGATGCTGGTGCATGGCTATGTCCAGGCGCGCGACGATGGACGCTTGGTGGTCGGCTGCTATCTCTACGACGTCTCGCTCCAGAGCGAGTTGGTCCGCGAAGGTTGGGTGGTGCCGCCTGCCGATTGGCGGCGCGCGGCGCACAAGTGCTCGGACGTGATCTTTGCGCGGCTGACTGGTGAAAGCCCGTTCTTCGACAGCCGGATTGCCTATATTGCGGAAACCGGCCCCAAGGATGCGCGGGTCAAGCGGCTCGCCATCATGGACAGCGACGGGGCAAACCACCGCTTCCTCACGCTGGGCAGCGCCACCGCGCTGACCCCGCGGTTTTCGCCCGACTATTCGAAGATCCTCTACCTCTCCTATGTCGATGGCAACCCGCGGATCTATGTCTATGACATCGGCACCGGCAAGCAGACGCTGGTGACGGAAAACCGTAATCCCACCATCGCGCCGCGTTGGTCACCCGATGGCCGCTCGATCCTCTATTCGATGTCGGTTTCGGGCAATACCGATATCTACACCGTGCCTGCGACGGGTGGTGCGAGCCGCCGTCTGACCGATGCACCGGGGATCGATGTGGGCGGCAGCTTTTCGCCCGATGGCAGCAAGATCGTGTTCGAAAGCGACCGTTCGGGCTCGCAGCAATGCTATATCATGAACGCCGATGGGTCGAACCAGCGCCGCATCAGCTTTTTCGGTGGCCGCTGCGCGACCCCGGAATGGAGCCCGCGCGGTGATCAGATCGCCTTCACGCGGATCGCCGGCGATTTCAACGTCGCGGTGATGAACACCAGCGGCGGCGGGATGCGCGTGCTCACCAAGGGCTGGCAGGACGAAGCGCCGACCTGGGCACCCAATGGCCGGATCATCCAGTTCTTCCGTACCGAACGCAATTCGGGCCGTTCGGGGATCTGGCAGGTTGATCTCACCGGGCGCAATGAACGCCGCCTGCCGACGCCGGTTGATGGTTCTGACCCGGCATGGGGCCCGATCCGGCCATAATTTTGTCCGTTTTTTGCTTATGAGAACCCCCGCAAATCTGAAAGGAACCCCCGATGAATAAGAAGCTTGCTACAGTTTTGCTGCTCGCATCCGCCACCACGCTGGCGGCCTGTGCCAAAAAGGCGCCCGAACAACTGCCGCCCCCGCCAGTGTCGAGTGGCGGAGAGCAAACTCCGGCACCCACCACCCCGATGGGTCCGCAGGTTGGCTCGCAGGAGCATTTCCGCAATGCGGTGAATGGCCAGACGGTGATCTATTTCGATCTCGACCGGTTCAACATTTCCAGCACCAGCGCTGCGACCTTGCAGGCCCAGGCGCAGTATTTCGCGCAGTATCCGCAGCTTACCTTCACCATCGAAGGCCATGCCGACGAACGCGGCACGCGCGAATACAACCTTGCGCTGGGTGAGCGCCGCGCCAATGCGGCCAAGAACTACCTCACCAGCCTCGGCATTGCCCCCAATCGCATCGCAGTGGTGAGCTATGGCAAGGAACGCCCGGTGGCTCTCGGCTCGGACGAACAGTCGTGGGCGCAGAACCGCCGCGCAGCGAGTGTGATGATCCGCTGAAGCAGCCGCGCGTGCCGGGCTATCGGCACGCGGCTAGCAGCACTTAGTCAAGCAGGCCGGGCAGAGGCTCGGCCTGCACGCTGACGAGAGCGGGGGCCGCCAGCCCATTTTCGCCGCCCGTCATGTCGCGCGCGGTGGTGACGACGCACAGAGCCCCCAGCGCGAACACCGAAAACAGGCTGGAAAGGGTCAGTTGCTGGCTCATCATCGGTCTCGACATCGGGTTTGTGTTGCCCTGCAACATTTCAATTAAAAACCCGTTCCCTGCCATCTCATCGCTTTGCATCGCGCGCCACCTCGCCTAGATTGAGCGCCCTATGCTTTCGACCAACGACATTCAGGCCTTTTTCCGGTGAGCCGCGCGCGCCGTTCCATGGATTGGGGCTTTCCGCGCTGGCGCGGCTATGGCTCGTCGCAGGAAGCCGCCAATATCCGCATCTGTGATCGCCACGGCTGCGACGAGCCGGGCAATTGCCCCGCGCCCAAGGCCCCCAACAGCCGCGAGCGGTGGTATTTCTGCCAGCGCCACGCGGCAGAATACAACGCCAAGTGGGACTACTTCGAAGGTCTCGAAAAGGAAGAGGCTGCGGCGCGTGCCAGTGCCGAACAGCGCGAGAGCGCGGGCTATGCCGAGGCTGCGCATTATGGCTGGGCCGGGTCAGGCGATGGCTCGCGCTCGGCCGACGAAATGCGCGCGCTCGACGTGCTCGGGCTGGAAGCCGACGCGGATTTCACCGCGATCAAGAAGGCCTATCGCGCTCGCGCCAAGCTGGTGCATCCCGATGTGAAGCCGGGTGATGCCGAAGCCGCGAAGCAATTCCAAGCGATCCAGCTCGCGTACGAAGTCCTGCGCGCTGCCGAGGAACGCCGCGAGTGGCGCGGCTGATCACAGCTGCTGTTTGTAAACCCGGCCGCCCTTCATCACCAGCTTCAGATTGGCGGCCGGATCGCCGATGAAATCGAGGCTCTTGGCCGGATCGCCGTCCCACACCAGAAGATCCGCAAGCGCGCCCACTTCGATCACGCCAAGCTTGCCGGGGTAGGGTGACCGCTCGCCTGACATGGCCAGCAATTCTCCGGCCGCGCCTGTCGCCATGCGCAGCGCCTCCAAGGGCGCCATGAAGCGCGTGAGCTTCGCCAATTGCCGCCCCTGACTGGCCGAGCCGCCGGGGTTCATCAGGATATCGGTGCCGAACGCCATCTTGACGCCTTCGGCCCGGCCTTTCTCGAACGCACGCACTGTGCCCACCGAGACCTGCTGCTGCTTGGCGATCTGGACCGGATCGGTCTTCGGGTTGGCATCCTCATCCGCAAGAAAGGGCTGGATCGACCACCACGCGCCTTCTGTCTTGATCATGCGGATCGTCGCATCATCGGCGAGCTGGCCATGCTCGATCGAGCGCACGCCGGCGCGCAAGGCGCGCTGGATTGCTTCGGAGGTATAGACATGGCTGCACACATAGGTGCCCCAATCCGCCGCTGCGCGCACGGCGGCACGCATTTCCTCTTCAAGGAATTGCGCCGTGTCGAGCGGATCATAGAGCGAAGATACCCCGCCGCCCGCCATGATCTTGATCTGGCTTGCGCCCTTCATCAATTGCTCGCGCGTGCGGCGCAGCACTTCGGCCTCGCCATCGGCAATCGCGGCCACTCCGGTGCGTTCGGTGTAATCGGCGGGATCGCTGTCCATCCGGGGAAGCGCGTGAATCATGCGGAAATCGCCATGGCCCGAGGTCTGCGAGATCATGGCCCCGCTCGGGAAAATGCGCGGGCCTGCCAGAATGCCGCGATCCGCCGCCATCTTGAGCCCGAAGGCCGGCCCGCCGGTATCGCGCACGGTGGTGAAGCCGCGCATCAGGGTGGCGCCCGCTTCCTGTCCGGCAATCAGGTGGATAAGCGCAATATCCTGCGTGAGCGCGGCAAGCTGGCTGACGCTGACGAGCGTCGCGTGCCAATGGCAATCGATCAGCCCCGGCGTGACCGCACGGCCAGCGCAATCGATGCGCAGCGCCTCTTGCGGGCCTTCGCCAGCGCCGACAATCGCGCTGATGGTGCCGCCTTCGATCACGATTTCGCGGCCCGCCTGCATTTTCAGGGTGGTGCCGTCAAAGAAGCTGAGATTGGTCAGCACGGTGGGCCGTCCCGGGGTCTGACCATGGGCCAATTGCGGGGCAAGGCCAAAGCCTGCAAACATGCCGAGCACGGCGGCCGTTCCGCCGACAGCCTCGCGCCGCGAAAGATCCGCTTCGATTCGGGCAAAGGCCTGCTGGGTCAGGGGTGATCCGCACAGGCAGGGGTTGATCCATGCAGCGCCCGGTTCCGCCCCGGCGTGATCATGCCCGCAACATTCCAAACCCATAAATCTTTTCCCCGTTCAGCTTTGGACGGAGACTATGGCAACAAATCTTACGAAGTCCTAGTCTTTTGGCCCGGCAAAGACTTTGCCTTTGCTGTCGATCTGCGGATCGGGATTGTCGTTCCACCATGCGACATCGCGCCACGGGCGCACATCGACTTCATGGCTCCAGCAATTGCGCGGCTGGTGGGCAAGGTGCCAGTAGGTTTCGGCGAGTGCTGCGGGATCGATCACCCCGTCGGGGCCTTTGCCCGCCTTGAAGGCTTCGTAGCGATCGCCGAGCAGCTTGCCGAGCGTATCGGGCGCATCGACCGCGCCATCCACCACCACATGAGCGACATGCACGCCTTGCGGCGCGTATTCGGCATAGAGCGTCTGGCACAGCATCCGCCGCCCGCCCATCGCAGCAGCGTGGCTGTGCTGTCCGGCATTGCCGCGCATCGCGGCGGTGGCGGAGGTGACCAGCAGCGTGCCATGTTGGCCGTGATCGCGCGCGCGTTCCACCATCAGCGGGAACAGCGCATGAGCCAGCCGGAACACCCCGTAGGTGCCAAGCCGCCAGCCCAGCTCGAAGATGCGGTGCGGGGTATCGGGCAGACTCCGGTTGCCGATCTGCGCGCCGAGATTGTAGAGCGCGCAAGCAATCGGGCCGATATCGCGCTCTGTCCGGGCGACCAGTTCCTCGATCGCGCCATCGTCTGCGGCATTCATCAAGGTGCCGCTCGCCGATCCGCCTGCGGCCTCGATCGCGGACACCATCCGCTGCAACCCGGCCTCGTCAGACCGGCGGGCCAGCACCGCGTGATAGCCGCCGGCGGCAAAGCGCTGCCCCGCGCTGCCGCCAATCCCGGCGCCTGCGCCAATCACGAGGAAAACCGGTTTGCGGGTGTCCGTCATGCGCTCAATCCTCCCCCCTTTGCACGCGCGCGTCTCATGTCAGCGCGGCGATGATCCACACCACGGTGACGATCAGCACAACGCCTGCAAGATCGAGCACGGCGCCTGCGCTCACCATCCGTTCGATCCGGATGCGCCCTGTCGCCCAGGCAATCGCGTTGGGCCCGGTTCCGGCAGGTAGCATGAAACCCCAGCTTGCAGCCAGCGCAGCAGGCATGGCGAGCAGGATCGGATCCGCGGCGAGCGCGACGGTCAGCGCCGCGACAACCGGGATAATCCCGGATGCGGTGGCGACATTGCTCGCAAATTCGGTGATGATGATAACCATTGCGGTCAGCGCGAGGGCGACCACGATCAGCGGGAAATCTTGCAACGGCAAAAGCGCGCCGCCGAGCCATTCGGCCAGCCCTGATACTTGCATGCCCTGCGCCAGCGCCAGCCCACCGCCGAACATCATGATGATGCTCCACGGGGCGCGCTCGGCCTCGCGCCAGATCAGCAGGGATCGGCCCGTGCCATCGGGGATCAGGAACAGCGCGACGCCCGCAAGGATAGCAATCGTGCCATCGGTCCAGGCGCCGGCCGGCAGCAGCGGGGCGACCAGCGGCTGGGTCATCCACCCGATGAAGGTGACAAGCGCCACCGGCACCAGCCGTTTTTCCGCCGAACTCCACGCGGTGTGGCTGGCTATCGCGGCCCGTGCGGCAGCCAGATCGAAGGGGTGCCGAGAGACATTCTGGACCCGCGCGATGATCACCGCGGCGAGCGGAATGGCGAGCGCCACAATCGCCAAGCCGAACAGCGACCATTGGGCGAAACTGATGCGGAAACCGGCCATGCTTTCCATCAGGCCGACCGCAATCGCATTGGTGGGCGAGCCGACAATCGTGCCAAGCCCTCCGATGCTGGCAGCAAAGGCAATGCCCATGGGCAGCGCGCCGGAAAGTCCTTCCGTCGGCATGTCCGCTTCGCTTGCGGCGGGGGTGCTGCCCCCATCCAGCACCGCGAGCGCCATCGGCATCATGATCAGCGCGGTTGATGTGTTGGAAATCAGCATCGACAGCAGGGCCGAGGCGATCATGAAGGCGAAGAGCAGGCGCCATGCGCCGCCTTGCGCCCCCACCAGCCGCAGGATCGCAAGGCTGAGGCGGCGGTGCAGGCCGGTGCGTTCGATGGCGAGCGCGAGAAACGCGCCGCCGAGGATCAGGAACAGGATCGGCGAATAATAGGAACTGGCGGTCTGTTCGGCATTCGAAATCCCGCCCAGCGGTATGACGAGGAAGGGCAGCAGGGCCGTCACCGTCAGCGGGACGGCTTCGGTCATCCACCAAGCGGCCATCCACACCACCAGCCCGGCGATCAGCCAGGCGCCTTGCGGCATGCCAGCGGGCGGGGTGGTCAGCGCGACCAGCGCAAAGGCCAGCGGACCCAGCAACAGACCAATGCGGCGCGCTGTCATGGTGTCTGGCGATCCCCATCTCTCATCCGTGGAGGACTATCGGGGGTCGGCGAGGTCGGCAAGCAAAACGGCGAGCCAGCGCTGTGCCGACCCGCCGCTTTCTTGGAGTGGTTGCCGCCGGATTCTGCCGGTTTGCCCGCAGGCCTTGCCATAGGAGCACCTCAAGGGCACACGCTCGCGCAGCCTGCGATTCTGGCGTGGCTGGCCGCTTACTTGGGCGCCAGCACCATCAGCATCTGACGCCCTTCGAGCCGCGGAAACGCCTCGACCTTGGCGATCTCCGCCACATCGTCCTGAACCTTCTTCAGCAGATCCATGCCGAGATGCTGGTGCGCCATTTCGCGCCCGCGAAAGCGCAGGGTGATCTTCACCTTGTCGCCATGCTCGATGAACTTGCTGACATTGCGCATCTTCACGTCATAATCATGCGTGTCGATGTTGGGGCGCATTTTGACTTCTTTGATGTCCTGCGTTTTCTGCGTCTTGCGCGCCAGATTGGCCTTTTTCTGGGCCTCGTAGCGATACTTGCCGACATCAAGGAACTTGCACACCGGCGGGTCCGCGTTGGGGGACACTTCGACGAGGTTGAGGCCCTTTTCGTTGGCCTGCTCGATCGCTTCGCGGGTGTACATCACACCGAGGTTCTCGCCTTCGTCATCAATGACGCGGACCTTCGGAACCTGGATCATGTTATCAAAACGAGGGCCGCTTTTGATTGGCGGGGCCATCGAACGCCGGGGTGGACGGGATATGGGGCTTTCTCCTGTAATAGCCTGTGTGGTCGAGCGCTCCTTAGTCCCAAATCGCGCAGAGCGCCAGATGGAGTCTTACGCCGCTGTGCGTGACAATCCGAAACGCGCGATCTGGCCCTTGGCGGGCACCAGCGCTTCGAGCGTCTTGGCGGGGTGCAGGGCGGCGCGGATTTCGGGCGCGGCGGCATCCATGCCGCCGGTGTAGGCCCCGAAAGCGGGCAGGATCATGCGTTCGCCGTCGCCTTTTGCCATCCGTCCGATCACCGCGCAGGGCCGGGCAATCACACGGTTTCTGACCTGCACGCGCAGCTTGGGATGGAAATGGCCCGACAGTTCATGGCGCAGCTCGCCCGGTCGGGCTTCGTGCCGCAGCACGATCCCGCCCAGATCAAGCTCTTGCATCACCGCGCCGCCAAGGCTGCGCGCCATTTGCTCATCGTGGTTGCCGGTGATCCACACGAAATCGAGCGAGCGGATCAAGCCTTCGAGCATGCCCTTGGCAAAGGGTTCAAGCCGCAGCGCACCGGCATCATCGTGGAAATTGTCCCCCAGCGTGATCACACGGCGCGCGCCGCTCGCCTTGACGATATCAGCCAACCGTTCGAGCGTCGCCCGGCTGTCGTAAGGGGGCAGCATCTGTCCACGCTGGGCATACCAGCTGCCTTTCTCGAGATGCAGATCGGCGACCAGCACGGTGCGTTCCGCCGGCCAATAGAGCGCACGCCCATCGGCCAGGGACATGTCATGTCCGGCAAAGGGCAGTGGGGCGAACGAAACGGGAACCATGCTGCTGTCCTGCCTGCAAACAATCCCCTTGGCAAGTGTATGCGGGGCCTTGTGCGCCTCGCGCGCTCGCCTATGGTAAGGCGCGAATGACGGATGGGGATGTATGACGGATTGGACTGAACACACCGGCCGCGCGAAGGCGTGGTTTGAAAGCCTGCGCGATTCCATTTGTGCCGAATTTGAAGCGATTGAACGCGAGGCGGGATCGGATGCGGCTTTCCAATATACGGCGTGGAACCGCGAAGAAGCAGGCAATCCTGACCCGGGCGGCGGGGTGCAGGGATTGATGAAGGGCAAGGTGTTCGAGAAGGTCGGGGTCAATGTCTCGACCGTGCGCGGCAACTTCGCCAAGGAATTTGCGGGTAACATCAACGGGGCAAGCGCGGACAATCCCGGCTTCAGCGCGACCGGGATTTCGCTGGTGGCGCATATGGCCAACCCGCATGTGCCGGCGGTGCATATGAACACACGCTTCCTCACCACGACCAAGGCGTGGTTTGGCGGCGGCGCGGATTTGAACCCGCCGCTTCCTTATGAAGAAGACACGCAGGCGTTCCATGCCGCCATGCAGGCCGCGTGCGATCCGCATGATCCGACCTATTACGAACGCTACAAGAAGTGGGCGGATGATTATTTCTACATCCCCCACCGGCAGGTGCATCGCGGGGTTGGCGGGATTTTCTGCGATCATCTCGAATGCGCGGATGATGCAGGCTGGGCTGCCAATTTTGAATTCATCAAGGATATCGGCAAGCAGTTCCTCGCGGCTTTCCCGGCGATTGTCCGCAAGCGGATGCACACGCCGTTTGATGCCGCGGACGAGGCACAGATGTTCGAATATCGCGGGCGCTATGCCGAATTCAATCTGGTCTACGACCGCGGCACGATCTTCGGGTTGAAGACCGGCGGCAATATCGACGCCATCCTGATGAGCCTGCCGCCGCGCGCGACATGGTCGTGATGGCGAGCTAGCCCGCCGCGACGACCCGTTGCCGGAACCAGTCAGCGAGTTCCTCCTCGGAGAGCTCGCCGGCGGCAAGGGCGATGAAAGCGGCGGCCACTTCGGCGTCGCTTGTGGTCGGCATGTCATAGCCGTTGAGGACAAGAAAGGTCTCGCTGATCACCGCAGCAGTGCGCTTGTTGCCATCGGCAAACGGATGGTTGCGCGCAATCCCGTAGGCATAGGCCGCGGCAAGCTGGGCAACATCAGGACTGCCATAGGAAGCAAGCTGCTGCGGCCGCGCCATCGCACTTTCCAGCAAAGCCATATCGCGCACACCGTCCAAGCCGCCGTGCTCGGCCAATTGCTCGCGATGCGAGGCCTGCGCCACGGAGGTGACAACCCAGATCCATTGTGACGCGGTCACCGGACGAGCTTATTTGGCAAGCTCGGCCAGAGCACGTTTGCGCTTGCGCATGATCTCGCGGGCCACGCGCATCTGTTCAGCGAAATCGTCTTCAGGAACACTGAGCTCGATCCCGCGCGGGGTTGTCGTCAAGGTCAGTTCGTCACCGAGTTCGGATTGGAGATGCGCCAGCACGTCCTTGGGCAGGATGATGCCCGCAGAATTGCCGATCTTGGTGATCTTGAGGGTCGTGTTCATACAGGCGTTATAACGCGGCTTCGCGCCGCTGCCAAGCGGCCGCTTCGCTGGCCCATGACAATCGCGCTTGCCCCGTCCCGCGCCCGCGCCCATATTCAGGTTCATATGCTGCGCCAATACGAACTGGTTGAGAAGGTCCTCGATTACGACCCTGATGCCGACGAGGCGATGCTCAATCGCGCCTATGTCTACACCGTGCAGAAACACGGCACCCAAAAGCGTGCGAGCGGTGATCCCTACTTCTCGCACCCGGTCGAAGTGGCTGGCTTGATGACTGATCTCAAGCTCGATCAGTCAACCATCATCACCGCGCTGCTGCACGACACGGTTGAGGATACGCTCGCCACGATCGAGGACATCGAGACTCATTTCGGCTCCGAAGTTGCCCGGCTGGTTGACGGCGTGACCAAGCTCTCGAAAATCGAGACCATGCCCGAAAACGAGCGGGCGGCCGAAAATCTGCGCAAGTTCCTCCTCGCCATGTCCGAGGACATCCGGGTGCTGCTGGTCAAGCTGGCGGACCGGCTGCACAATATGCGCACGCTCCATTTCATTCGCTCGCCCGAAAAGCGCAAGCGGATCGCGCGCGAGACGATGGATATCTACGCGCCGCTGGCCGAGCGTGTCGGCATGTATGAATATATGCACGAGATGCAGGCGCTGGCCTTCCGCGAGCTTGAGCCCGAAGCCCACGCGACCATCACCGGGCGGCTCGAACAATTGCGCTCGCAGGATGGCGGGCAGGTTGATGCGATCGCGCTCAAGATCAAGCAGCGCCTTGCCGAAGCGGGCCTCAAGGTCGAAGTCTACGGGCGCGAAAAGCATCCCTATTCGATCTGGCACAAGATGGCCGAACGCCATGTCAGTTTCGAGCAAGTCACGGATATCATGGCGTTCCGGGTCCTGACCGACAGCGAGGAGGATTGTTACCGGGCGCTGGGCGTGCTGCACACCACGTGGCAATTCATCCCCGGCAAGTTCAAGGATTACATCTCAACCCCCAAATCAAACGGCTATCGCAGCCTCCATACCTCGCTGATGTACGAGAATTCGATGCGGGTTGAAGTGCAGGTGCGCACCCGCGAGATGCACCGGGTGAATGAATTCGGCCTCGCCGCGCACTGGGCCTACAAGCAGGCTGGCAAGCCCGATGGGCAGGTCGGCTGGCTGCGCGATCTGATCGAGATTGTCGATGCCAGCCACGATGCCGAGGAATTGCTCGAACACACCAAGATGGCGATCTATCAGGATCGCATCTTCGCTTTCACCCCGAAGGGGGCCTTGTTCCAGCTTCCCAAGGGCGCGAGCGCGGTCGACTTTGCCTTTGCGGTGCACACCAATCTCGGCCTTGCCACCGTCGGCGCCAAGATCAATGGACGGCACATGCCGCTGCGCACCCCGCTGAACAACGGCGATGTGGTGGAAATCATCAAAAGCCCCCATGCCGAACCGCAATTGCCATGGCTCGGCTTTGTGGTGACCGGAAAGGCGCGCGCCGCGATCCGCCGCGCGGTCCGCCTCAAGGAGCGCTCCGAAGTTGCGGCGATCGGCTCCAAGCTGTTCGATGAAATCGCCGCGCGCGTCCCCGCCAAAATCGGCAAGAAGGCGATCCGGGTGGCGGTCGAACGGCTCGGGCTCGAGGAGCCGGATGATCTGATGTACGCGATTGGCGCGGCCAAGCTCTCTGATCGCGAGGTGATGGAAGCGCTGGTGCCGGGTTGCACCGCCGGGATCGAGGATGAAGAGCACTGGTCACGGCGGGAACGGGCGATCTCGATCCGCGGTCTCACCCCTGGCGTGGCGTTCGAACTCGCGCCGTGTTGCCACCCGGTGCCGGGTGATCGGATCGTCGGCATTCGCCGCAAGGGCGAAACCGTGCTGGTTCACGCGATTGATTGTCTGGAACTGGCAAGCGGCGTCGATAGTGACTGGCTCGATCTGGCCTGGGGCACCCGTTCGCAAGGGGCCGTCGGCAGGATGGCGGTGACGCTTTATGATCGTCCCGGCACGCTGGCGGAGATGGCGGGCATCTTCGCGCAGAACAAGGCCAATGTGACGAGCCTTGCCCAGACCCAGCTCGATCACCCCTTCACCACCTATGAGGTGGATATCGAGGTGCAGGATCTGGCGCACCTTTCGCGCATCCTCTCGGCCCTGCGGGCGAGCGATGCCGTAGCGCAGGCGGAGCGGATCTAGCCGCTGTCCGCCACCCGCCGCACCGGAACCCTGATGTTGCAGATGTCGGCGCCGCCTGCGGGGGTGATGAAGAAGGGATCGCGGCGGTTGGCGATGGCGTCGGCGTAGGCGGCGAAGGTCTGGCTCTCGGTCGAGAGGTATTCGAACGCCGGTTGCTCTCCCGCCGGAAGATCGCTCGCCACCCGCACGGTCAGGATCGGGGTGCGCTTGTGCGCTTCCTCGGCGGTATAGAACCCGAGCGCGCCCGAGCCGCGCGGGAGGCTGGAGAGGTGCTGCATCCCCTCGATCACCCGTCCGACGAGCGCGATATTGCGATCCAAGTGACGCGGGGCATGGCCGATCACGCTGTAAAGCTCCGCGCCCGAGCCCGTGTCGGGCGAGTAGTTCCTCCCGACGCCGACCATGCCGTAGCAGTGGGTGGGCCATGCCTGATTGCCGCCTAATCCGACAGGCCAGCCCGCTACAAAAGCGCCCGTCGCATAAGGTTCGAAGGTTCGGAGCTTCCCCAACTTCACCTGTTGATTGGGGGGGCAAACATGGTGGCCGCAATAATTGTCATCTGTCTTGTCACCGAGAATGTACTCCGCCTCGCCCATCACCTTCAGCCCATTGGGCAGCGGCTTGGGCTTCCCCGTCGCCTCCGGGTTGTCGTAATTGGGATCGCCCCATTGGGTGACGTAATTATCCTGCACCCGGTTGACCGAGGTGCCGTCGTACCACTTGGCGCGGGCGAACAGGCGGATGTTGTGGACCCAGCCTTGCGAGAAGGGCGCCGGCATCAGCTGGATCACCACCTGCCGCGGCTTACCCTCCGCGTCCGGCGCGAGGGTCATCACCAGCAAGTCCTCCGCCGGGATCGCCACCCAGTCGGCCTTGGGCGCGGCGGCGACGATCTCCGATGGGGCGGGGTAGGCCGGTTGGGATGTCTCCTGCGCGGCCAGCGGCAAGGTCAGGGCGAGGGCCGTCGCAGCGGCGAGGAAGGCTTTGTTCATGCAGGTATAGTGCCACACCACCCGCCCAATCAAAAACCCCTTTCCACGCGTTTTGGAGGGCGGAAAGGGGTTTTCGAGGCAGCGTTCGCAGGGAATGCCACATCCGCGCAGCGCTGTACCTTGGCGAGTCTCATACCATTATTCGTGATGACGGCCAAATGGCGCGCCATGCAGCGCCTTGCGAAGCAGGGCATTCGCGGCTAGTGGGCCGCACTTGCCCCGAAAGGTGCTCCCGTTCTTGCGCTCAAGTCGCTTAGCGGGTGCGCAAAGCGGTGCACGGAGCAGTGGCCGAGTGGTCGAAGGCGCACGCCTGGAAAGTGTGTATACGTCAAAAGCGTATCGAGGGTTCGAATCCCTCCTGCTCCGCCAATATCTTCAATAAATACCTAAAAAACAAGATTTTTTCTGAGGCACAATCAAAACGGTCCCACTCTCGGTCCCATTATTAGGTGTCGCTTACCTTGCTGATTGAGCGTAGCTAATTTGGTAGCCCCTTGTCCCAAGACCGTCCAGCAGCTGTCGACCCAGAGCCGGTCGCTCACGACCGTTACCGTGGACGCTCGCTTTTGACCGAAGCTGACAATGGGGCGTCCCAAAGCGGCCAGTCAGCTTTGCGCTCCCATTTCAGACATATGACAACTGTATCTGTTTGCCCGAAAGCGGACGTCCAATCCGTCCTGTTCGACGGCCGACCAGTTGGAAAGTCCGGAATGGAGGTTTTGATACAGAATTCACCTGAAGCGGAAGCGGAAGCACCACTTGCAGCGGAGAATTTATGCTCGAACTGGTACTCCAATCAGTTGACGCAATCGTTCACGGATTTCCTCGTAAACCGGCACGGCAACATCTTCTCCGACCTCCACAGTGACGGCCAGACCATAAGGGATCGCGTCGTCAAGCTCGCCTGCTGCGGCCTTGCAAGCAACTTTAAGGACAAGATCGCCGTCATCGACAAATGCTTTCGCCTCATCACCCTCCCACCGGCGATGATAAACTGTGCCTCTCCCAAAGGCGTTGTGGGAGGGCTGTTGCTTCGAATTGCTGACGCCCAACGAAAGCCCTTTGTCACTTCCAGGCTCTACCTCGAGTTTCGCCATTCGATACATTCGATGGTCGGTATTTAGCGGCGTGAACCACCCGACCGTAGCGGTAACGGCTCTGAACCCAGCCATATTTTCGAGTTGGGGTGGCAGCGGAATGCGGAATTCATCGGTTTCCTTCGCATGAATGGTGTTCCATCCAATCATGGTCGCGCGCCGCTCAGTACAGTCGATGACCTTGCCGATATCGACCATTCCGAACCCCAAGAACCGAGTGGCGTCCTCCCGCTGGTGTTCCCAGTAAGTATTCCCGATTTTCTTCGAAATTTCCACGATTTTTGTCGCCAAGCCATCATCCCATTTTGCCGCATGAACCAGCAATGTTTTTGCGAGTACGGCATGAAAGGCTTCATCGACGCTAGGATGGGGCGGTTCTGCCGGAATTTCATCCAATGCTTCGAGAACCTTTAGCGCGCTGTGTGTGGCCAATGCGGTCGCTACACTTGTACCGCTTGAATTGAGCTTCCTTGTCACTTCGCCGCTCGGACCTGGCGCGGCGACGCCGATACCAAAAAAGCGGCCAGGTTGCTTGACCGGATAAACGGACATCGGGGCCTGATTACTCGTTGTTCGAACATGCTCTCGACCGCCGGGGAGCAAGATTTCCGGTTTAACGCCTCGTAAATAGCCGAGCCCGAGCGCGGAGCTTGGGTTAGGCAGGCACTCTGTCTCAGAGCCTGATCCGAAATTAAGTTGAGTGGTGTCAGCGGGTTAGCTTGACGCCATCCCAAGTCGCTGATTCACGGGGTTTTGCAACAAACTTCCGGAGTTCGACGATGTGGACCGACACCACTCGGGC
>Ga0308017_1000238_pt1 | contig 18140 bp, 12 predicted proteins | sample Neamet280_FD_203145 | JGI IMG/M metagenome (GOLD analysis project Ga0308017, IMG submission 203145) | Marine microbial communities from water near the shore, Antarctic Ocean - #280 | ecosystem: Environmental > Aquatic > Marine > Unclassified | place: Southern Ocean | collected 2014-10-01
AGATGTCGTCAGGGGGTCAAATCTTCGTGTCGCTTGACAGCTGCCGCGACCGGTCTGATCGCCGCCCTGGTCACGGGTGACCAGGGGGCCATCCCGGCGGCCGACTGGGCGGCCATTCGGGCGACGGGCGTGGCACACTTGGTCGCCATTTCCGGCCTGCATGTGACGATGTTTGCTGTGCTCGCCACGGCGGTCGTGGGGGTGGTGTGGCGCGCGGTCGGGCGCCGCTGGCCGCGGTGGCTGTTGACTTGTCCCGTGCCCGTCGCGGCGGGCGTGGGCGGGGTGGGGCTGGCGCTGGCGTATGCGCTGTTTGCGGGCTGGGGGGTACCGGCACAGCGCACGGTGACGATGCTGGCGGTGGTGGTGGCGCTGCAGCTCAGCGGTCGTCGTTGGCTGTGGCCGGCGGTCTGGCTCGCGGCCATGGCGGCGGCCCTCGCGATCGACCCTTGGGCTGTGCTGCAGCCGGGGTTTTGGTTGAGTTTCGTGGCGGTGGGGGTGCTGTTCGGCCTGGGTCCCGCCCCCGCGCCAGAGGTCAGCATGGCGGCGCGGGCATGGCAGGCGCTGCGCCAGTTGCTCACCGTGCAGGTGCTCATCACGGTGGCGCTGGCGCCGCTGACCTTGTTGTTGTTCGGACAGGTCTCGCTCGTCGGGCTGGTGGCCAATGCGGTGGCCATACCGTGGGTGACGCTGGTACTCACGCCGCTGGCCTTGGCGGGCGTGATGCTGCCCCTGCTGTGGGACTGGGCCGCGTGGCTGGCACGGGCACTGATGGTGCTGTTGCATGGGATGGCGCAATGGCCCTGGGCGGTGTGGGAGCGCCCCGCGGTGCCGCTGCCGCTGGCGGCGCTGGCGTGCCTGGGCGCGGTGCTGCTGGTGTGGCGGCTGCCCTGGCGCTGGCGCGCGTGGGGCGCGTGGTTGCTGTGGCCTGCGCTAGCGTTTCAGCCGCCCGCCCCCGCACACGGGGCGTTCGAGGTGCTGCTGCCCGATGTCGGTCAGGGCAGTGCCGCCATCGTGCGCACGGCGCGCCACACGCTGGTGTTCGACAGCGGCCCGCCGCTGGGGCGCAGCGATGCGGCCGAGCGTGTGCTGCTGCCCTGGCTGCGCGCGCTGGGCGCGCAGCCAACGGCGATCGTCATCAGTCACGACGACAGCGACCATGCCGCAGGGATGGCGACGCTGGCGCGACGGTATCCCGGCGCGCAATGGTGGGCCTCGTTCGACGCCGCCCCTCGGGTGTCGATTCCAGTGCAGCACTGCGCCGCGGGCGCCAGCTGGGAGTGGGATGGGGTGCGGTTTGTCTTTTTGCATCCACCGACACCAGAGTATGGTGCACCCGGGCCCGATGGCGACAATGCCCGCTCGTGCGTGCTGCTGGTCGGCAGCGGTGAGCAGGCCGCGTTGCTGACCGGTGATATCACGCAGGCGGAGGAAGCGGCGTTGATCGCCGCCTATCCGCACCTGCGCGCGGGCTTGCTGGTGGCGGCCCACCACGGCAGCCGCACCTCGACCAGTGCGGCGTGGCTGGACAGGCTGCAGCCGGCGGCGGTGGCCATTCAGTCGGGCTGGCGCAACCGCTATGGACATCCCCACCCGGATGTGGTGCAGCGTTTGCAGGAGCGCTCGCTCACCTGGGCCAACACGGCCACCTGTGGCGCGATTACCTGGCGCAGCGAAGCCAGCGCCAGCCTGTCGTGCGAGCGCCAGCGGGTGCGCCGCTACTGGCTGACGTCAGCGCCGGACTGAGCGGGTGCGTGTCCCCCGGCCGTCGCGGGCTCGGGCGCTTGTCCGTCCGGCGCCGCCCGCTCATCCAGCACGTAAATGCCCAGTCGGGCCTGCTTGGCGTGGTGTTTGGCAACGGCGGCGGTGTTGGCCACGTCCTCTGCACTGCGCAGGCGGCCAGGGTGCACCACCACGACGCCGATGCTGACCGTGGTAAAGCCATGAAAGCGCATCACACCGTGCCGATCCTCGGCATGGATGCCGCCAGCCTCGATCGCCTCTTCGTCGTAAAGCTCGCGCGCCGCCTGGTTGAACTGCTGCACCGCGCGCTCGAGGCGCTCGCGCCAGTCGGGGCTTTGCATCAGCAGCACGAAATCGTCGCCGCCCACGTGGCCGATGAAGTCGCGCCGCGGATCGCACGCCTCGCTCAAGCAGCGGGCCTGGGTGCGGATCATCTCGTCGCCGCGCCAGTAACCGTAATGGTCGTTGAACGCCTTGAAGTGATTGAGGTCGGCGTAGCAGGCCGCAAACGGTGCGCCGTGTTGGTGCAGGCGCTCGATGTGTTGGGTCAGCGGCACGTTGCCCGGCAGGAAGGTCAGTGGGTTGGCGTGGCGCGCGGCCTCGATGCGCGCTTCGGTGACGCGCCGCACCAGCTGTTCACCCGTGCCCATGCCGACGTAGTGACCGTTTTCGGTGATGATGAAGCCGTCGCGCAGGTAGCGCTGGTCGGGCGACATCAGCACTTGAGTGAGCTGCTCGATGGGGGTGTGGATGTCCACGCACAACGGGTCTTTGTTGGCATGCACCCGGCACGGTCGGCGTCCGTACAGCTCGCGGAAATAGCGGCTTAGCAGCGCCAGCTCCTGCATGGTCTGGCGCGTGATCAACCCGATCGGGCGGCCTTTGTCCACGAGGGCGAACGCATGCAGGTCCGGGTGGCGTCGAAACATCGCCATCGCTTCGTCGTGGCTGGCATGGGCGTCGAGCGCCGGTGCGTCGATGAGCAGGGACCGTGCCGTCAAGCCACGATTGCCGATCTGGCGCTCCTGTGGCAGGACCGCGATCTCCCGGCTGCGCAGCACGGTGAGCGCTTCCTCCGGCACCAGGGTGCGCGGCGTGGCTTGGGGCCGCCCCAGCAGGTAGCCCTGTACCAAGGGGATACCCATGTCGCGCAGCACCATCAGTTCGTCGGTCTCTTCCACCCCCTCGGCGATGAGACGCGAGCCAAACGTTTCGGCCAGCTGCTGCAGCGCGCGCAACGTCTTGAGCTTGTGGCTCTCCAGGTGCACGTGGCGTACGAAATATTTGTCGATCTTGACGAACTCGGGCCGCAGCTCCGACCACAAGCGCAGGCTGGAGCGGCCGTCGCCAAAATCATCCAGTGCCAGGGCGGCACCGGCGGCACGCCACTCCGACAGCGCCGCCTGCACCGCGTCGACGTCGTGCACCAGTTGGTGCTCGGTCAATTCGAGCACGACGCCCGACAAGTCTCCCGCCGTCCCGCCGCCAGCATTGGCCGTCATCGTCGAGGGTTCTGCCGGGCCACCCCGCCACTGTTGCAGCGCACCGTGCACGAGCGCATCGGCGCTGAGGTTGACGAACAACTGCCCGATGCCGGGTTCCGTGCTGCGCCGTGCCAGCGCCAGTTGTACACAGGCGTGTTCCAACTCGAGCGTGCAGCGCTCGCGGCGCGCCGCTGCGAACAGGGTGTCGGGGCTGCGCCAAGCGCAGCCGGGCGGCGTGCGAACCAGCGCCTCGTGGCCCACCACCCGCCGCGCGGCCAGATCGACGATCGGCTGCACGTGCGTGTGCAGCCCACCCGCGCTCAGCAGGGCGCGCACGCTGTTGGGGTCGGGAGGCGCCGATGGTGCAGGCACGCTCAGTATCATGGGAGCACGGTTCGAAACAGACCAGCCATCACGATAATGCGCCTGGATGTCAGTTTCATGAATCAGCCGCGGCGCGCGCCGCACCGGGTCTGGCGCGGTTTTTGCTGCCGCCCCGGTGAGGTCGACCCCAAGTACGGATGAAAGAGAACCGACGGCACCCCATGCCCCGAGCGAGCCTGCGATGACGAGACTGTCCCCTGCCCCCGATGAAATGACGGCTGCCGACGGCAGCGTGCGCGCCCACTACGCCGCCTACGCCCGCTGGTTGCAGCAACAGCCGCCTGAGCGCATGGCTGCTCGCCGCGAGGAGGCGGAGATGATGTTTCGCCGCGTCGGCATCACGTTCGCCGTCTACGGCGACAAGGACGAAGACGGTGCGGGCACTGAGCGTCTGATCCCGTTCGACGTCATTCCACGCATCATTCCTGCGCACGAGTGGCAGCAGCTACAGCGCGGACTGGTGCAGCGCGTCACCGCCCTCAACCGGTTCCTCCACGACCTCTACCACGAGCAGGAGATTCTGCGCGCGGGCATCATCCCGCGCGAGCCCGTGCTGCACAACCCGCAGTTTCGCCCCGAAATGGTGGGGCTGGACGTGCCGGGCAGTGTGTATGCCCACATTGCGGGCATCGACGTGGTGCGTGCACCGTTACCGGGCGCAGCGGGCGAGGCGCAGTACATCGTGCTCGAAGACAACCTGCGCGTGCCCTCCGGCGTGAGCTACATGCTCGAAGACCGCAACATGATGATGCGACTGTTTCCCGAGCTGTTTCGCGAATACCGCGTCGCACCGGTGGCGCACTACCCCGACCTGCTGTTGGAGACCCTGCGCTCGGTTGCGCCCAGTCAGGTGGCCGACCCGACGGTCGTCGTTTTGACGCCGGGCATTTACAACAGCGCCTATTTCGAACATGCCTTTTTGGCGCAGCAGATGGGGGTCGAGCTGGTGGAAGGGCAGGACTTGTTCGTGCGCGACGGCCGCGTCTACATGCGCACCACCAGCGGGCCGCAGCCCGTCGATGTGATCTACCGGCGCATCGACGACGATTTTCTCGATCCGCTGGCGTTTCGCGCCGATTCGCAACTCGGCTGCGCGGGCCTGCTCGATGCCTACCGGCGCGGCCACGTGACGCTGTGCAACGCGATCGGCACCGGCGTGGCCGACGACAAGTCGATCTACCCCTATGTACCGTGCATGATCGAGTTCTACTTGGGCGAGCGCCCGATCCTGGCCAACGTGCCCACCTACCTGGGCCGCGAGGCCGATGACCTGGCCTACATGCTGGACCATCTGGAGGAGCTGGTGGTCAAGGAGGTGCATGGCGCGGGCGGCTACGGCATGCTGGTCGGCCCGGTCGCGACCCGGGCCGAGATCGAGCACTTTCGCGCCGCGATCCGGGCGCGCCCCGAGCACTACATCGCGCAGCCGACGCTGGCGCTGTCGACCTGCCCGACCTTTGTGGAGCAGGGCGTCGCCCCGCGTCACATCGATTTGCGGCCCTTCGTGCTGTCGGGCAAGACGGTGCAGATGGTGCCCGGCGGGCTGACGCGGGTGGCGTTGCGCGAGGGCTCGCTCGTCGTCAATTCGTCACAGGGCGGCGGTACGAAGGATACGTGGGTCCTGGAGACTTGATTCCGTCAACCCCAACGCCACCGGAGACTGTCATGCTGTCCCGCACCGCCGATCACCTGTTCTGGATGGCGCGCTACACCGAGCGCGCTGAAAATACCGCCCGCATGCTCGACATGCACTACCAGACGTCGCTGCTGCCACAGCCCGACGCGGTGGCGCGGCAGGGCTGGGAGGGGTTGCTGCGCATCAGCGAGCTGATGCCGGCGTATCAGTATCAGTATGGCGAGGTCAGTGCGCGTGACGTGTTGCAGTTCATGGTGCGCGATGAATACAACCCATCGAGCATCTATTCGTGCCTGCGCGCGGCGCGTGAGAACGCGCGTGCCGTGCGTGGGGTGCTGACCACGGAGTTGTGGGAGGCGCACAACCAGACGTGGCTGGAGCTGCAGCGGCTGCTGAAAGCGGGCGAATTCGAACGTGATCCGGCGCGCTTCTTCGAGTGGGTGAAATTTCGCTCGCACGTCTCGCGCGGGGTCGCCTACGGCACCATGCTGCAGGACGAGGCGTTTCACTTCCTGCGCATGGGCACGTTTTTGGAGCGTGCCGACAACACGGCGCGCATGCTCGATGTCAAATTCCATGCCGCCCCTGCCGAGGCCGCGACGCCGGGTGCCGCCGCGGGCACGGACGCCACGCTCGATTTCTACCACTGGAGCAGCATTCTGCGCAGCGTCAGCGTGTTCGAGATCTACCGCAAGGTGTATCGCAGCGTGATCACGCCCGAGCGCGTCGCCGAGCTGTTGATTCTGCGCCCCGATATGCCGCGCAGCCTGAGCGCCTGCGTGGAAGAAGTCGTGCGCAATTTGGAGGCGGTGCGCAACGCCCAGTCGGCCGAGACCGAGCGCCACGCGGGGCGCTTGCGCGCCGAGTTGCGGTTTGCCCGCATCGACGAGATTCTGGCCAATGGGCTGCACGCGTTTCTGACGCAGTTTCTCGAGCGCATCAACGCCTTGGGCACGCGCATCAGCCAGACGTTTTTGTTGCCGGTGCCGGCGTGAGCGACACACCCGTCGCCGGGCAGACGCGCAAACGTACCACGCCCTCGGGCGGCGGCGTCTGCGGCAACCACGCGGTCAGTGGGCGGCAGTGCGCATCCAGGCAAAGCGTGTAGTCTGCGGCATGGGGCGAGCGCATCAGGCGCAGCGCCGACACGGGCAACGCGGGCGGCGCCCACTCGTAGCCGCCATCCCGCCACGTGGCGGGCGGGGCGGGCTCCATGCCGGCCCCCGAGCCCTGCACGCGCACCCAGCGCGGGCACAGCGCCCCGTGTGGCACGGGCGCGCACGGACCGTCGGTGTCGTCCGGGCCGACGAGGTCGTAGCGCTCCTCCCAGCGCGTGCGCTCGATGGTGTGCATCCAGGCCAGTGTGATCTGGCGCGCGGAATGCACCGCCTCGTGCGCGGTGGGCGGCGCGCCGTCGGTGTTCGGCGGCAAGGTGGCTGCGGAGGCCGCCCACAACAAGCACAGGGCCCAGCCGCCCGCCATCGGCACATCCGCGTCAGGAGCGGCCGGTCGCTCGCGCAGGCCGCCGGCGCTGGCGCCAGCCATGCCATACGAGCAACGCGACCGTGCCGGCCAGGCCAGCCTCGTCGGTGACCGGCAGCGCCGCCACCAGCAGGCTGGCCGCGCCGATCGCCCACAGGCGCTCCCACCAGGCCAGCGGCCCCCACAGGTGTCCGATCGCCCCCGCGCCCCAGAGTCCGATCGCCACCAGCGCCTTGAACACGATCCACGCCACCGCCCACACCGTCGGGTCGCCCTGCAGCATGAGTGCCGGGCTGTAGACCGCCATGTAGGGCACGATGAAGCCGGCGATGGCCACGCGCACCGCGTTGAGGCTGATGAGCAGGCCCCGCTCGCGCGCGATGGGCGCGGCTGCGAACGCCGCCAGCGCCACCGGGGGGGTCAGGTCGGCCATGATACCGAAATAGAAGACGAACATGTGCGACACGATCAGCGGCACGCCCAGCTCCAGCAGCACCGGCGCGGCCAGCGAACTGGTGATGATGTAGTTGGGGATGGTCGGGATCCCCATACCCAACACCAAGCACGTCAGCATGGTCAGCACCAGCGCCAGCAGCAGGTTGTCGCGCCCGATGGCGATCACGTGCCCGCCGATTTCCGCCGCCACGCCGGTGAGGTTGATGACCCCGATGATGACCCCGACCAACGCACAGGCGGCCGCCACCGGCAGCGCGTGGCGTGCGCCGTCGACCAGCGCCTGCAGGGCCAGCGCGCGCGCTTGCTGGCCGCAGCGCAGTGCGTAGGTCAGCGCCACCAGGGCGGCCGTGATCACGAAGAAGGCGCCGGCGCCAAAGCGGAAAAACCCGCTGCACGCCAGTGCCAGCAACACCCAGAACACGAAGCGCAGGGCGCGGCCACGCAGTCCCTGCATCACCGCCGCGCCATAGATCAACACCACGGTCAGCGCCAGCCCGACCGTACCGGAAAACATCGGCGTGTAGCCTGAAAACAGCAGCACCACCAGCCCCAGCAGCGGCAGCAGCAGATACCAGCGCTCGCGTACCGCCGTCCACGGGTTGGGGCATTGCTCACGCGGCAGCCCCACCAACCCTTTGCGTCCGGCTTCCAGGTGCACCATCCAGAACACGGTGACGAAATACAGGATGGCGGGAATCAGCGCCGCCTGCACGATGGCCAAGTAGGGCACGTTGATGGTCTCGGCCATGATGAAGGCCACCGCGCCCATCACCGGCGGCATGATCTGGCCGCCCATGCTCGAGGTGGCCTCGACCCCGCCCGCGAATGCGGGGCTGTAGCCGAAGCGCTTCATGAGCGGAATGGTGAACTGCCCGGTCGTGACCACGTTGGCCACGCCCGAGCCGTTGATCGTGCCCATCAGGCCCGACGACAGCACGGCCACCTTGGCCGGGCCGCCGCGCGTGTGACCCACCGTGCCCATCGCAAAGTCGGTGAACAGGCGCACCATGCCCGCCTGTTCCAAAAACGCGCCAAACAGGATGAACAAAAAAATGTAGGTCGACGACACGTAGGTGGGCGTGCCGTAGATGCCCTCGGTGCCAAAGCCGAGCGTGGCGATGAGGATTTCCCAGTCGTAGCCACGGTGCGCCAGGGCGCCGGGCAGGTGCTGACCAAACGCCGCGTAGGCCAAAAAAACCGCGCAAATGATGGGCAGACCCCAGCCCATGACGCGGCGCGCCGCCTCGAACACGAGCGCGATGGCGGCGATGCCAACCCACCAGTCCCAGCCCTCGAGTTCGCCCGCGCGCTGGGTCAGGTCAGCCTCGAACACCCACTGGTACAAGCCGGTGCCAAAGCCGGCGACCCCGAGCACCCAACCCAGCGCGCGCCCGGCCTGGGCCAGCCGCGGACCGCGACGCTGAAACGGCGGATACAGCAAAAAGATCAGCCACAGCACGAATCCGACGTGCAGGGCACGGATGACCTGGCTGGAGAGCGGGTGAAAGGCCGCCATCCAGAGCTGGAAGGCCGCAAACGCCAGCGCCACCCAGGTGGCGGGCGCACGCCAGTCGGGCCCCGTGGCGCCGGACGGGGCCGGGTGAACCGGTTCGGCTTGCATGTATCGTGGTGGGGCGTCAGCGTGGGCCCACAGTGGTTACTTGATCAAGCCCACTTCGCGGTAGTAGCGCTCGGCCCCGGGGTGCAGCGGCACCGGCATGCCCTTGAGGGCGTTGTCGCGCTTGATGGCGCGCGCGGCGTTGTGCGCGGCGTACAGCGTGTCCAGGTTGTCATACATGGCCTTGGTCATGCGGTAGACCAAGTCCTCGGGCACGCCGCTGTGCGTGACCAAAAAGTTGGGGATGGCCGCCGTCGGTATGTCCGTCGTTTGGCCGGTGTAGGTGTTGGCGGGAATGACCGCAGGCTGGTACGCCGGGTCGCCCACCTTGGCCACGACTTCCGGGGGTACCGGGATGACGACGATCTTGATGGCCGTGGCCAGATCGCGGATGGAGGCCACGCCCAACCCGGCTGACTGCAGCGTGGCGTCGAGTTGGCGACCTCAGGGGAAACCCCGTGGCGGCGACGCCCGGGTGACATCCGGTGCAGGGGCGCCGACGGCGCGCGCCTGCTCGACGGCATGGCCCAGCGCCAGCACGGCCATCGCGTAATAGCTGCTCTGGTTGTAGCGGGTGATAGCGTAGAAATTATCGGTACCCAGCACATAGGTGGCGGGGGCGCCGCCACGCGTGGGGTCACCGTTTTGCAGCTCGACCAGCGCCAGCAACCCGTCGGTGTGCGCCTCAGCCTCGGGCGCGGGGCGCGCGCCCAGGGCGCGTAATTGGTCCAGCGTGAACGTGGGGCGGATGTCTGGGGCCAGCAGCGTGGCCAAATGCTCGCCATCGGCAGGGGGCGTGACGGCGTACGTCGGTGCCAGACCGGGCCGCCAACCGTGGGCGCGCAAAAAGCGGGCCACGGACGCGATGGCATCGGGGGCGCTGGCCGTCAGGTCCACGTGGCCATCGCCGTCGGCATCCACACCGTAGGCCAGCCAATTGCTGGGCATGAACTGCGGCAGCCCCATGGCGCCCGCGTAGCTGCTGCGCCACGCATCGGGGGCGGTGCCCTCCAGCCGCGCCAGCCGCAAGAAGGCGCGCAGCTCTTGCTGAAAGTACGCCTGGCGGGCGGCGGCGCGCGGGTGGGCGGCCGGGAAGTCCAGCGCCAGCGTGGTGAGCGCGTCGAGCGTGCGGTGCTGACCCAGGTGGCGGCCGTAGAGGGTCTCGACGCCAATGATGCCCACGATCAGCGCTGCCGGGACGCCGTATTCGGCTTCGGCGCGTGCCAGCGCAGCCTCGTGCGCCGACCAAAAGCGCACGCCGGCTTGGATGCGCGTCGGCTCGACGAAGCGCGCGCGGTAGGCAGCCCAATCTTTGAATGCGGCGGGTGGTGGGGGCAGGATCAAGCGCGTGACGCGCTCGTCACGCCGGGCGCGGGAGAGCCACCGCTGCGCCCAGCCGTCCGTCCAACCCTCGGCGGCGTCGATGGCCGCGGCCAGCGCTTGGGCATCGGTGCGCGCGGCATAGGTGGGGTCGGCAGGCGCGGGCGGGCGGGCCTGGCCCACGCTTGGGGTGCCGGCCCCGGCCAGCACGGTCAGTCCGGCCATGACGAGCAGGGTGCGCCGACGCAGGGCCGGCGCGTTGTCCGGCGCTGCCTTGGGTGGCAGGGGCAGTGTGGAGAGTCGGCGCGCGAGCGTTGGCAGATCGGGCATCGGGGGTCGGGAAGGCGTCGTCACGCGTGCATCGTAGCGCACCGCTTCCAGCGCCAGCAGCCATTCGGCCCAGGCGCGCCGCATGTCGGCATCGCTTTGCACGGTCGGGTGCTGTTCGATGCGGGCCAGCAGTCGGCGCGGGGTCAGCGGCGGCGGGCATGCTATCCCCGCGCGCGCCCAGCGCCGAGCGGCGCGCGCCAGCAGGTGCTGCCACGGGTCGCGGCGGGGCCGGTGCCACACGAGGGCCGCGGTGCCCAGCAGCGCCAGCGCGGCCAGCGCGATGCCCAGTGCGCGCGCGGCGTCGCGCCAGTCCGACGCGTCCAAGCCCAGCCGCCGCAGCATATCGAGCTGGCGCGTAGGGCCATAGTCCAATACCCAGTCGTTCCAGCGCTGGTTGGCGGCGTCCCAGACGGCGCGCAGCGTGGTCAGCAGCCGCGGGTCGAACCGGACCACCGCGGCCGCAACGGGGCCGGGCGGGGGGCTGAGCCGCTGTGCGGTGGTGGTGCGATCCGGGCTGACGTAGGCGGTGGGGTCGATACGCACCCAACCCTTGCCGGGCAGCCAGACCTCGGCCCAAGCATGGGCGTCGCTCTGGCGCACGGTCCACCGCCCGTCCAAGGGGTTGGGCTCACCACCCTGATAGCCGGTCACGATGCGCGCGGGGATGTCGAGCGCACGCATCGCGATCACGAACGCCGAGGCAATGTGCTCGCAAAAGCCCTCGCGCCGGTCGAACCAAAATTCGTCGGCCGTGTCGCGTCCGTAGGGGCCGGGCTCGAGCGTGTAGCGGTAGCCGCCATCGCGCAAGCGGCGCAGCACCGCGTCGACCAGCACGTGCGGCGGCGGCTCGCCCAAGTCGCGGCGCAGCTGCTGCGCCCAGGCCAGCGTGCGTGGGTTGTAGCCCGGCGGCAGCTCGCGGTCCACCTGCAGCGCCAGCCGTTGTACGTCGGTGCCGCGCTGGTGCGCGGGGTAGGCGTGCGCCTCGTAGCGCAGCACGTCGGTGACGGGGCGCGCCAGCCACCACTGCCCATCCGGCGAGGATTGCGGCGTCAAACCCGCCAGACTACCGGCGGCGGCAGTGATCACCGGGGCGGTGGGCGTGGCGTCCAGCGTCAGCAGCCACGGGCGCAGACTGGGCTCCATCGTGACCTGATAGCGCACAGCCGACCCGAGCGGTGCGAAATCGCCTCCGGTGTCGTGCAACAGCAAGCCGACGGGCACATCGGTGGCGGCATCCGGGCCGTGCACCGGTCGCCAGCGTCGCCCGTCGAAGACCCGCAGCACCGGCCCCCGAAAATACAGCGCCTCGCGCGGCGGTGCGCCATCCGGAAACGCCACGCGCAGCGCCACCCGCTCGTCCAGCGCCAGCCGGGCCACGTCGCCGACCTGCATCTGGCCCGACAGACCGCTGCGCCCCAGGGCGGTGTCGGTGGGGATACCCCACAGCGGCGGCAGGCGCGGAAACAGCGCAAACAGCAGCGCCATGATGGGCGCCCCCAGCAGTGCCATGCCACCGGCCGTGCGTGCCGCCTGCGCCAGGGGCGGGCGGCCATGGGGGCGGTGGGCCAGCACCAGCCCCGTCAGCAGCCCCCACACCGCCAGCACGATGCCCAGCGCCATCGGCAGCGACTGCGATTGCAGCAGTGGCGTGAGCAAGGCGAAAAAGCCCAGGAAGAACACCACGAACGCATCGCGGCGCGCGCGCAGCTCCAGGGTCTTGAGGGCCAGCAGCACGACCACCAGCGTCACGCCGGGCTCCGGGCCCAGCAGCGTGCGGTGGGTGTAGACCGTCAAGCCCACGGCCACCGCTGTGAGCGCGAGCCGCCACGGCCAGCCCGGCAGCGCGCGCCCCCGCCAGGCCAGCCAGCCGCGCCAGGCCAGCACGCCAAAAGCCAGCGCGCTGGTCCACCCCGGCACGTGGCCGGCCTGCAGCACGACGATCCCGCCGATCACCGTGAGCAGAAACAGGGTGTCGCGGGCCTCGCGCGGCAGGGCAGCGAGGCGCGGAAACAGCGCCGACGGGGTCAGTGGCATGCCAGGGCCTCCAGGCAGCGGCGGCGGTGGGCAGGCCCATGGTCCGGCTCGATGACGATAGCGGCTAGCCGCAGGCCGTAGCGCCGACCCTCGGCGTCGGCGCGCAGCACCCAGGCCGCCAGGCGTGAGCGCCGGGCTTCCAGCGACCCCAGGCCGCAGCAGGCCTCGTCGAGCCAGAGGTCGGCGGATGGCGGGGTGGGCTCGGCGGCGCGCACCAGCCAGCCCGCTGGGTTGCCATCGGTGCGCGCCGCCTTCTTCCACAGCACGCGAGTGGCGGCGTCTCCAGTGCGGTACGGACGCACGGCCTGTGGTGTCGCGTCGCCCGTGGCGGTATGCCGGATGGGTAGCGCTACGGGCTGTAAAGGCGCCGGCGTGGACAGCGAGGCCGTGGGCAGCGCCGGGGCGTCGGGTTCCGGCGCGGGGTAGACCGTGACGCTGCCTGCGGGGCGCCACACGCTCCAGAAGCGGACGACGCCCAGCGGGTACAGGGATTCGACCCGCAGCAGCGGCAGCGCGTGCCGTCCGCGCGTGGGCAGCACCAGCGGCAGCTCGATCGCCGTGCGGTCGCCCGCGGCGACGTCGGTGCCGGCCGCTGCCGCGCCGGGCTGCAGCCACTGCACCGACACCGCCCAGCGCGGGTGGCGCCCGGGTGCCTCCAGCCACACCCGGGCCGGGATGAGGCGCCCGGCCCAGGCCTCGCCGTCGATCGAGACCTGCAGCCGCAGCCCGCGCAGGTTGGCATGCCCGACGTGCACGCTCGCGGCGATGCTGCCCGCCAACAAAAATGTCAGGCCGTAGCCCAGGTTGAGTTGGTAGTTGATGCTGCCCACCAGCAACAGCAGCAGCGTCAGCCCCAGCATCCAGCCCGCCCGGGTGGGCCACAGATACAGGTTGCGGTGCGTCAGCACGTGCTGCGCGGTGACGGGCAGGCGGGCCAGCCACCAGGCGCGCCATCGCTGCCGCCAGCCGCTGTGGGGTTGGGAGGGGGCGGCCATCGGGCTCACGGCAAGGGCAGAGCCTGTACCAGCGCGTGCAGTTGGCCGGCCGCATCGCGCCCCGCGCCGCTGACGGGCACGAGTCGGTGTGCGGCCACCGGCACCAGCACGTCGATCACGTCGTCCGGCGCCACGTAGCGGCGCCCCTGCACCAGCGCGCGGGCGCGCGCGGCGCGCAATAACGCCAGGCCCGCCCGGGGGCTGAGCCCGTGCACGAACCAGCGGCCGTCGCGCGTGGCCTCGAGCAGCGCCTGCACGTAGTCGAGCAGGGCGTCGCTGACCGTCACCGCCCCCGCGGCCTGCTGCAGTGCCCGCAGTCGGGTGCCATCGACCAGTGCCGGCAGCCGTTGCAGCATGTCGCGCCGGTCTTCGCCCGCCAACAGCGCACGCTCGGCGCGGCGGTTGGGGTAGCCGAGTGATAGCCGCATCAAAAACCGGTCGAGTTGCGATTCGGGCAACGCGTGCGTGCCGATTTGCTCGAACGGGTTTTGCGTGGCGATGACGAAAAATGGCTCGGGCAGCGCGTGCGTGACGCCATCGACACTGACCTGACGCTCTTCCATCGCCTCCAGCAACGCGCTTTGGGTGCGCGGGCTGGCGCGGTTGATCTCGTCGGCCAGCAGCACCTGGGCGAACAGCGGGCCCGGGTGAAAGACGAATTCTTGCCGCTGCCGGTCATAGACGGCCGCACCGGTGAGGTCGCTGGGCATCAAATCCGACGTGAACTGCACGCGCGCGAAGCGCAGCCCGAAGGTGCGCGCCAGCGCGTGCGCCAGCGTCGTTTTGCCCACGCCGGGCATGTCCTCGATGAGCAAGTGGCCACCTGCCAGCAAACACGTGACGGCGTCGCGCAGCACGTCGTCTTTACCCACGATGACCGTGGTAAGCTGATCGAGTAACGAGGCAATGAGGGGCCGGTTCGCATCCATGACTGCACGATACCGGAAAGCGTCACGCCGCGACGGCCCCGCGACAGACAAGCCATGAAACCGACCGGCTACTTCACGCACCCCCTCTGCGTCCGCCATGACATGGGGCCGGGGCACCCCGAGTGCCCGCAGCGCCTGGGCGCGATCGACGACCGCTTGCTCATCACCGGGGTGCTCGACGCGCTGGAGCAGCGAACCGCGACGCCGGCGGCGGTGGCCGAGTTGGAGCTGGCGCACGACCGGCTGCACATCGCCGCCATCCGCGGCCTGAGTGACGAGTTGCGCGAGCGCATTGCCGCCGGTGGGCCGTCGCACCTGTCGCTCGACCCCGATACCGCGCTCAACGTCCACACCTGGGAGGCGGCGCTGGCCGCGGCAGGGGCCGCGATCGACGCTACCGAGGCCGTGGTGGCCGGCGAGCTGGCCAACGCCTTTTGTGCCGTGCGCCCACCCGGGCACCACGCCTGCCGCAACCGCGCGATGGGCTTTTGCTTTTTCAACAATGTTGCCGTGGCGGCCAAATACGCGTTGCAGCGGCTGGGGCTGCAGCGGGTGGCCATCGTAGACTTCGACGTGCACCACGGCAACGGCACCGAGGACATCGTCGCGGGTGATGAGCGCATTCTAATGTGCAGCTTTTATCAGCACCCCTACTACCCCGAGTGGGACCACCGCGATGCGCCCAACCTGGTCAACGTGCCCGTGCCGGCCTACACCAAGGGCATGGACGTGCGCGAAATCGTCGAGATGATGTGGCTGCCTCGGCTGCAGGCGCACCGGCCGCAGCTGATCTTGATCAGCGCCGGGTTCGATGCGCACCGCGAGGACGACCTGGGTCAGCTCGCGTTGGTGGAGCAGGACTACGTCTGGATCACGCAGCGGCTGATGGAGGTGGCCAAGCGCCATGCCAAGGGCCGTATCGTCAGCGTGCTCGAAGGCGGCTATAACCTGAGTGCGCTGGCGCGCAGCGTCGAGGCACACGTGCGCACGCTGGCCGAGTTGTGATGGCTTTGCCGAGGAGACCCCCATGACGACCGATGCCCCCATCCTGTTGCACACCCGCGACGCGCGCGGCGTGCATACCCTCACACTCAACACGCCGCAATCGTTCAACGTGCTCAGCGAGGCGATGCTCGCCGCGCTGTCGGCCAAGCTGGACGACATCGCCGCCGACGAGGGCGCGCGCGTGCTCGTCATCGGCGCGGCGGGCAAGGCGTTTTGCGCCGGGCACAACCTCAAGGAAATGCGGGCTCGCCCGGAGCTTGCGTACTACCAGCAGCTCTTTGCCCAGTGCTCGCGCATGATGCTGCAGATCCAGCGCTTGCCGGTGCCGGTGATCGCCCGCGTGCAAGGGTTGGCGACGGCGGCGGGCTGCCAACTGGTGGCGCAGTGCGACTTGGCCGTGGCGGCGCAAGAGGCGCGCTTTGGCGTCAACGGCATCGACGTCGGGCTGTTTTGTGCCACGCCCAGCGTACCGCTGGTGCGCAACGTGCCGACCAAGGTGGCGATGGAGATGCTGCTCACGGGCGAGTTCATCAGCGCCGAGGAGGCGCGCCTGCGCGGGCTGGTCAACCGGGTGGTGCCAGCGGATGCGCTGGACGCCGAGATCGAGCGGCTGGTCAGCGCCATCCTGGCCAAGCCGCGCGCAGCCATTGCGATGGGCAAAGCGGTGTTCTACCAGCACCGCGAGACCGGCATCGAGGCCGCCTACCAACTGGCGGGCCAAACCATGGCTTGCAACATGATGCACGAGGTGGCCCAAGAAGGCGTGCAGGCCTTTATCGAAAAGCGTCCGCCCGCGTGGCGCGCGTCGGCCTGACGCGTCGCTGCCGACCGCCCTCCTTTTCAGCGTTGTTCGACCGACCGAGTCACCCATGAGCCGACCCCCCGCTCCCGCCCCGATCGACGACATCGGCGCCTGGTTGCAGACCTTTTTGCAGCCCGGCGCCCTGATCGAGCTGTCTGCGCTGGCCGTGTGTGTGGCGCTGAGCTGGGGCGTCGCGCGAGGCTTGAAACATGCGTTCAATCCCGACGCCGAGCGCTCGATTTGGTTTGGCCATCGCGGCATCGATGGGGTGCTGTTTCCGTTGCTATTGCTCGTGCTGGCGTATGCAGCGCGTGCGCTGACCGCGCTGTGGGCGCCGCCCGCGGTTTGGCGTGTCGCCGTTCCGGCGCTGCTGGCGCTGGTGATCATTCGCATCGGCGTCAAGGTGCTGGAAGTGGCGTTCCGCGGGGCGGCGTGGCTGCGCCCGGTGGAGCGCACCGTGTCGTGGTTGGCGTGGCTGGCGGCGGTGGCCTGGATCACGGGGTTGCTGCCGGTGGTGCTGGCCGAGCTCGACCAGATCACGTGGAAACTGGGCGGCACGACGATGTCGGTGCGCACCCTCATCGAGGGGGTGCTCAGCGCCGGCGCGGTGTTGATCGTGGCGTTGTGGATCTCGTCGGCCATCGAGGCACGGTTGCTGCAAGACGCGAGCGGCGAGTCGCTGTCGCTGCGCAAGGCCGCCAGCAATGCCACGCGTGCGCTGCTGCTATTCGTCGGGTTGATGCTGGCGCTGTCCGCGGTCGGCATCGACCTGACGGCGCTGTCGGTGCTGGGCGGCGCGATCGGCGTGGGCATCGGCTTTGGCTTGCAAAAGCTCGCGGCCAACTACGTCAGCGGCTTCGTTATCCTGACCGAGCGCAGCCTGCGCATCGGCGACATGGTGCGGCTCGACACCTTCGAAGGGGTGGTGGCCGACATCAAGGCGCGCTACACCGTCATCCGCTCGGTGGGCGGGCGGGAATCGATCGTGCCCAACGAGCTGCTGTTGACGCAGCGCGTGGAAAACCTCTCGCTGTCCGATCCCAAGGTCTGGCAGTCCACGGTGGTCGGCGTGGCCTATGGCAGTGACGTCGAGCTGGTGCAGCGCCTGCTCGTGCAAGCCGCCCTAGAGCAGCCTCGCGTGTTGCGTGACCCGGCGCCGCTGGCGGCCCTGTCGGCCTTCGGTGCCGACGGGCTCGAGTTCACGCTGGGCTATTGGATCGCCGACCCCGAAAACGGCCAGCTCGGCCTGCGCTCGGCCATCAATCTGCGCATCCTGGCGCTGTTTCGCGAGCACGGGGTGGAAATCCCCTACCCGCAGAGGGTGTTGCATGTGCGCCCGACGGAGGGTGGCGCGGGGGCGGCCATGCCGGTGCTTGCCGCGGCTCCCCAGGCGCCCGGCCACTGACGGGTTTGTGACGCGCGGGTTGGGGGCTTGTGACGTCCGCGCGCTCCCCCTATAATGAACAAAAAACGAACGATCGTTCGTTTTTTCACGGGGTCCTCCCCGTACAATGCGAACGATTGACGTTGACGTAAACGTCAAGTCGGCGTCGTTCTCCACCACCCACAGGAGCCAGCATGAAGATTCTCGTCCCCGTCAAGCGCGTGGTCGACTACAACGTGAAGGTGCGCGTCAAAGCCGACGGCACTGGTGTCGATATTGCCAACGTCAAGATGAGCATGAATCCGTTCGACGAAATCGCCGTCGAGGAAGCCGTGCGCCTGAAGGAAAAGGGTGTGGCCACCGAGGTGGTGGCGGTGTCGTGCGGCGTGGCGCAATGCCAGGAGACGCTGCGCACCGCCATGGCCATCGGTGCCGACCGCGCCATCCTGGTCGAGACGGACGAGGAGCTGCAGCCGCTGGCAGTGGCCAAGATCCTCAAGGCCTTGGTGGACAAAGAGCAGCCGGGCCTGGTGATCCTGGG
>Ga0308017_1000239_pt1 | contig 18123 bp, 13 predicted proteins | sample Neamet280_FD_203145 | JGI IMG/M metagenome (GOLD analysis project Ga0308017, IMG submission 203145) | Marine microbial communities from water near the shore, Antarctic Ocean - #280 | ecosystem: Environmental > Aquatic > Marine > Unclassified | place: Southern Ocean | collected 2014-10-01
TCCTGGGGCGGTAGTACGTCCCAAGGGTTGGGCTGTTCGCCCATGAAAGCGGCACGCGAGCTGGGTTCAGAACGTCGTGAGACAGTTCGGTCCATATCCGGTGTAGGCGTTAGAGTATTGAGAGGATTTCTTCTTAGTACGAGAGGACCGGAAGAAACGTACCTCTGGTGTACCAGTTATCGTGCCAACGGTAAACGCTGGGTAGCCATGTACGGTTAGGATAACCGCTGAAAGCATCTAAGTGGGAAGCCAGCCTCAAGATGAGTACTCTTATCATGATAAATGATTAAGATCACGGCAAGACGAGCCGTTTGATAGGTATCAAGTGTACGTACAGTAATGTATTTAGCTAAGATATTCTAATAGATCGAATGCTTGACTTAGTAGAATATGAATTTTTAACTTTTATTAACTTAGATGTTTTATAGCGTACTGGAACCACATTGATCCTTCTCGAACTCAATAGTGAAACAGTACAGCGGTGAAGATACTGAAAAGGCAGCTTTTTGGGAAAATAACACAGTGTCTAAGTTCTTTTACTTATATACACTATATAATAATAAATATAATTACTTAAACTTTTTATAAAAAGTTTAAGTAATTATATTATGTTAATTTGTTCAAAACGTTAATTTAAAGGACCCGTGGAGCAAGCACATTCCTGAATATCCGACAGTTAACCAATATCGCGATGCGAAATTGCAAATCGTCGTTCTAAAACTGTATACTGTTACGTCGGCATACGAAATTTGGATCAATTTCGAGCCGCATTCCACAACCTGTAAAATAACTAGCGACGTCCGTAAAATTGGAAGCATAAGGATTGTTTCCTCTAAATTAAATAATTTAAATTATATTAGTTTTAATAGTTCGAAAAACAAACTTTGTGAAAAAACTATATTGACTTAACTAATAGTGTATAACAGCTTTTCACTAAATATTTCCATATTGTTAAAATGTTTTATTAAATGTCAATTAATTAGTTGTTATACATTAATTTAAGTATACTCTTAAGAAGGTTTTCTTTCTATAAAAATTATTTGATAATGATTTTAAATGTAAGTATTATATATCCCTAAGAAAATACGAATTCGTAAACGTGATAAATTTCGTCAAGCTGCAAAGGGTTTTGGAAAGCAATTGTCGAAAATTTACCAAAACGGTTAATCCGAGAGCCGTTTTACTTATTCTTTGGATTGGTAGAAAACGAAACCCATTTTCTTTGAAGACTTGTTTTACAGCGACTATGGCTAACTCTATCAGCTGATCTAATTCATCTGGTGAAAGAGTAGATACATCTCGCCCTTTTTCATTACAAACGTTTACGACTTCTAAAGCTATAAGAAAAAGCTGCTCAAAAGAAAGTGTTACTGGTACCAATACATTTAAATACAACAGGTCAATTAAAGCAATAATACTAAAATGTTGTAATACTTTTTTAAGTTTGTTTTGCATCTACGGTCTCCAATGGTTAACTTTTACAAAAAATAATAAAGAATATTAGAACTTTCTATTATTATAAACTCACACATAAAAACTTCTTACAACCGACATAATTAAGCAACACACCGCCGTAATTAAAGGGTTTCGAGCTACAAAATCAGAACGTTTGATTAACACCATTTTTAATTAATATTTAATTATAGCATTAATTTAATAAATACAAAACAAAAAAAAGCTACCCTAACTTTTCTATGCTAGAGTAGCTTTTTTTTCGTATTAAAGGATACTAGTTAAGATTATAGTTCCTGCTCCAAACCATATAGGATTGCACGTTAGGGTGCCTCCTACGTAACACGCGAGTGCGGTTACATACTTACCACTTATGTAGACCGCAGGTGGAGTGCATTCCTCTGCAATAATACCAATAGCTAGTGCAGCACCTCCAACAGGTCCTGTAGCTGTGACTGTTCCTAGTCTAACAGCAGCGTTAGTAAGCCCTATCATGGGTGCTAAAACAGGTACTGCTGTTTTTCCCACATCAGATAATAAAAACATAAAATATTAATTTATTTTCTTCAAAATTAAAAATTAGGAAGGCAGAGCCCAAAAATCCACAACGGGTATAACACTCGTTGAACAGGCTCAAGTTCTGACCAATTTAAGGCCGTTGCGACAATAGTAAAAGCTACTGTCAAAATGAGAGACACTTCAATCCAGTTCATCATAATCTTCTTTTTTGAATAACTTTATAATAAGATTATGTACAAGCTTATAGCTTGTACATATCTCTACTAAATACGAGTTTACGATTACAAACTTAACAAATTTTAATTTGTTTAAAAAGTTAATCTAAAGGACGCATTGAAAGTACTGGCTCATTTTCACGGTTGATACCTTTTTCAAAGCCAGCTGCTGCTGCTCTTGCACGACCTGCGTGCCAAAGGTGACCTACCCATAGGAAAAATCCTAAGAAGTAATGTGAACAAGTTAACCAAGAACGAGGTGAAACGTAATTAACTGAGTTAATTTCAGTTGCTACACCACCTACTGAATTTAATGCACCTAACGGTGCGTGTGTCATATATTCAGCAGCGCGACGTTCTTGCCACGGCTGAATATCATTACGTATTTTATTTAAATCTAATCCGTTAGGACCACGTAACGGCTCAACCCAAGGAGCACGCATGTCCCAAAAACGCATTGTTTCACCACCAAAAATGATTTCACCACTTGGTGAACGCATTAGATACTTTCCTAAACCCGTTGGACCTTGAGCTGATGCTACATTTGCACCTAAACGCTGGTCACGGACTAGAAAAGTAAAAGCTTGTGACTGTGAAGCTTCAGGGCCGGTTGGACCGTAAAATTCACTTGGATAAGCTGTATTGTTATACCAAACAAATGTCGCAGCCGTTAAACCCATTAATGAAAGAGCAGCAAGACTGTATGATAAATAAGCTTCACCTGACCAAACAAAAGTACGTCGAGCCCAAGCAAAAGGTTTAGTTAAAATGTGCCAAATACCACCTACAATACAAAGGAAACCTAACCAAATATGTCCACCTACAATATCTTCTAGATTGTTTACACTAATTACCCACCCATCACCACCAAATGGTGACTTAAGAACATAACCAAAAATGATTAGCGGGTTTAAAGTTGGAGCAGTTACAACTCGAACATCACCTCCACCCGGAGCCCATGTATCATAAAGTCCACCAACGAAACAAGCTTTTGCTACAAGTAGGAAACAACCAATACCTAGTAGAACTAGGTGAATTCCTAGAATTGTAGTCATTTTATTTTTATCACGCCAATCATAACCAAAGAATGGGAATGACTCTTCTAATGTATCAGGTCCGATTAATGAGTGGTAAACTCCACCAAAACCTAATACAGCAGATGAAATTAAATGTAAAACTCCAACAACGAAAAATGGATAAGTATCAACAACTTCACCACCGGGTCCAACACCCCAACCTAATGTTGTAAGGTGAGGAATAAGAATACAACCTTGTTCATAAAGTGGTTTCTCTGGGATATAGTGAGCTACTTCAAATAATGTCATAGCACCACACCAAAATACCATTAATCCGGCATGTGCAACGTGAGCACCTAAAAGTTTTCCGGATACGTTAATTAAACGTGCATTACCAGACCACCAAGCGAATCCAGTAGATTCGATGTCACGGCCTGCGATTACTGTATTAAAGGGCGTTTCCACGTGGCAGAACCTCCTCTGGGAAGATAAAGTTTTCATGAGGTTGATCTTGAGCTGCCATCCAAGCTCGGATACCTTCGTTAAGAAGGTTATTTTTAGTATAAAAAGTTTCAAATTCTGGATCTTCAGCTGCACGAAGTTCTTGAGATACGAAATCGTACGCACGTAAATTAAGAGCTAAACCAACAATACCAATTGAACTTGTCCACATACCTGCTACAGGAACAAATAACATGAAGAAATGTAACCAACGTTTGTTAGAGAAAGCAACACCAAAAATTTGTGACCAAAATCGATTCGCTGTGACCATTGAATACGTTTCTTCAGACTGTGTTGGAGTAAACGCTCGGAATGTGTTTGCAGCGTCACCATCTTCAAATAATGTGTTTTCAACAGTGGCACCGTGAATAGCACATAAAAGAGCACCACCAAGGATACCAGCTACACCCATCATATGGAATGGATTAAGCGTCCAATTATGGAAACCTTGTAGGAAAAGAAGGAAACGAAAAATAGCTGCTACACCAAAACTTGGAGCGAAGAACCAGCTAGCTTGACCTAGTGGGTATACTAAAAATACTGTAACGAACACAGCAATTGGGCCCGAGAATGCAATTGCATTATAAGGTCGAATACCTACTAAGCGTGCAATTTCAAATTGACGTAAACAAAACCCAATAGTACCAAATGAACCATGTAGAGCCACAAATGTCCAAAGTCCACCAATTTGGAACCAACGAGTAAAATCACCTTGTGCTTCAGGACCCCATAATAATAATAATGAGTGACCCATACTATTTGCTGGAGTTGAAACGGCAGCCGTTAAGAAGTTACAACCTTCAAGGAATGAACTTGCTAAACCATGTGTGTACCATGATGTCACAAATGTAATTCCTGTTAGCCAACCACCTACCGCTAAGTAGGCACAAGGAAAAAGAAGTAAACCTGACCAACCAACAAAAATGAATCTGTCACGTTTTAGCCAGTCATCAATAAGATCGAATACACTACGATCTTGCTTTTGTCCGATTGCGATAGTCATACTGATTATCTTTAAAAAAATTACTAAAAGTAAACTTATATCAATTTTATACTTATTGAAATATAAACGATAAGAATTAAAAAATACATAAATTATACCTATCTTTACAACTTATATATATTATAGTAGCAAATTCAAAAATATTCTATAAAAACTAACTTAAGTTATCAGTCAATTTTCCAGTTATTTTTAACCAGTTTTGTGCTTCTATATAATTATTTGGCGCTAAACGAATAGCATTTTTCCAATAATCTCCTGCTTTATCGAACATATCTTTAGCAATCTCAAATTCTTTTTTCTCAGAAGCTTTAGTTCCTTGGTAATGATAAATAACAGCAATATTATTTAATGCTTGAGGCATTCGGGAATTTAAATCTAAAGCCTGATAATAATATTCAAGAGCTTTTGAATAATCTCCGTTGTTTCCATATATTAAACCAATGTTGTAAAGTATATAACTTCGGTCATAAGGATCCTCTTCTAATTTTAAAGCTTCATAATAATTTTCTAATGCCTCAGCATAGTCACCGCTCGATTGAGCTGACATACCATAACGGTAATAGGAAAACGCTTTCTTTTCATCCTTTGTCGCTGGCAAGACTTTAACTAACACATCCGCTAAGACTGTAAACGTTTTATCGATAAAATTATCGTTTTTTTGACTCATGAACTATCTTTTATTTAAATTTGAAAGGTAAAATTTTCTAAAAATGATTTCTATATCTAAAACTGAATTTACTCATCTTAGATTTTGGATTAATACATAGCAATAAAATAAAATTGCAAAAAAGCGAAATATTAATTTTTATATATTATGCTAGGTTAATCTTACAGATTTAATTAACGTTAAATATATTGCAAATATTAAAAGATATTACAATGCAAATATTTGAACAAAATACTATTTAATCCTATATAAAACATAAAATTTAAATACGTAAAGAAATTAAAGGTATATCTATGAATACTTTACCATTTTAATTATATTTAATAACCTGCGCTTAAATTTGCCTCATAAAATTTTGTAATAGAGCTCTTTTAAATTAAACGAATCTTCAGTTTATGTGTAATGTAGCTCTGTACTTACTTCTCCAGCCCAATTTAAACTTGTAAAATTTATAATTTTAAAAACGGTATTAAAAATTACTGTTGAAAAAAGTAATGACATTATAAATTACTCTAATAGTCTAAAAGATATATTAATAAAACGGCGACAATTTCGGCATTATACTAAAGTTAGTCTTACATCCAGGCTTATAGCTCAGTGGATAGAGCACCAGATTCCGACTCTGGTTGGCGAGGGTTCGAATCTCTCTAAGCCTTATTATATTATATAGCAATGCTACGATTGTAAAATGCATCTGACTGGATTTGAACCAGTGTTGTCTCATTGAGAAGCAGATTATGAGTCTGACGCCTTCGACCGCTTGGCTACAGATGCTATAAATAAAATTAGTGGAGTTGGTGGGAATTGAACCCACGTCCATCAAGATATTGATGCTTTTTTTTAATAAAATAAAAACTATAATTATATTGAATATAAACCTCTACAAGCTATTGAATTTTCGAACTTGCGCTTTATTATAACCACTTCGTATAGTATTATAAACACTTTACGAATAATTACTAAAAATTATACTAATATTAATTTTGAATTTAAATTATAAATATTGTTTGCCTTTATTCTAAACGGTTACAATTTTATAAACTGTAAAAAAATTAACACGGTATCAAAAATGTCGAATCCAAAACAACCCCAATTTTCTTTTTATAACTACCAACGTACGGTAGAAAACAACATTTGTCAATAAATAAATAATTTATACTAAAAAAATTATTTGCTAAATATAGAAATAACAATTATTATTGTATGTAAGTTACAAGGGCTGTTAGCTCAGTGGTAGAGCGCCTGCCTTACAAGCAGGTGGCCGTAGGTTCAAATCCTACACAGCCCATTTTAAAATTATAAATAGGGCCCATCGTCTAAGGGATTAGGACAGGGACCTTCTAAGTCTCTAATGTAGGTTCGAATCCTACTGGGCCCATTTTGTCATATAGATTATTGGTAAGGATATTCTGAAAATAACGAGACGGCCTATTGAAAAATTGGGTCTGGTAAAGTTCTTTGTAGTTTATTTGAAAAATACCAAAGTGCTATTTATCATGCATTTGGGTAAAATTTAATGATAGAGTATAATTTTCAACGCCAGAATGCTTAAAAGCTGCTGAAATTTACAGTATTGAGCAAGAATTTTACTCCCCTAGTTAATTTGATTAAAAATTAAAAGAAATATTTAGAACAATAAGCTTGACAAACAAACAAAATCGATTTTAAAAGAGAATTCTTTCGATTTAAAGGAGAAATATATCGTGTCAGGTAAAAAAGATTTTGATAAGTAATTTAAAGTGACCGGGTCGCTGGGCGTTGTTAAATTTCTTTAGTTTAAGTAGTTTATTGGATATTCGTAATAACCTTGTCTTCACTACCGCAGACTTACTGCCCTACGGTAGATGAGTGCTTAACAACTTAACCCCGTATAAAGAGTGTCATCACGCGCCTTCGAAGTCTTTAGTATAGGTTCAAATCCTATTGAAATTGCTTTTAATATTATTTGAAAACTTCTTCAAATACGGTTTGTACTTTATCACCCGAATCGATTGATTCTAGAGGATCTTTTCTTAATCTGTGTCTAAGGCATAGCGTAATAACATTTTCAATATCATCTACAGTAACTGTAGTGCGACCGTTATAAGATGCAAACGCTTTTGCAGCACGGTTTGTAACGATATCACCACGAAGACCATCTACGTCAAGTGTTCCACAAACTTGTGAGATTTTAACTCGTAATTCCATCGACAGTTCGACATCACGTAAACGGTCTTGAGCCTCCACAATTTTCTTTTTTAAATTGTTTTGTGCTTCACTACAAGCAGCTAATGATTTCTCCGGATCACTATCAAAATTACTTCGTTGTTCAACAACTTGTACTCTAATTTCCGGGTCACGAACTGTTCGAATCTCAGCATGCATACCAAAACGATCTAAAAGTTGAGGACGTAATTCACCTTCTTCAGGATTACCTGAACCAACCAAAACAAATCGGGCAGGGTGACGAATTGAAATTCCTTCTCGTTCTACAGTATTCCATCCAGAAGCAGCCGAATCTAATAAAATATCAACTAAGTGATCATCTAATAAATTTACTTCGTCAACATATAAAATACCACGATTAGCTTTTGCTAAAAGGCCTGGCTCAAATGCTTTTATTCCTTCTGTAAGAGCTTTCTCGATATCAATTGTTCCACACACGCGATCTTCCGTCGCACCTAATGGTAAATCAACCATCGGAACCTTTTTATAGTCGGCCTCTAATTGTCCATCATTTAATACAACAGATTTCACATATTCGCTCATTAATTCAAAATCATCTAATGATGAATTAAATGGATCATTAGCAACAACTTTTATTTCAGGAAGAAGGTCAGCAACTGCTCTAATAGTCGTTGATTTTCCAGTACCTCTATCACCCATAATCATTACCCCCCCAATTCGTGGGTCAATAACATTTAGAATTAAGGAAAGTTTCATTTCTTCTTGCCCAATTATAGCAGTAAAAGGATAAACAGGTCGTTCTACTTTTTGTTTAATATCAGTATTTGTTGTAACCATTAAAAAAATTATTTTATAATTAATTAAATCTAAAAAGACATCAATAAACTATTGGTTTAAATCTTTGTGAATCCTTCCGCTGTAGGAATAAAGAAATAAAATAAAATTGACTACGTTTATAATAACTGCTAAATACGATATACGTCTAGACATAATCAGTGATTAATGTTCTTAAAGTTTTAGTATAAAAATCTTAATGCTCGATATCTTTATAAACTGTGTATTATCTTTAGTGTGATGGAATTATCATTTCACATAAATATAGTATGTATTATCTAGTATAAACGTTTACAAGTCTAAAAATACAAAAGTTATTTTGAAGTCAGTTTTTAGATTGAAGCAGAACCTAATTTTATGTAAGTTTAAATGTTTCTATATAAATCGTATGATTTTGCTAAGTAACATACTTATATAGACTTACGTTAAGTTATTATTTTGAATATACAGTAACAAATCACTGTATTGAACATAAATACAAGACCTAACTTAGAATAATTAACTTGATAACTCTTTATCCATTACATTAATTTATATATCTTAGTTAACTAACACAAATAGACTCTAACGGATAATTTTGTTCTTTAGTGAATAAGATAAAAAACAATACTTTATTTAATTTTTTCTCTCGTTACTTGTAGACAATTTTCTAGGGACGCGTTTCGTTTTCATGCCTAGACTCGTATGTTAGAAAATACAAATACTAACCCAAATTTTTTATTCCAAAGCATCACAGCGTAGAATTATTGTTCCTAACACTTATCAGACAAATCAATAAATTCTTTAGAAAAATAGAACTTAACTTAAGTTGATATTTCTTTTTACTATAATTTAAGAGCATTTTATTATATTTCATGCTATACCGTTAGCTACATGAAACTTATGATTTAAACTTTTTAATTTAAAAAAGATAAATACTTAATGCATTTAAAAATTTAATCAATAAAAAATTGTTATTATTCAACTAACAAATTTAAAAGGCAAATTTATTTTCTTATTCAGACATGTTTGAGGGCCTACAATGTCTCAACCTTTTTAACATTAATACCATATAAATTTTTTAATAATTAATGAATTATTAATAGTTTTTGAAATACTAATAAATAGAAGATTAATAATATCCTAGATCTCTCCATCAGTAGTAACAAGAATACCGAAAAATGTACGAGATATTAAACTAAGAATATCTTTTAAATCATTTATTATATTTGATTTTAACGTTTTAATTTTTTCAGTCTAGGATAATATAGATAATTCTAAAAAGTAAAAATTCACAATGCAAGAGTATTATTAGAGTGGAAATGTTAGTAATAAGTGCTATCTTTAACTATAGCATTTTTATTTTTTTAAACTCTATAGGCGTTTATGAATTTGTTTGATAACATTACCCAGCATATCCCGATTCGAAAATCTAATACCTTTAGAAAACTCGTGTATTTTTTGAATTCATCAGGTTGATTTTTTTGGCCTATTCTAATTAGGACTGAATCAATAATTTTTTTGATTCATCAGTATTTTCTATTAATTGGTTAGCTGTAGCCAATCTTTTTTCTTAATTTTTAATTTGTAGTAGGTCTATTGGAGAACAGTTCATTTTGTAATAGGATTCTGTTGTAACTTTATTATGAATTTTTTTATAAAATATTTTTCCCAAAAAGTTACGCTTTTTGGATTTTCTTAGACACTTTAAAAATTTAAAGTATTTGATAAAAAATTTGTAAAAATTTTATCTAATATTAAAAAACCTGGTTATTATAAAAAATATAATAGATTTCAAATAGACGTAATCTTTAGCCATTATAATGCATGGGAAGATAATAATTCGTTCAGTGTTATAATCTATATATATCAACCTTTTTAATTGAATAGGATACAAAAAATATCATGGCCCGCGTTATAGTTGTTACTTCAGGAAAAGGAGGTGTAGGTAAAACGACTACGACGTCCAACTTAGGAATGTCATTAGCACGTTTAGGGCATAATACTTTATTATTGGATGCTGACACGGGTCTACGTAATCTAGATCTATTATTGGGTCTCGAAAATCGTGTTTTTTTTACAGGATCAGATGTATTAAATAAAAAGTGTAAGTTAGAGCAAGCCATAATAGAAGATAAACGGCAACCTAAGTTGTCATTTTTCCCACTATGTTCAATACACGGCAGCAATCCTTCAATCATAGGTGAAGAAGTCGAAGAACTTATTAGCATGGTTTCTAACAAATATGATTTTATTTTAATCGATAGTCCAGCAGGAATTGATGCTAGTTTTCAAAATGCTATAAGAATGGCAAACGAAGCAATAATAGTTGTAACGCCTGAAGTTTCTTCCATCAGAGATGCCGATAGAGTTATAGGTATTTTAATAACCCACGGTATTAAAAATAATAAACTGTTAATTAATCGTATTAGACCTAAAATGATCAGGAATGATGAAATGATGTCAATGAAAGACATTCAAAACATTCTTGGACTTCCAATTATAGGTGCGATACCAGAAAGCGAACAAATAATTATAGCATCAAATCGAGGGGAACCTATTGTTTTAGAAAAGAAATTGTCTGCTGTAGGTATGGCGTTTGAAAATACTGCCAGACGTCTCGAAGGTCAAGAAGTGGCCTTCTTAGATTTGGGTAATATAGAAGCGAAAAACCTAGTCCGAAGAGTTTTATGTAAATTTTTAGTTAAAAAACCTAAAGAAATTAAGTAAAATTTATCTAATAATTCGATTTATTGTAATTTTACTTCCCAACCCTTAATTGATAATCCAACATGATAATAATTATTCTAACGTATTATTTGTAATACCGTTTAAAGGTGTCGCCATAACCAAAATGCATAATAACTAGTACTTTGGTAAACCAAAGTACTAGTTATTATGCATTTTGGGAACCGACATAATTAAGCAACATATGGTTGTAATTAAAGGGTTTTAAGGCATAAAATCAGAACTTTTTAATACATGTTTTCTTTATGAATTATTCTTATAGGCTTAATTCTTATTTTCTTTGAAAGCAGTTAACAGTAATGTTTTTGTAGATCCACCTAAACCATTTATAGAATTATATTTTTTATTAAAGGCTGTTTTCCCGTTAAGCACAAACGTTTCTTGCAAATCTAAAAAATTAGACTTTAATAATTGTTTTTGTTTTACCGTACGCATTCTACATAATAACGACTCTAATTGATTTTCAATATAAGAATCAGCTTCTCCAGCTAATATTTTAGATTCAATGTTATTAATATCTTGGATTTCACCTATTCGTAATCCACCATCTGCTGAAAAATCAATTCTAGCTGAAAATTGAACCTTTTCTAATGCTTTTATATTACGTTTTGAAACTTGAGGTCCTACTAGAATCTTTTGAACTTAAAAATATTTCTACCTTACCGTAACCGGTTGACGCGAACAATAAGTTGATAATAAAGAATAATCAATAGAGATAAAAACATGTAAAAAACATCTAATTTATTGCCCTGAGCCCTTCAAATAGCGGCTTCGGTCGTCTAAACATGACGGCTACCAAAATGCACTATAAGTAGTACTTTTTTAAACCAAAGTGCTACTTATAGTGCATTTTGGTAAGACGACATTTTTACCGAAATGCAATATGTGTTATAATTAAATTAATTTAATTATAAGTGTATATTTTTGAATTTGCTACTATAATATATATAAGTTGTAAAGATAGGTATAATTTATGTATTTTTTAATTCTTATCGTTTATATTTCAATAAGTATAAAATTGATATAAGTTTACTTTTAGTAATTTTTTTAAAGATAATTATTATGAGATTTTTATGTTCGGCGAAATATCGTCGTAAAGTTTTAATTGTAAAACCGTTTAAGGGATTTTGTAAAAGGGTTCAATCAAAACGTAACACCGATGCGAAAATGCAAGTAGATTTTCCGTCACGTGACCAGATCGGAAAATTGAAAAACATTGTCGATGCAGTTGAAATAAAATTGCGTGGTGGAAATATACTGAGCGACTATGGTGCCGTTGTTAAAGGTACGAAAGATGCGGCTGAATCTGGTTTAAAAGCCTGGGATGCTACTAAAACTGTTTCTATATCGACTAACGCTGCAGCAGAGATAATGTTAGGTGGCCACGCCCTGGAGAATTTACCACCGAGTGGAAGAAAGGTCACTACTTTTGCTGTGTATGCAGCGGAATTGCTTGCTCATGTTTTTGGGTCGGTGCGATTGCCGGATCTGTACCTGGTGGGTTTGGTATTTGGCAGGGGGCAACTCAAGCTGGCTCATTTGCGAAAGGTGTAACATACACATGCCGTAAAATTATAGGAGGAGGTATCTAGTATTAACATAGAAGTGCTATAGTTTATAGTAAACTATAGCACTTTATCTTGTCAGCGTTTATAAGTAAACTAAACTAATGCTATAATTTACCTATAACGTTGTTTAAAACATCATTAACGGCTTTATCAATGTCTTTATGCTCTACATTATTATTTTGGTTTTTTAGATGCTGAATGCTTCTTTTATGTAATTCTGATTTCAATTCTATTATTTCCTCATTAAGGTTAATAAAATTTTTATTTAGCTTTTGTTGAGAAACGATAAACGGAACTTTGTAAGTTATCTCATATGGTTTATTAGCTTTGCAAATCAAATCTGTCTTTTTACACTTTACTAATAATCCGCTCTTTGTAAAGCCACGTAAAATATTTTGAACCAATCTACTATCCGGATCATTTGACCGACTATAATATTGGGCTAATAAATTTCTTTTTTCTGGCCCTATTGTAATTGAATAGTTATTACATTCTAGCCAATTGAACAGCATAAACCAAAATGCTGCTTGTGCTTGCGTTGGTAGTTTGAAAATACTTAAACTCACATCACAATGTAAAAAAAGTTGCTCTCTAAATTGGTTAATTTCTTGTTCTTTTACACTTAACGCGTAAGTTGTTATTGTTTTATTCCTTTGCGTCTTTTTAATTTTAAATGTCTCTGCAATGTTAGTTTCTTGAAACATTTGTGGAAAAACTTGTAAGAACGGTATTCCTTTTCTCAGTATTTCTTCGTAACTTAGTTTTACAATTTCATTGGTTAATTCTGATGGGTCTTTCATCATATCAAAATATTAATTTAGTTTATACTCAACTAAACTATATTAATAATTTAGTTTAGAAACTAATTAAACCAGGCATAATAATATTATGCCTGTCTGGTAATGATAGTTCTAATTAGGTATTAGATACCTCCACCAGTAATTTTTCGGCATACCCCAGTTACATCTTGCGACACAGCACCAGCTTTACTAGCTGCCTTCCATACACCGTAACCTCTCGGGATAAGGCTATCTCCAGAAGGCACAAAAAAACAACTGCAAGCGACACTGCTACAAACGCAACAAATGTAGTGACCCTTTTTCCATTCAAGGATAGCATCGCCTAACGACTTTGTACTAAGACTTCCCTCAACGATGACATTGGCTGTTTGTGCTACTGTTTTGCTTGTATCCCAAGCTTTTAATCCTCCGGCAATGACACCTCCCCCGCGTAGCTCTAATTCTATACTATTGACAACTTTTTTTTACTTGCTGAATATTTTTAGTAGTGGGCAGTTCAGACAATTTTCGTATGTAACTTTCATGCTGCATTTGAAGTTGCGATGTTCTTTTTTTACAAAATCCTTTAAGCGGTATTACAATTAATTTTTCACGTCAGTAACTGCCACTGTACAAGAATTTTGTAGTTTCTTTAATTTTGTTTTTCATAAAATTTTAACTGATAAAAGATAAATATGAGAGATTTAAACCAACGCTTCGCAGCAAAACTATATATTTAGTTTCGCTGCAAATATCGATATAATGATTAAAATTTTTAATATTAAATTTTTTTTAATATATTAATTTAAATCTCTGTAGTCCCCATTTACGCCATTCGCTTTAATTGTTGTAATGCTAAACGTCCAATGTTAAATAATGCCCATGAAACTGCTGCTAAAAAAGGAAGTAAAACGATTGCAAGTCTTGTATCCATGTAAATTAAAACCTCAATTATATAATTAATCTAATGAATATTATACAACGTTTATTGTACTATCGAAATTAGTCATTTTCGTACCAAGTCATTTTTACCAGTGAATTGTATGAAATAAGTAATCATGAAAAAATTAACTTGAACTCTTGTTAGAGTTGTATATGGAATTAATTTAACTCTGTATAACGTTTCCGAACAAACTTTATGACTATCGTATTCTATATACTAATTTACATTAAGTTCTTTTAATGTTTAAATTATACTTCTTTATGATCTTCCGTTTAAAACAAGAAGATGATAGTATGAAATTACAGTTATGTCTATTCTAATAACTAAAAAGATTTTTCATAAACGTAAACATAGTAATTTAGAATATTTAATAATGTCAAATTTACCATTTACTTTGAACCAACTAAAAATTTTACAAACAATTGCCATCGAAGGAAGTTTTAAAAAAGCGGCAGAGAAATTATATATATCACAGCCAGCGATAAGTCTACAAATACAAAATCTTGAACGGCAATTAAACATACCAATTTTTTATAGGGATAAACGTCGGGCTCGTTTAACTGAAACGGGTCAATCGTTGTTAAAATACGCGGATCGTATACTTAATTTATGTGAAGAAACGTGCCGTGGATTAGAAGAAATACAAACATTACAATCTGGAGTTTTAATTGTTGGGGCAAGCCAAACGACAGGAACATATTTGATGCCTCAATTAATTGGGAATTTTCGTCATAGATACCCCCAAGTTGTTATTGAATTACAAGTTTATTCGACCCACCGAATTGCCTGGGGTGTAGCAAATGGTCAAATTGATTTAGCTGTTGTCGGAGGTAAAATTCCAAGTAATTTACAACAGGTGTTGGATATAACTTCGTACGCCGAAGACGAACTTGCACTTATTTTACCCACCTCGCACCCCTTTTCATCATTAGAATATATTCAAAAAGAAGATTTGTATCGGTTAAGGTTTATTACATTAGAGAGAGAGTCTACGATTCGAACTACTATTGAAAATACACTTAGTGAAAATGGTATTGATAGCCGTCAGTTTAAGGTTGAAATGGAACTAAATTCTATCGAAGCAATAAAGAACGCTGTTCAATCTGGTTTAGGTTCTGCATTCGTGCCAGTTTCAACAATTTCTAAAGAATTAGAACTTAATATAATTCATTGGACAAAGATAAAAGATATTACAATAAGCCGGACATTATCACTTCTTGTGAATCTTGAACAATACCCTTCTAATCCTATAAAAACATTTAAAAAAGAAATTTTAGAGATGTTCTTAGTTTCAACCGCATTCGAAAGTAAAATAAAGTTACTATCACCAACTGAAGAAAATATTAGTTAAAAATCAAAATTGTCTCAAAAAACTAATAAACACACTGAAATAATTATAAAAAATAATGATGTTTAATTAAGATTAAAAGTCTCTATAGTCGATTTTAATAGAGTTTCTAATTCGTTTAATTACATTAAAGGTTGTGTGTAATTTTTAATTTTTTATTAAAAACTAAACAGTAAAGAGCGTAATATAAATAATACAAGCACCAATATTGCCTATAACCTACTTATCAGTATTTTATATCTTGTCCAGCTCTTATAGCATTTGTTAAAACGATATGACCTTAAAGAAAAGCTAGCATATGTTTCAGATCCATCGTAACAATTATCACCACGTGTAAATGCTCCTTTACCACATCTTAGCCTTAGCATACTACCATAACGAGTTATTAGATTTCAAATTGCATAAGTCTCTTGTGATCATACAGTAATACGAAGCGCTTTTGAATACGGCTACAACACAAATGCAGGTACATAAAGCATCGCCTCCCCAATAATCTCTGTGCCCTTGAAAATACTAGAACCAACCCTTTTATTATGATAGCGAACTGGTCAGATTTAGAACCAATTCAGCGTATCTTATATCTATTATGGGTACTTGGCATGTGTCTACCTCTCGATATATTTAATTGGTAGTACGGTGCTGCAACCAAAAGTATAACTAATAAAACTATCAAAAATATATACTATGGTCAGAAAAACAGAAGAATCCACTGAGTCTATAAGTTTAGTCTCGGTAAAGCTGATAAGTCACAAAAGATTCTAACACTATATTTCTTTTAACAAATTATAGCGTATGGGTACTAATGCGGTATAAAATCTATAAAGTTATAGAACTTATTCCACAGTTAGTTTAACTAAATAATTAAACGTTAATTTAATACAACATTTATTTTCTAATTTTTAGTTAGTAATTACTTTTCTAAGAAAAATCCATTGACAACTAATTGACCATGTATTATAATACTTGCATAGCTCATAATTAGCCCCCATCGTCTAGAGGCCTAGGACATCTCCCTTTCACGGAGGTAACGGGGATTCGAATTCCCCTGGGGGTATAAAAATAAATACTTCTCTAAACCCTTGTAAGTGCTTTGCAACATTAATTAGGTTAATTATATAATTTTGATTTACGTGAGTACAAAATCTGCAATTGTCTTACTTCTAACACTTTTATGAGGTATAATCGACATAAAAAAGCAGGTAGGAAGTTGGTTCCTAGTAATTCGACCGATATAAAAAATTCAAAAAACGGTTGTAGATAATTCTAATAAACAACTCACAGAGTTAAACCGAACTTCATTATTTTGGGGTTTACTTTTAATTTTTGTTCTAGCTGTACTATTTTCAAGTTATTTCTTTAACTAAGGAAAGCTAGTAAATTAGATTTTATTCAATTATTAAAATAATATTTTAAGGAGATTGTAAGAATGAGTGACGCTGGACGAGTACCACTTTGGATGGTAGCCACAATTGGTGGGCTTGCTGCCCTTGGTTTATTAAGTTTATTTTTCTTTGGCTCATATTCGGGCTTAGGTTCTTCTTTATAAATCGCAGCTTGTTAATTTTTCTACTTACATAGATAATTGTTTACTTACGTAGATGATTATCTTGTTAATGCCTTAATTTTTAATATTGATATGGATTAACTAAAATTGGGGGTAGAGGGACTTGAACCCTCACGACTAATTAGTCAACAGATTTTAAGTCTGTTGTGTCTACCATTCCACCATACCCCCACTTTATAATTTAAGGCGACACCCAGACTCGAACTGGGGATAGAGAATTTGCAATCCACTGCCTTACCACTTGGCCATATCGCCTTCTAATAAATACAATGATACATTACATCATAATTTATAATTTATTAAAAACACAAGGAGTTGTTAAATAAAAACGCTCTCCTTAACTAAAAAAAATTGTTAAAAAACCCATAAACCAATAAAAAACTCAAATTTGTCAAAGAAAGTTCTTGTACGGAACTGGTCTCGTAACAAAAGACTGAATATATAAAATAAAAAATTATGGGCAACATGCTTAATGTTTGCATAATTCGACTCATTTTTTATTGTATAGTTTAAAGTGACTCGTTCAAAGAAATGTTTAAACTAAATTTTCGATTATCTCGAAATTGAACAAATAATAAAAATATTTTTAGATTTAAATCTAAAAATGTATATTGCATTGCGTATAATCACTTTTATTTGATTATTAATTCTTGGTTCACTGTCAAGTACGTATCAATATTGAAAATTAAGGCATTAACAAGATAATCATCTACGTAAGTAAACAATTATCTATGTGAGTAGAAAAATTAACAAGCTGCGATTTATAAAGAAGAACCTAAGCCCGAATATGAGCCAAAGAAAAATAAACTTAATAAACCAAG
>Ga0308017_1000242_pt1 | contig 17915 bp, 29 predicted proteins | sample Neamet280_FD_203145 | JGI IMG/M metagenome (GOLD analysis project Ga0308017, IMG submission 203145) | Marine microbial communities from water near the shore, Antarctic Ocean - #280 | ecosystem: Environmental > Aquatic > Marine > Unclassified | place: Southern Ocean | collected 2014-10-01
TTACACGTTGTTTTCTCGTTTGGGTAGGTGTCCACTTCCTGGAGTTGCTTTGCAAGTTTTATAATATCATCGTTATAAAATGGAATGTTCAAAACACTTGGCAAACCAGCCAACCAATTAGCAAAACGCGTTTGTTCGTTTGGGTGTCGTGCCTGGTTATATTTGTGATTAAATTCTTCATTGTAACAAGACATAACAAAATCTAATTTTTCCGCGTGTGTGGTTGCCTCTGTTGTGTGGTCTTCTGTATTAATTGCATCAATCAAATAATTTTGAATGTTTGAAAGATATTTTTTTGAGTTTGTGCGTAACATATTTTTATTTTTATAGGTTAAAATTTATCTGTTTACTGTGTTGTAATTTCCCGCTTTTGTTGTGCATCGCGAAGATCCACAAGAAGTTAACGCCATCAAAAAAACGATTAAATAACAAAGCGCCATAAGTCTCAAAAAAAATCTTGTTTGCCTCTTTTGTAGTCTCTTCGCTCGTGTGAAATTTTCCACGTCTTTAACATTGGTTAAAAGGTTTGTATTACACAAATCAATAAAATAGGTTTTGAATTTTTTCATGGTTTTAAAATTGTGGGCGCATTTCTGCGCCCTGGTTTATATTATTTTAATAAGTTTAAAAGCATTTTTAAACTTTTCACTTCTTCTTCTAAAGTCTCAACCAATAAATAAACATCATTAGCCTGTAAGTTTTCAGCGTTAAAATCTTTTAATGCGTTCTCTTCGCTTTGACATCCAAAAGAAATAGAGTTTTTAATTTCTTGCGTGTCAATTTTAATACCTTTTAAAGTTATTAATACTTCCTTTCTAATGTTTAGTTTTAAATTGCTCATAATATTAATTTAAGTTAGTAATGTTTTTTACCACCAAAAACTCGCCATTTGGCAAGTTGTTGGAGGTGTTGAGTTGTTAACTTAAATTACTCTCTTGATAATATTTATCAAATAGCTTCCACGCTTCGGACTCACTACAATCGTTAAGCCAAAATTCCGTACAGTGCATTAATCTACATCCTACGACTTCGCCTATTCCAAAAGTTGCGTGTACTATTTCGTGTAATACTACTTGAGTAAATCGCTTCACATTAATATATTTTTTATTAAAGTGTATAATGTTCTGTCCAAGATATGCATAGGCACATGCGTCAGTATTTTCACTCACGATCCTTACCTCAATTCTTGGGATATTATAACCTTTTCGCTTTATACTGTAAAGCTCATCAATTACCTTTCTTCTAAGTGCATAAATGTTGTCGTCCATTTTTAACATTTTACCACCTCTTGCGGCTGTGTTTTTTAAAGCTTTTCTCATAATTCAATTGTTTAGTTAATGTTTGTATTTTGTTCAAAGATAGTTTATATATTGACATATACAAGTCTTATTTTAATCATTATACTTGATACAAAGATTATAAGCGTGTAACGTGCTGATAACGTGCAAGTTATATGTGTAGTTTATAATGATTATAAATAAGAAATGTTTGCTATTATTTTGGATCGTGGGGGTATAACGCGAAGAGTCTAAACGTATGAGCGTTTTTTCTTCTTCTTCTTCTTCTTCTTCTTCTCCAGGCGCGCGGAAGATCTGCGCGGCCTGGTTGCTTCGCTTCGCGGCCTGGCCTGGGTGTTTCTCCTGGCGTTGTGCTGCTCTCTTTCTGCTCTGCGCGTGTGTGCGTGTGGCAAGTAGCAAGGAGAGAGGCGCGCGGAAGTGGTAAGGCGTTGCGCGTGTAACGTGGGCGCTCCTGGTGTGGGCGCTCCTGGTGTCGTGCTTGGAGCGTAGCAAAAGCCGAAACAATCGGAAGGAATTTTTTGCAAATCATATCAACTTTTTTAAAACATTTGATTTCTTTTTTTGCAATAGCAAACGTATTTGTATGTATTACCCTCAAGCTCCAGGTGTCTGAATAAAAAAAATTTTTTTTACTATATTTGTCTTTTAATTAAAAACAAAAAAGTTATGCATAGTAAAAACTTAAACAAAAGAGATTTTGTAAACGGACTTTATGTTGAGGGTGGTAGATTGATAAACGATAGACCTGATTCAATGACTGGTATTCAGAAAGCAGCATCTATAAAAAGATCTGTAACGAATGATCGTAAGATTAATCAAATCGCAGAAGCTATAGAGCTTGCTGAAGACAAGAAAAACTTCAGACAATTAAGATTTTAATCACTCATTATCTTTATTTAGAGAGAGAATCATAACTGGTTCTCTTTTTTTTATTCGTTATGTACAATAAGCGACACGATAATGCTTCTTAAAAAAAAAATCGTCACAAACTAACTATCTATTTTTCAATACTTTATATTACTATTTATCTTAAATGTCGAAAATGTCGAAAAAAAAGTATTTATAATAATATAAAAAAAGTAGTATTAGTATAAATATATATATAAGTAAATAAGCCATATCTTTTTCTGCATCCGACACATTTACAATATTGTGTATTAAAATATATAGTGTATATTTGCATAAATCAAATCCAATACAATGAGCAATTATATACCAAAGGATCTTTTATTCGATCAAGAAGGAAGAGAGAGATTAATTAGTGGAATATCAAAAATATCTAAAGCTGTAAAGAGTACTTTAGGCCCACGCGGAAAGACTGTTCTTATAGAGTCTTCAAATCATACACAAGGAATTACAATTACAAAAGATGGAGTTACTGTTGCAGAGTCTATATCGTTAATAGATCCTGTAGAGAACTTGGCTATTACTATGATGAAGGATGCGGCTCGAAGAACTGCTAATTCTGCTGGTGATGGAACTACTACTGCAATTGTTTTGACTGAGGCTTTAGTAAAAGCTGGTGAAAAGTTTTTAACTTCAGAGCATAATGTTACTGAGGTAGTTAAGAACATAAAAAAAACTACAGAAGAGGTTATTGATAAATTAAAAGAGCGTAGTCGTAAGGTAACTTCTGATATGTTAAAAGATGTTGCTACTATTTCTTCTAATAATGATTCTGAATTAGGTCAGATTATTTCTGAAGCTTACGAAAAAGTAGGTGTTAATGGAATAGTAACTGTTGAGAGTTCTCAAAACCATGAGACGTATGCAACTGTTACAAACGGTATTAAGATTGATAGGGGTTATACTTCTCAAATGTTTATTACTAATCAAAAAAATGACGAGGCTGTCCTGGAGGACACTTTAGTTTTAGTTTGTGACCAGGAGATAAGTAACATTCTTCAAATCGAAACGATTTTAAAACCAATTATACAACAAAACAAAAAACTTCTCATCATTGGAGCTTGCTCGCCCAATGTTGTGAATACTCTGGCGGCAAACGTAGTGAGAAATGGATTAAAGCTTTGTAATATTATACCGCCAAACTTTGGCTATAAGCAACATGAGCTAATGCAGGACATTGCGTTGTCGGTTGGAGCAAAATATTTCTCTGAAAAGACTGGGGACAACTTGAATTTAATAACAATGGAGGATTTAGGGCAAGCGGATAAAGTGATCTCTGGTAAAAATCAAACTGTTATTATTAAAAACAACCAACTTACTGGGGATATAGAGAATAGGATTAAAGAATTAAAAGAGCAGCAAGAGAATACAGAGATTGTATCTGACAGAGAGTTTATTAACGAGCGTATTGCAAGTTTATCTGGATCTATTGGAGCTATTTATGTTGGAGGAAACTCTGATGTAGAGCAAAAAGAGAAATATGATAGGGTAGAAGACGCTGTTTGTGCAGTTCGTAGTGCTTTAGAAGAGGGTATTGTAAAGGGTGGTGGATCTGTTTTGTTTGATATTGGTGAACACATGGAGGCGCAACGCTTTAAAGGAAAGCCTGAAGATGAATGGGATAACGAAGATGTTGCAGATGTTATTTTAGGACACGCAATGTGTGTACCTTTTTATCAAATATTAGAAAATGCTGGTATTGATGATAGAGGTGCAAGTACTGTTTTAGTAAAATCACATAGTCTACCAAAAGATCATGGGTATGATGTTAAAAATGAGGAATACGGAGATATGTTTGAAATGGGTGTTATTGATCCCTTAAAAGTAACTCGTCTTGCTTTATTAAACTCGGTAAGTGTTGCAACAACAATACTTAGTACTAATGCAATTGTTACTCATGCAAGAAAAATAGAAGAATAGTTATGAAACCAGTCGGAAAATATATTATTATAAAAACAATAACAGAAGAGGTAAAGACTTCTTCAGGATTATTACTTTCTCAGTCAGATGTAGATGATTTTAGATACAGAAAAGGCTCTGTAGTTAAACCAGGGACAGATGTAACTGTAATAAAGAAGGAAGATTTAATTTATTATGATAAAAATGCTGGTCATACAATGATGATAGATGATAATACCTATACAATTATTCAGGAAAGAGATGTTGTTATAGTTCTTTAATTTCTTTATTCATTTCCTTAACCATATTACGATACACTTTATCCATATAAGATGCATCGTTTCTAAAAAGCGGATTAGATATAGCAGTTTCTGCTAATTCTTCTCCGTTTAATTTTTTATATATAGTATTAATTACTCTTTTAGCCTTGTATGTTAATTCATATAGGGTAGTTTCATTACCATTTTTTTTTCTCCATACATGAATCCACTCTTCATTTAGTAGTTTACGGAAGCGACATATATCCCAGGACATAATTTGCTCATATTCTTTGAATTGACTTTTATTAAATATCTGTTCACTATACAAAAATAGAAGCATTTCTAATTCTGGTGTCCCTAATTCGTATTTAACTTTTACCCAATACCTTATAACCCTCCAGTATTTTAGGAAATCATGATCAGGTAATTTACGTGTAGTATTTTTTCTCGGATATACTCCTTTAAATTTCATTAGATTAAATTCTTTATATTTGTAAATATAAAATAATTATTTAAAACATATAAATTATGCCACAAGGAATGGGAACATATGGTTCAAAAAAAGGAAGACCACCAGGGAAGAAGAAAAAAGTAGAAGGACAAGAGAAGAAAAAAAAAGTAGCGGTAGTTAAGAAGAAAAAGAAAGTAGCTCCCACTGGAAACCAAGGAAGAAAAAGGGTGGTAAAGAAAAAACCAGTAAATACCCCTTCTGCTCCAGCAGGATACTCAAGAAGAACACGTATGGATATGGCGGCTAAAGAAGCTTTAAGTGGAGGTGTTGCTAAGAAAACAAAACGTAAATCAAAAGTTATAGGAGCAGGAATGAATCCTTTTCCTAAAAAGAAAAAAATAGTTAAAGTTGGTGGCCCTAAAAAAATGAAGCCAATGACACGAAAAAAGAAATCAAAATAAAATAGTTATGGGTAAATGTGATGGCTTAACAGACGCAAAAGAAAAAGCAGCTTGCGTAAAGAAACAAAAAGGTACATCTACGCTTAAAAAAACAACAAGAGTAAGTACTAAAAAAAGGCAAGAGGCTGCTTTAAAGGGTAGGAAGAAAAAGACCGACTCTATTATGGCTACCAGGAGGGCGGCTTTAGTAAGGAAAGAGAATCGCACGAGAGGAGAAAAGCGAATAGCAACTACTAAAAAAATAGCTAAAATTTTTAAAAAGAAAACTACTGCTGAAAAAAAAGCAACAGCAACAAGAAAACTAAATAGAAAAATAAATAGAAAAAGAACAGGTAGTAGATGGAATGGAGATTGGAACTAAAAATCTATTTATAAATATTTGTATATTTGTAATATAAACAAAAATAGTAATTATGAAAAAACAAGGATTTAACTCAAGACTTAATGAGTCATTAGGTGAAAGAAACGGAAAAAAATCTCAATCTATGAAATCTCGTAGAGATGAGTCTAAGTCAATGTCTAAAAAAATGTATGGTCACTCTTATGGAGCTGATTCAGATATGTCTTATAGACACACAGCTAAAATAGTTAGGCATGATCATTTAAAATAATATTATGAGTTTTAAAAAAGTAGCAGCAAAGATTGCAAAAAAAGGAGGTTACTCTAAAAAAGCGGCTGGAGCTATCTTAGCTTCTGCATCAAGAAACGCAAGCGCTAAAGCTAAAAAGAAAAACCCTAAACTTAAAAAAGTAAAAGGTAAATCTAAAAAATAAATAATTAAATTTTAATCAAATGACTAAAAAGAAAATTATTAAAAAAGAAGTAGTAGATAAAAAAAAGCCAGTTGAAATTGTTCTAAAAGATACAGTTCAATATGTTAATGTTTATCCTAAGTATAATCCTTTAAGAAAGTAAAATGGGGAAACTATTAATAAAATTAGGCTATTGGGTAACAAAGATATGGTGCAAGTTTGCTTGTTTCTATAATTCTATTGTTGCAAAATTAATTATAAAAGTAGATAGTTGTCCTAATCAAATTTGTGTTTGTAAAAAATGAAAAATGTTTTTACAAAAGTTCAAAGAATTGAAAGATCAAAAGGATTTGGAGATACAGTAGAGAAATTTACAAAAGCTACTGGAATAAAACAAATAGTAGACACAGTTACAAAAGGTGGTTGTGGTTGCGACAAGCGTAAGGATTCTCTTAACCGAATTTTTCCTTACAAATAGAAGAAGTTAGTAGTGATTAGCAACGCAGAGATAACAAACTCATGGAATAGCAACTCACCGCTATTAATCACTACTAACTTATTCTAATAAATAAAAACGAGATTTTTAACCCTCAAAAAAAATAAAATGGCATATCCAAAGATTACAGTAAACACAGGACTGGCGAGAGAAATAATAGCCAGTGACGTAACACCAATACCTTCACCAGACTCAGCAATAATTTCAGGTACATCTACAGGAATTGCAAGCGGAACAGCAGATGTAGATACTGCATTTGCATTAGAAGATTCAACAGCAAACTTTTTATCAGCAACACCTCCACTACCAGTAGTAGTAGGAGATTTAGTTATTTCAATAGTTGCAGGAGCTGGAACAGCTGCGATAGCACCCATTACAGGACAAGTAATAACTTTAGCAGCAGATATATTTCCTAATGGAAATGAAACCTATGCCATTGTTAAAGCAAATCATTTAATTGTATCTGGAGAAACATTTATAACCAAAGGTGTAAATGTAGGAGATATAGTTTGGAACGACACTGCTAATACTACAGCTGTAGTTACCGCTGTAAACAGTGAAATAGATTTAACTCTTTCAGTTGATTTATTTGGTGGAAGTGCAACTTTCAATGATGACTATGAAATATATTTAGGAGGCCCTGGTGGTTCTTCAAGAATAGATTCGGCAGAAGGATGTTTATTATACGTTGGTAGTTCTTTGTCTCCAATGACAGCTGCTGGAAGTTATGTAGATATACGTGTAAAAACAACAGCAGGAAATATTATTACATTTGAAAAATTTCCAGTTGGAAGTTATTTACCAATACAGATCACTCAGTTATTATTAACCTCAACAACTGCTGAAGCAAGGAATGCTTGTGTGGCAATATGGTAATATGGAATTTAACATGTCAGATATAAAATTATACGCATTAAACGTAACATCGTTGGCCTTATCTTTTTCACACATTGACATGGCGTTAAAGATTCTTCTTTTAATTATCAGTGTAGGATATACCGCCCAAAAATGGTATCTTTTAGATAAAGATAGAAGAGATAGAAAAAAGAAATAAAATGTTCTTAATCTTAATTGAAAAATTAAAAGACGCAGAACATCTGCGTCTTTTTTTTTAAAATAAATATAGATGAGAAATATAGATAAGATAATAATTCATTGTTCTGCAACTCCTCCTCACAAAGATTTTAGTGCGGAAGATATAAGGGACTGGCACGTTAAAGGAAATAAGTGGAGTGATATTGGATATCATTACATAGTAAGACTTGATGGTGCTATGGAATACGGAAGACCTATAGAAGTGCCTGGGGCGCATTGTAAGGGACACAATCAAGATAGCATTGGTATATGTTACATTGGTGGAATGGATAAAGATATGGAGTGCGCAGAAGACACCAGGACACCTAATCAAACAGCATCACTACTGGAGCTTCTTAGATTATTAAAAAAGTTTCATCCTAATGCTGTTATACATGGGCATAGGGATTTTTCAAGTAAAGAGTGTCCAAGTTTTGACGCGACAAGTGAATATAAAAATATATAATTATGGCTTATAAACAAAAATGTTGGAAAGGTTATGTTGCAAAAGGAACTAAAAAATCTCCCAGCGGAAAAATGACAAAAAGCGGAAAAGTTAAACGAGTTAATAACTGTGTAAGAAAATAAAGATATGAGCTGTAAAGGATTAAAAGGTAGAGAGTTGCGCGCTTGTAAAATAAAAGCTGGAAAAGTTAAAAGAGATTCTCTTAAAACAGATAGAATTTTTAAGAACAGTGTACCTTCAAAGAATAACTCAATAGCAGGGATGAAATATATAGACAGATCACCTGAAGGAAAGGCAAGAGGTAAAAAGTTTAAAAAAGAAAACAACTTTGAGGGTTGGAAAGGAATGAAAAAACTTGAGAAAAAACAAGATAAAAAAAATAATTCAGGTAGACCAACTCAAAGAACTTCATCTCAAAAGAAAGCGTTGACTAAACTTTACAACCACACCAATATATACAATGCTAAGAATAAAGTAAGAAGCTCTAAGCCTTTGGCTAAAACTCAATTTAATAAAAGAGAAGAGTATCTTATGAGTTTAAATAAAAAAAATAAAAAATAAATTATGAAAGACGCAAGAATATCATTGCCTTTGGCGCCAACTCAAATTAAAGATAAAAAACTACCTAAATTACGTATCGGAGAAGGTATGAAAGAAAGGTCTGTGGTAATGAGAGAAAGAGTAGCTAAAGTTAAGAATAAAGCTAACATTGCTTTAGATGAAGGAAGGATGAAAAAAGAAAGTCGTCTTTTAGAAAGGTCTAAAAGAATCCAAAAGAGAAGCGACAAAGTAGAAAGAAAAGAAGCAAAATTCCGAAACAAATTAGAAACAAGGAAAAGGAAAAGAATAATAAGAAAGCAATAATTATGGCAGATCCAACTAAAGTCTCCGTAGTATCAACTCGAAAATCTTCTAATAAAATTAAAGGAAATAAAGGCAAATTTAAAAGTAAATCCAAGAGAAGTATACGATCAACAACAAATAGCGGCAACACTGTTAGTTTTACAAATTCATCAAATAAAGTTAAAGGCCAAAAAGGTAAATATAAATCTAAAAATACAAAATTAACAAGGAAAAAAGATGGAAGCTGTACAATGTCTACAAATAAAGTTCGAGGAGAGAAAGGTAAGTATAAAACGAAAAGTATATCTAAGTCGGCATGTAATAGAAAATCTATTAAATTAACACGTAAACATAATAAAAAGTAATACACAATGGCAAAAGCATTTAAGATACATAATATGTATAGCAAAACTGGAATTAAAAAAGTTGCTAAAACTATGAAAGATCATTTAGCTTTAAAGAAAAAAGGATATAATCATACTCCTAAAAAGAAATAATGGCAAAACCAAGAGCTGGAAAAGCAAAAGTTAAAGTAACTTCTTCTGGAAAGAAAGTTAGTTATGGTCAAGCAGGTCAGGCTTCTGGTGGTGGCCCAAGGGTAAAACCTGGGACTACCAAAGGGGATAGTTATTGTGCCAGAAGTTTTGGAATAAAAAGAAGACTGTCTAAGAAAAAACAAAACGATCCCAACACCCCTAATAATTTATCTCGTAAGAGATGGAAGTGTGTAGGCAAAAAATCCAGAAAATAAGTTATGACAGATCCAATAAAAAGAAGAAGAAAAAAACATTTAAGAAACCTTACAAGAAATAAGTCTGGAAGAAATGCTACTGTAAAAATGGCAACATATACTGGTGGTAAAAATAATAAAAAACATTTTGCTGCTCCTACTATAACTTTCAAAGGTAAAGAAAAAGCTAAGTCTCAAAATTTTAAGCAGGCATTAGCGGCAGGAGAGGTTTATGAGTTTAAAAGTAAACGAAGAGCTGAAAAATTTGCAGCTGGTTCTTGGAAAAAAGGCGCAGCCAGAAGAGAGGCTATGAAAGCTTATAGAAAAAAGAAAAAATCTAAGAAATAATTATGAAAAAAATATTTGATTGGTTCGGAGGTAGCGTACTTAAAGATTTATTAGGTGGCCTGGATAAATTATTTACTTCTAAAGAAGAAAAAATAAAAGCTGAAAGTATAATAAAAGAAATTATTTTACAAAAAAAAGTAGAGTTGCAGCAAATGCAAACTGATATTATTATAGCAGAAGCAAAAGGTAATTGGCTACAAAGAAGTTGGAGGCCAATATTAATGTTGTCGTTTGGATTTATAATAATTTATGTAAAATTTGTAGCTCCTGTATTTGATTTGACTATCCCTAAATTAGAAATTGAATTTTGGGAGTTATTAAAAATAGGTATTGGAGGCTATGTTGTTGGGAGAAGTGCAGAGAAAATATCTAAAAATATTACTATTTCTAAAAAATAAACATAGTAAAAAAAAGATTAACTTTGTATTTATTAAAAGAAGCGAATTAAATGGCAAGAATAAGTACATACGGAAATGCAAGTCCTGTAGTTGCAGCAGATAAATGGATAGGAACTGATTCGCAAGATAATAGTGCTACAAAAAATTTCACCGCGCAAGCAGTTGCTGATTTTATAAACACAATAGGTGGTGAAGCTCAGAATTTACGATATAAATACAATGATTCTGCAATATATGAAACTGGATCAATCTCATTTACAGGAGGTGGAGCAGCAAATGTTTTGTTAAATAGTATAACATCAATAGATGCAGGTGTATTTGATACAAGAAGCACAACAATTAATGTTTCTTCATTTATTGAAACCGCATTATTAAACTCAGAAATATTACTTACTCAAACAGATGATATTGCAAGTTGGGCAATTTATTCAATAGATACTGCGGTTAAAAAAGCTACTGGTCTGGAAGTTAAATTAGGATTAACATTTAAAGCAGGTGGTGGGAGCTTGATCGCTAATAAAGATTATTTCATATCTTTGCTAAACTATGATTCAAGTGCAGCAGGAGATTTAAATTTTACAGTGGGTTTACCTGGCAATAGTCTTGTCTATTTAATAACTCATAATCTAAACAAGTTTCCAGCGATTTCTGTTTTTGAACAAGGAACAAGTAATGAGATTTACGGACAAGTAACATATAACAATTTAAACCAGTGTACTTTAACTTTCACGAGCTTAGTAACTGGAACAGCGACATTTAATTAAAAAAAATAAAATTATGGCAATAGGGTATTTAACTAACATTGATCTTAATAACAATCAAGTAAAAGATTTTAAGATTGACAACGCAACATCTGATCCAACAGGATTGTCAGGTGAAGGACAAATGATATACAGAACTGATACTAATCAGATGAAATATCACACAGGTTCTAATAACTGGGTTGCTTTTGGAACAAGTGGAGGTACGGTTACATCTGTTGGTATTCAAAGTACAGGAGCTGGAACACTAACAGTGGGTAGTACAACACAAAATCCATTTACTGTAGCAGGAATCTTAACAGTTAATTTATCTACTTCTGGTGTAACAGCTGGTTCATATACAAGTGCAGATATTACGGTTGATGCGTTTGGTAGAGTTACTGCTGCATCTAATGGTGGAGCAGGAACAATGACATCATGGAGACTAACAGGAGATAGCGGAACTTCTGCATCTGTTGGGGACAATGATTTAGTTGATATTCAAGGAGGTACTTATATAACTACTTCTGCAAATGGATTTATTGTTGATATACAGCATGATTCTACTACAAGAACTAATACAACAACTACAGCTTCTCCAGCACATGGAGCGACTTTTACTGCAATTGATAGTATTACTTCTAATTCAACAGGTCACGTTACTGCTGTAAATACAAAAACAGTTACTTTGCCAGCTGATTTGCAAGGAGTTACCGAAGTTGATTCTGGTGATGGTCTTGTTACAAATCCAGTTGGTGGAATAACAAGCGTAGGAACTGTTAGTATAGATTATGCAGGTGCAGATAACATTGTATTATCAGCTGCCGATGGTGTTACAACTCCAATAACTGTTGTTTCAACGGATAAAATAATTTTAAGTGATGCTACTGATAGCGTTGTTAAATTTGTAAACATATCACAATTAACAGCTGCGATTGGTGGAGGTACAGTAACTTCTGTAGCGACAACTCATGCAGGTAATGCATTTACAGCATCTATTGGAAATAATGCGAATGTTAATCCATCCGTAAATATTGCAATGGCTGGTACATCTTCACAATATATTTCTGGTCAAGGTAACTTAGTTACATTCCCAGCAATACCACAAGGTGATATCACAGCTGTAACAACAACATCTCCTATTACTGGAGGTGGAACATCTGGTAGTGTAAATATTGCACACGCAACTCAATCAGATACGGAAAGTACAGACGCAGCTACTTTATCATTTGGCGGCACGTTTGATGCTTATACAGATGTTACAACTAATGCAACTGGACACGTTACAGGACATGAAATAAAAACATTTACATTACCTGCTAACCCAAATACGAATACAACTTCTTTACCAGTTAAAAATAGTGGAGGAACTACTCAATTTACTTCTAATCAAACAACAGGGGTTAGATTTGCGGCAAGTGGAGGAACATCAATAGCTTTTTCAAGTGCGACTCAGTTAGTTACCTTTAGTTCTACTGATACTAATGAAACATATACACTTCCAGTTGCAGCAGGAGGATCAAATTCAGCTTCGGTTCAATTAACAGCAGGTGGAACTGGATCAGGAGTTAAATCAACAGTAACATTTAATGGTACTGGATCAGGTGTTAAAGTAACAGAGAGTACAGGAAATAACGGTAGTATTACTATAGGTTTACAAGATGACGTTACAATAGCAGATTCTTTAACTGTTGTTCAAGATGTTGGTGTAGGAAATGATTTAACTGTAACAAATGATTTAATTGTATCAGGTACTGCTTCAATTACAGGTCAAGTTACTGTTCCTACAGCTACTAATGATGCAAATGCACCAAATTTAGGACAAGTAAAATTACTTATCGCTGGAGTGGGTGTATTCCAAGGATCATATAACGCAGCTACAAACTCTCCAGCTATATCTGGAGGAAGTAACGTGGCTCTTAATTTAGGAGATTACTTTGTAGTGTCTGTTGCAGGTAATAACGGAGGATATTTTCCGACTTTAGAACCTGGTGATTTTATATTTGCAGATGCAGATATTGCAGCAAACTCAAGTCCAGCAGCTTCAGCATATACAGTTGTCCAGGCAGATGCCAACATCGCAGGTTCTGGTAGTACAGATGGTGGAACAAATAAAGGTGCATCTGGATTTGATTCAGCTAACTTTACAGTAAGTTCTAATGGTTGGGTTCAATTAAACAATCAAGGTACAGCAGGTAACTACGGAGATGCTAATGAAACAGTAACTCTTGCAGTAAATGCAGATGGTATTATTACTTCAGCTTCAGAACAAGCAATTGCAATTACAGCATCTCAGGTAACTGATTTCTGTACAGCGGTTGATACTTGTGTTGCTGATAATGGTGTAACTGCTAATATAGGAGATGGATCAGCTGTAGCTTACGCTATAAATCATAATTTAAATACAAGAAATGTAATTGTATCATGCTATAGAAACTCTACTCCTTTTGACACAGTTATGTTGGATGTAGAAAGAACAAGTGTAAATCAAGTTACTTTAAGAACAACAGCTGCTTTATCCTCTAATCAAGTGTCAGTTATTATTACAAAAGTAACATAGTAGTACATAACATTTTAAAACAAATCAAATAGATGGCAATTAATTTTTTAGCAAACCAAACGATTGATAATACTATTAAATTTGTAGGGGGTGGAGAAAACTACGCTACATTAAAAATGGTTTCTCAAGGATTGGAGGTATCAGTAGGAGATCCTGCTAATACAACTAATCCTTTAGTTCATTTTGATGGTGCTTATGAAAGAGTTCTTATAGGCTCAACAACTGCTGCCAATACACCTTATTTGCGAATAGGAGGAGCAGGGAATCAAAGCTCAATATTAGAACTTGCTGAAACTACAACAGGTGTAGGTAAAGATATGAATTATGGATTTTCATTTAATCAAACTGGAAATGTAAGTAATACATTAGAAATAAAAAGACACAGTAATAGTACTGCTGGTTCAACTGTAATGACTCTTGCAAGAGACAATAATAATGTAGTTTTTACTGGATTAGTATCTGGTATTACGCCTACTTCTGCTGCAAACTTTGTTACTAAAGCATATGCTGATGGTCTTACTCCTGGTTCTGGTATTTATTTACCAATTAATAATCCAACTTTTACAGGCACATTAACAGGGCCAACTGCAAATTTCACAAGTACGGTGACTGTCGATAATATGTTAACTATAAATATAAATGACATATCAACAGGTGAGAATAGAGGGTTAAGATTAATAAACGAAGCAGGTACAGATCAACAGTGGAACATTACGGCTGGTACTACAGGAATAACTAATGATGATTTTTGTATTAGAGATTCAACAAACAATGTAAATGCATTTAGGTTATCCGAAGTAACTGGTAATGCAACTTTTGCAGGACAAGTAACAGCAACAGAATATAACCTGCCATCAGGAGGTGTGCTTGATTGGGCTAACGGAGATGCACGAATTATAGAAGGATTAGTTAATAATTATAGTTTATCTTTTCAAACTTGGGATGGTACTAATTTAAATACAGCATTAAGATTAGATGGAAATAATAATGCAACTTTTACAGGAAATGTACTTGCAACAAATGTTTATGTTGATACAAAAATTATTCATAACGGTGATGCAAATACTTATATACAATTTGCGGACACTAACGATAAAATTATTTTAGCAACAAATGGTAGTGATGCTTTAACAATAGACGCTTCTCAAGCTGCAACTTTTACAGGAAATGTAATAGTTCAAGGGACAAGTGCAGCAGGGTATGTAAAATTATCAGGAGATGGGAATGGAGCAATTTATACCTCTAATGGAGATATGCAGTTTTTTACTAATAATGCTGCTTATACTACTAAATTCTATTCGGCTAATAAGGGTTCTACATTACTAACAATTTTAGATAATGGAAACTCAACTTTTGCAGGAGATGTTGGTTTGGGTGGAACAGGTTTATATACAGCTTTACATTCTTTAAATATAGATGGAACAGGTTTAGCAATTAAAAATGATGCAAACGGTTCAAATAATAATTGGAGTAGTATAAAAAATACTGCTACAGCCAGTACATCTAATTTTGTATTTACTACAGGTGCAGGTATATCATTAACTTTAAACCACAATAAAAGCGCAACATTTTCATCTAACGTGAATATTGATAACGATCTTACAGTGTCTGGTGGTGATATTACCCTTGGCGGAACTGGAAGAATACAAGGTATAGATACAGTTTCTGCTTCTACAGATGCAGCAAACAAAGCTTATGTGGATGCTAATTCATCATCATTATCAGGTTCTGGTGCTGGTGGTAGAGTAACTATCTGGAGTGGAACTAACATCCTTAGTTCTGATACACAACTTCTTTTTGACACTTCAACAAACAAACTAACATCCACTCTTTTTCAAATACCAAACAACGGTGATTACTTAGGAACAGATACAGGTGGTAGTCCCAGAACCTTAATATCTTTAACTTCTGGTAATGATGTTGAGGTTTCAAACTCAGCTCTTACTACTGGATCTGATACTATAATATATTTTGGAGATAATTTCCGAGTAAAAGATGGCAGTACAAACCGACTTTCAATAAGCTCAAATGGAACTATGAGCAATTTTGGGAATACATTTAATTCTGGGCCAATAAATTTAGATGAGGGTAGTAAAATAGTTTTTGATGTTGATGGTGATAATTGGAATTATATTTATGCTAATTCAGGAAATACTGATATGGCAGTTGGAGGAACTCTTACTTTAATAAATATAGAAGAAAATTTATTTGGAGATATAAAGTTAGAAAATATTTATAGCATTATAAATGGTTCAACTTCAAGTAACGCTACATTTATTCCTGTTTATACAGATTCTGCAAGTAGCACTGTTCCAAGACTATTGAGAGAGCAAACACCAGCACAGTTTTTATCAAATGCTGGAGCTATAACAGGAGCAGGAGCAAGTGGTAGAGTAGCCTTTTTTACAGGAACTCGAACGCAAGCATCTGACGACTTGTATTGGAACTCAACTCAAAATGCTTTAGGTATAAACGTAAACCCAACTTCAGGAACAGCTGGACATTTACAAATGCCAGGAACTACAAACAGTGGTGGTAAATCAATATTTATAAACACTACTTTATCTTCAACTTACGGAGCTTTAGGTATAGATGTTAAAACTCCGAGATACGGTAGCGCAATTCAATTAACAAGCAATCAAACTTCAGGTTCTACTGTAATGAAGATACTTAGGTATACTGGAACTCAAGTTGGAAGCATTGTCGCAAACAATGGATCAACAAGTTTTAACACAAGTTCTGATCGTAGGTTAAAGGAAAAAATAACAAAAACTCTGGATGGCGCTGGGGAAGTATTAGATCAATTGCGCCCATGTAGATTTACCTTTGTTGATCCTAAAGATCCGTTTGCGTTCGGTCCTAATGTCGCTGGTTTTATAGCAGATGAGTTACAAGAGGTTGTTCCAGATGCAGTTTCAGGTCTTGCAGGCGAAGTAGATAATAATAGAGAGTCTCCAAATTTTGGCCAACCGATATATCAACAGGTTGATGCGACTAAATTAATTCCTTATTTAACGCAAGCTATTAAAGATTTACAAGCAAGAGTAACCAGTATAGAGAAAAGACTACCAAGAGAGCCTGGCCCAAGGGAGTTTAAAGAATTATAAATTATAAGAAAAATATACTTATATTTGTATTAAGTTTAATAAATAAAATATAATCAAATGTCAAAACAATTAAGTAAAGAGCAGTTAGAATTATTACAGGGTTTACAAAAACAATTTAATGATTCAAAATTTGAAATTGCAGATTTAGAAATTAAAAAAGCAGATCTTATATCTGGAATAGCTGGTATCAAAGAAAAATTCGCAGAACAAGAGAAATCTTTAATGAAGGAATTTGGTAAAAATGCAGTTATTAACTTACAAACAGGTGAGGTTAAAGACGAAGAAGAAAAGCCTTTAAAGGCAGTAGAATAAAACAACATGGCAAAAATTAGCAACACATCAGCGTATCCTAACATTAGCAATCTTGATGCAGCAGATTATTTAATTATAACTGACGCGGAAAATAATCTAATGACAAAAACAGCAACACTTGCACAAGTATCAAGTTTAGTTGCTCAACCGTATACGTCTTACGTGGCTAATTTTTCTCAAAGCGGAACAGCTGATCCAGTTGCTTCAGAACTTCAAAACACAACAGGCTTATCTTTTACATGGACACGAAATAGTTCAGGAGTTTACGACATAACACCAAGCAGTCCTTTTAAGTCAGGTAGAGCCTGGTGGATGATTGCTGGATTTGGTGCTGCTGAAGATAAGCAGGTTTTTGGAAAATTTGTAGGTGTTACGTTTTCACGATTTGTAAACATAGATACTACAACTGGTGTTACAGAGGACAGCATTGATGAAGGTCATGTAGAGATAAGAATCTACCTATAAACAAATGGACATAAGAAAAATTTCAATCGGAGCAGATTACAAGTCTGGAGCTATGCATTACATAGTTGGTCAGGATGTTTTAGGCGGTAGTTATGGGATACATCTTATACAGCATGACGTTTCTTCAGAGTCTTATAAAATATGGATTATGAAGCAAGATGAAATTTTACTTTGGAAAGAATTTAAATGCACCCTCCCTATATCTTTAGAATATAATATTAATTTTTAATATGAAAAAAATTATTAAAAAAGATTGGAAAGATATACTTTGGGAAAAAATGTCAAAAGACGAAAAAGAAAAACCAAGTGTATTTGATAAAAAAACAGTTTTAAAAACTGAAAATAATT
>Ga0308017_1000243_pt1 | contig 17900 bp, 18 predicted proteins | sample Neamet280_FD_203145 | JGI IMG/M metagenome (GOLD analysis project Ga0308017, IMG submission 203145) | Marine microbial communities from water near the shore, Antarctic Ocean - #280 | ecosystem: Environmental > Aquatic > Marine > Unclassified | place: Southern Ocean | collected 2014-10-01
GGAACTCGCCACCGAGAAGCGCACGGCGCTCGCGCCGACCAATTTCGACACGATGTTCAACAACCTCGCCTCGAATGTCATCGAATATCCGGTGGTGGTGAAGGCGGACGTGCAGGGCTCGGTCGAGGCGATTGTCAACGCGCTCCACGCGCTTTCGAACGACGAGATCAAGGTGCGCGTGCTCAATGCCGGGGTCGGTGCAATCACCGAAAGCGACGTGCTACTGGCGGCGGGATCAAAGGCGCCGATCATCGGCTTCAACGTCCGTCCCAATGCCAAGGCGCGCGATCTGGTGAAGCGCGATAACGTGCGGATGATGTATTACGACGTCATCTACCACCTGACCGATGCGGTCGCCAAGGAAATGGCGGGCGAGCTCGGGCCGGAACGGATCGAAACCGTGGTCGGCCGTGCCGAAGTCAAGCAGGTGTTCCCGGCGGGCAAGAAGGACAAGGCAGCCGGTCTGCTTGTGCTCGAAGGCGCGATCCGCAAGGGCCTGTTTGCGCGTCTCACCCGTCAGGATGTCATCGTCTCCGCGACCAAGATCGCCTCGCTGCGGCGCTTCAAGGACGATGTGGACGAAGTCCGCGCCGGTCTCGAATGCGGTGTGGTGCTGGAAGACACCAACGACATCAAGCCGGGCGACAACCTCGAAGTCTTCTCGGTCGAGGAGCGTGAGCGGACGCTGTGAGCCTCTCCGATCCCCACTACCCCGACGATGCCGGGCAGTCGCCGCATACGGCGCTGCTCGGCTCCGAGTTCGTGAGCTGGGACGCGGCTGCCCAGACCGCCACCATGCGCTTTACCGTAAAGCGCGAAATGACCACCTGGCGCGGCGGCGTGCAGGGGGGCTTGGTGGCGGGCTATCTCGATGACGTGATGGGCTATGCCTATGTCGCCTCCACCGGGGGCGAAGCGGCACCGCTCAATCTAGAATTGTCGATGAGCCTGATCCGGCTGATCCCCGATGGTGCAACCATCATCGGCAAGGGCCGGGTGGTGAAGGCCGGACGGCGGGTGATTTTCCTCGAGGGCGAATTGCTCGCCGAGGATGGCACGCTGCATGCCCGCGCCACTTCGACCGCGATCCCGACTCCGCGCCCGACGCCCACCAACACCGGGATGGGATAATGGCAAAGCGCGATCCCTTCACCGCCGAGCAGCAATCGGTGCGCGTCCTCAAGGTGGGCGAGCGGGTGCGGCACATCCTGTCGGAACTGCTCGCGCGCGGCGAAGTGCATGATGATGTCGTCAGCGCCGCCAATATCTCGGTCACCGAGGTGCGCATGACCCCCGATCTGCGCAATGCCACCGCCTATGTGAAGCCGCTGATGGGCGCAGGCGAGGATGATGTGGTGCATGCGCTGCGCCAGAACACCGCCTTCCTCCAGCGCGAAGTCGCCCAGCGGCTCGGCCTCAAATTCGCGCCGAAGCTCAAATTCCGCAAGGATGAAAGCTTTGCCGAGGCTGACCGGATCGAAGCGCTGCTGCGCGATCCCAAGGTGGCGCGCGATCTCAACGATAGCGAAAGCAACTGATCCCAGGCGTCGTCTGTCGATTCCCGTTGAAGCTTTGTCGACTGCAGATTAGCAATCCTGGAATAAGTAAATGATAATATTGGGTAACTACCTCAAGAGGTCGTGCCCTATGCGTGGTTTTGCAGTTGCTTTCCTTGCCGCAAATCTTGCGGTCTTCACTCTCGGCGCTTCCGATGCGCGGGCAAATGCCGATCAGAATGCGTTCCTGTTGCAGCCTGTGCTGGTCGAGCAAGGCTATTCTGTCATCAAACTCGGCAAGCTTGCGACAGGACATGAAGTGGCGCAGGTCTCGATCAACGGGATCGAGGGCCGGTTCGTGCTTGATTCCGGCGCGAGTGTGACCATTCTGGACAGTCGGTGGCTGGAAACTTTCGCAGTGGCGCCCCCTGAAGAAAGTTCAGCATCTTCGGGTGCGGGCGCTGGCGGCACATTTTCAGTCGGATCGGTCAAGGTGAGCAGTTTTGCCATTGCTGGTGTCACCATCCCGACCGGATCGATTTTTACCGCCGATGTGCAAAGCGCGCTTGGCGCGTTGGAACGAATCACAGGGCAGCCGGTGCACGGGATCATTGGTCAGGACCTCCTGACCCGTCACCGCGGGATCATTGACGTTGGGCAGCAGACGCTTTTCCTTGATCTGCGTCAGACAGCAGCACCGGTTTCCTAACGCGGCACCATCCGCGCCTTGAGCGTGATATCGACCTTGTTTCCGACAATCAGCTGATAGGATTTCATCCCGTATTGTCGGCGGTCAATCGTGGTGGTGCCGGTAAAGCTGATCGGCTTGCCGGGGCTGGCCACCGGATCTTCGGCGAAGGTCACATCCAGAACTTGCGGGCGGCTCACCCCGCGGGCGGTGAGTTCACCGGCAAGCGTGCCGCGCGTCGGGCTTGAAAGCTTGAGCGAGCGGCCGACGAAACGCACTTCGGGGTATTTCTCCACCCAGAAGAACTTTTCGCCGCGCAGCCTTTCCAGCGTCACTGTGTCGGGCGCCTCGATGGCGGTGGCATCGAACGTCACATCTATCACCGCACGTTCGGGCGCGCCTGGCACGATGCTGACCATGCCGACCATTTTCGGAAACCGCGCGGTTTTGCTGGCGAGGCCGAAGAAGGGAACCTTGGCCGCAACCTCGCTCACCTTCGCATCAAGCGTGTAGCGCAGCGGCGCGCTCGCCGTGTTGCCCAGCATCAGCAACGCGAGCAGCGGCAGCCAGAGCAGCCGGGCAAGCGGGGCAGGGGTGGGCAGGGTGCGCATGACCTTATGTATACGTATCAACCGGGCAAAAGGTTCATCGGCCACCTCGCTCCGCCCTGCGGGAAGCGCTAATCACCGCATCATGGCCAAGCTTTATTTCTACTACGCCAGCATGAACGCAGGCAAATCCTCGAGCCTGCTCCAGGCTGATTTCAACTATCGTGAGCGTGGCATGCGCACGATGGTCTGGACCGCCTCGCTCGACACCCGCTCCGCAGGCATGGTGCAAAGCCGCATCGGGCTTGAGGCCAAAGCGCACCGCTACACAGACACGACGGATTTGTGGCACGCGATCATGGCCGCACACGGCGAAGCGCCGCTTGATTGCGTGCTGGTCGATGAAGCGCAATTCCTTACCGGCGCGCAGGTGTGGCAATTGGCGCGGCTGGCTGACGAAGCGGGCATTCCGGTTTTGTGCTATGGCCTGCGCACTGATTTCCGCGGCGAGCTGTTCCCCGGCTCGGCCGTGCTGCTGGGGATTGCTGACGCGCTGGTCGAGCTGAAGGCCGTCTGCCATTGCGGGCGCAAGGCAACAATGAACCTCAGGGTCGATGCATCTGGCGCGCCGGTCAAGGAAGGCCAGCAGACCGAGATCGGCGGCAATGATCGCTATCTCGCGCTGTGCCGCAAGCATTTCAGCGCCGCGCTGGCTTCGTGACGTAACACCGCGCGCAACACTGCGTGCGACACCACGTGCACTGGCCAAGCCTGCTGCGAGTGCCTATCTCCTGCTCATGTCCGAAACCCTCACCCTTGCTCTTGTGCTGATCCCGGCGCTGGTCTTCGCCATCGTGTTCCATGAAGTTGCGCATGGCTATGCGGCCAAGCTGCTGGGCGATCCCACCGCATCCGAGCGCGGGCGGCTGACTCTCAATCCCTTTGCCCATGTCGATCCGGTCGGCACGCTGCTGGTTCCGGGCGGGCTGGCGCTGCTCGGCGCGCCGGTGTTCGGCTGGGCCAAGCCGGTGCCGGTCAACAAATGGCGGCTTGATAATCCGCGGTTCGGCATGATGGCCGTTGCGGCAGCGGGACCGGGCAGCAATTTCGTGCTGGCCACCATCGGCGCGCTGGTGCTCGGGCTCACCATGCCGGCGGGCCTCGCCTTCGGGGACGGGATGGGCGTGGGGGCCTCTTTCCTTGTCGATGGCAGCGGCGAAGTCGCATGGCTTGCTACCGGGTTGTTCTATTTCCTGCTGGTCAACATCTTCCTTGGCCTGTTCAATCTCTTGCCGATCCCGCCCTTTGACGGCTCGCACATCGTGGGCGGCCTGCTGCCCGACAGCCTGCGCGCGGGGTGGGAGCGGTTGCAAGGCATTGGCATGGTGCTGCTGCTGGTGCTGATCGCCAGCAGTTGGGTGTTCGGGACAAGCTGGCTCAGCGCGATCCTTGGCCCGCCGGTTGAGTTTGCGATGCAGTTCTTCCTCGGGCTTGCCGACGCGGTCCGCGCGCTGATTGCCTGAGCGCAGCCATGAGCGAGACAAACCGCGTGCCACTGTCCGGCTGGCTGATTCTCGACAAGCCGCGCGGCATGGGGAGCACGCAGGGCGTAAGCGCGGTCAAGCGCGTCCTGCGGCAGAACGGCTATGCGAAAACGAAGGTGGGGCACGGCGGGACGCTCGATCCGCTGGCGGAGGGCGTGCTGCCGATCGCGCTGGGCGAAGCGACCAAGCTCGCCGGGCGGATGCTCGATAGCGACAAGATCTATGCATTCACCATCCGCTTCGGGGAGGAGACCGACACGCTCGACACCGAAGGCGCGGTGGTGGCGACCAGTGATGTGCGCCCGACGCTGGCCGAGGTCGAGGCGGTGCTGCCGCGTTTCACCGGGCCGATCGCGCAGGTGCCCCCCGTCTATTCCGCGCTCAAGGTCGACGGTCAGCGCGCCTATGATCTGGCGCGCAGCGGGCAGGCGGTAGAGTTGAAGTCTCGGGCGGTGGTGATCCATTCGCTCACAATCCGTCATCCCGGCGAAGGCCGGGACCCAGAGCTGCAAGCGCCATGTTCAGACGCTCTGGGCCCCGGCCTTCGCCGGGGTGACGAAGTTGATCAGGTTACCCTCGTCGCCCATGTCTCCAAGGGCACCTATATCCGCAGCCTCGCGCGGGATATCGCGCAGGCCCTTGGCACCTGCAGCCACGTTACCTATCTCCGCCGCACAAAGGCCGGCCCGTTCACCCAAGCTCAGGCGATTTCGCTGGACAAACTGGAGGAAGCCGCTAAGGGCGCAGGCCTTGAACACCTCCTCCTGCCGCTGGAGGCGGGGCTGGACGACATCCCGGCCCTATGCCTCGACCAGACAAGCGCGCAGGCGGTCCGACAGGGCCGGGTGCTGTCTGGCATGCCCCAATCATCCGGGCTCTATCTGGCGAAGCTGGGCGCTGTCCCGGTCGCGCTGATGGAAATCACGGATGGGACGGCCACGGTCGTCAGGGGTTTCAACCTTCCCGATGTCGCTGAGTAAGAGAGAACCAATATGTCGGTGACCGCCGAAAAGAAGCAGGAAATCATTTCCTCGAACGCCCGTGATCCCAAGGATACTGGCAGCCCCGAAGTCCAGGTCGCGATCCTCACCGAGCGCATCCGCAACCTGACCGAGCACTTCAAGGATCACCACAAGGACAACCACTCGCGTCGCGGCCTTCTGATGATGGTCAACAAACGTCGCACGCTGCTCGCCTACCTCAAGAAGAAGGATGTCGAGCGCTACAACGCCCTGATCCAGAAGCTGGGTCTGCGTAAGTAAGAGTTTAGCGGGAAGGGCGGCTCAAGAGGCCGCCTTTCTTGCATTTGGGGCTAGCGGGCATCCGGCCTGCTGTTCCTTGGGGCCAAACCAGCGCCCCGCACCGGACCGGGACGGTTCTTTCCCCGGCACATGAGGCCCCGCCCGGCAATATGGCCGCGCGGGTCAGAAGGAAAACCAATGTTCGACACGAAAACCGTATCGCTGGAGTGGGGCGGAAAGACCCTCACTCTGGAAACCGGGCGCATTGCCCGTCAGGCCGATGGCGCGGTCCTCGCGACCTATGGCGAAACCGTGGTGCTGTGCGCTGTCACCGCCGCCAAATCGGTGAAGGAAGGGCAGGACTTCTTCCCGCTCACCGTCCACTATCAGGAAAAGTTCTCGGCTGCCGGCCGCATCCCCGGCGGCTTCTTCAAGCGTGAACGCGGCGCGACCGAGAAGGAAACGCTCACCAGCCGCCTGATCGACCGTCCGATCCGTCCGTTGTTCCCCGAAGGCTTCTACAACGAGATCAACGTGATCGCGCAGGTCCTGTCGTTCGATGGCGAGACCGAAGCCGATATCGTCGCGATGATCGCGGCTTCGGCGGCGCTCACCATCTCGGGCGTGCCCTTCATGGGCCCGATCGGCGCCGCGCGCGTCGGTTATGTCGATGGCGAATACACGCTCAACCCGAAGCAGGACAAGGCGCTCGCCGAAGGCCGCCTCGACCTCGTGGTCGCCGCGACCGACAAGGCCGTGATGATGGTCGAATCCGAAGCCAAGGAACTGACCGAAGCCGAAATGCTCGGCGCGGTGATGTTCGCGCATGACGAGATCCGCAAGGTGATCGGCGCGATCGTCGAGCTGGCCGAGAAGGCCGCGAAGGATCCGTGGGACATCGACGTTTCCGACAACACCGCCGACATCAAGGCGAAGCTCAAGGAACTGGTTGGCGCCGACATCGCCGCCGCCTACAAGCTCACCGACAAGTCGGCGCGCTCGAACGCGCTGAACGAGGCGCGGGCCAAGGCCAAGGCGGCCTTTGCGGAGGAAACCCCGCAGACCCAGATGGTCGCGATCAAGACCATGAAGAAGGTCGAAGCCGACATCGTGCGCACCGCCATCCTCAAGGAAGGTTCGCGCATCGATGGCCGCAAGCTCGATCAGGTCCGCCCGATCGAAGCCATCGTCGGCTTCCTGCCGCGCACCCATGGTTCGTCGCTGTTCACCCGCGGCGAGACCCAGGCGATCTGCACCACCACCTTGGGCACCAAGGACAGCGAGCAGATGATCGACGGTCTGGAAGGCCTCAGCTATTCCAGCTTCATGCTGCACTACAACTTCCCGCCCTATTCGGTCGGTGAAGTGGGCCGCTTCGGCGCCCCGGGGCGCCGCGAAGTCGGTCACGGCAAGCTCGCCTGGCGCGCGCTCAATCCCGTGCTGCCGAGCAAGGAAGACTTCCCCTACACCATCCGCGTGTTGTCGGACATCACCGAGTCGAACGGCTCGTCCTCGATGGCGACGGTGTGCGGCGGGTGTCTGTCGATGATGGACGCGGGCGTGCCGATCAAGGCGCCGGTCTCGGGCATCGCCATGGGCCTGATCCTCGAAGGTGACGAATTCGCCGTCCTCTCGGACATCTTGGGCGATGAAGACCACCTCGGCGACATGGACTTCAAGGTTGCCGGGACCGCCGAAGGCATCACCACGATGCAGATGGACATCAAGGTTGCCGGCATCACGCAGGAAATCATGGCCAAGGCTCTTGAGCAGGCTAAGGCTGGCCGTCAGCACATCCTGGGCGAGATGGCCAAGGCCCTGACCGGTGCCCGCAGCGAAGTGTCGAAGCACGCGCCGCGCATCGAGACGATCCAGATCGACAAGTCGAAGATCCGTGACGTCATCGGTACCGGCGGCAAGGTGATCCGCGAGATCGTCGCCGAAACCGGCGCCAAGGTCGACATCGACGACGAAGGCGTGATCAAGATCTCGTCCTCGAACCTCGACGAGATCGAAGCGGCGAAGAAGTGGATCCTCGGCATCGTCGAGGAAGCCGAAGTCGGCAAGATCTACACCGGCAAGGTCGTCAACATCGTCGATTTCGGCGCCTTCGTGAACTTCATGGGCGGCAAGGACGGCCTCGTCCACGTCTCGGAAATGCGCAACGAGCGGGTTGAGAAGCCCACCGATGTCGTGTCCGAAGGCATGGAAGTGAAGGTCAAGGTGCTCGAGATCGACCAGCGCGGCAAGGTCCGCCTGTCGATGCGCGTCGTCGACCAGGAAACCGGCGAGGAGCTGGAGGACACCCGTCCGCCCCGCGAACCGCGCGAAGGTGGCCGTGAAGGCCGCGGCGGTGATCGTCGCGGGCCGAAGGGCGACCGTGGTGGTCGCGGCGGCGATCGCGGCGGCCGTGGCGGCGATCGTGACCGTGGCGGGCGTGAGCGCGACAGCGGTCCGGCTGGCCTGCCCGACTTCCTGAAGGACTAAGCTATCACCGCTCTCATCATCCCGGCGAAAGCCGGGAGCTAGAGCGGCAGGCGCTGTCCTTTACGGCCCTAGGTCCCAGCGTTCAGCCTTTGGCTGTGCTTCGCAACCGCTGGGATGACCGGCGAAAAAGAACAAGGCCGCCCGGTTCATTCCGGGCGGCCTTTCCATTAAGGCACCAACCATGCTCAAGCGCGAATTGATTGATACTGCCGAAATCGCCGATGGCGAAACGCTCGAACTCTACAGCCACGGGCGCGATTTCATGATCGTCCTCGGGCGCAATGAGTTGATGAGCACCCGGATGCGCTTTTCGGAAGAGCAGCTTGCCGAATTGACGCTCGCCCGGCTCGGCAAGGATCATCCGCGCATCCTGATCGGCGGCTATGGCATGGGCTTCACCTATCGCGCGGCACGGGCCAAAACCGGGGAGCGGGCGCAGATCGTGGTTGCCGAGATCGCCGACAAGATCATCGCGTGGGCAGAAGGCCCCATGGCCGCGCTCACGGGCGATTGCCTTGCTGATCCGCGCCTTGATCTGAAAATCTGCGATGTCGCAGCGCTGATTGATGATGCCAATGATGGCACCTGCGCCAAGTTCGATGCGATCCTGCTCGATGTCGACAATGGCCCCGATGGGCTGGTGCGCTGGGAAAACAACCGGCTCTATTCGCGCACGGGCCTTGCCAAGGCCCGCGATGCGCTGAAACCCGGGGGGATCCTCGCGGTATGGTCAGCCGCACCCGATCCGGCTTTTCGCAAACGGCTCTATGATACGGGGCTCGCCGTGACGGAGTGGAAGACGCGGTCGCGCCCCAACAACAAGGGCGCGCATCACGTGATCTGGTTCGCCCAGAAAGCCTAGGTCAGAAGTTGTAGATCAACGTCATGCGGCTCAGCGTATCGGTCTGCACCGCGCCCGGGGCCGGATTGCTGTCATACTCGACGGCGTAGGAAAACCGCGCGGAAAGCTTCTTGCTGATCGCGGCATTCAGCCCGGTGTTGAGATCAAGCGTGGTGTTGCGCGCATCGATGATCGCCACCGCAGAGCCACCCGTTTCCGCAACGGCATTGGTATCCTGCGTCAATGTCAGGCGATCGGTGATGCGCCAGTCGAAATCCATGCCGATGAGCCCGGCGATGCGGCTTTCGCTGCGGCCGTCGATGAATTCGGTGACCCGGTAAGCCGGACCGATTTTCACGGCGAGTTGGATATCGTCCTTTTTCAGCGCCTGATAACCAATCCCTCCCGAAATCGCGCTGCGGCCCGAATAGCCCTGAAACCGATCGCTTTCGTGTTGGGCGAGCGCATAGGCGTAGAAACGCTCGGATACCTTCACATTGGGCTCGTAGCGGGCGAGATATTGCTCGCGCGTCGTGAGCCCATTGGCGCGCTGGTAATCGACCCGGCCCGTCAGCCGGTGGCGCCAGTTGATCCCCTCGCGCGTGACATCAAGGCTGGCGGTAAGACCGGTATTGCTGGTGTTGCCCGTCGCGCGGAATGCGCCGAATTCGCCTTTGCCCGACCAATTGTCGAACAGTCCGGCGGAGCGCAGGGCCGCTTCACGTGCTGCGGCCTCGGCCTGCTTCACTTCGGCCAGATGACCTTCAAACCCGGCCATCATGGAGTCGATCTCGGCGGCGCTGTCAGGATTGGTGGTGCGCACCAGCGCAATCACCGTGCGCACCTTGGTTTCATCGCCTGTCGCGATGGCGGCTTCGATGATCGCCCGGACCGGTTCGGGCAGGGGAGCGGGTTGGGCCGTCTGCGGTTCACCAGCTGCGGTTTCGGGTTCGCCCGCAGCTGCCGGGGAGAGCATGGCGGCACTGGCCGCAATCACGAGATCAAGCATCAGCCTTCAACCCATCAGCCCCCTCGCACCGGGTTACCGCACGCGGGGGCCGCCGAAAGGCAGGGGCGGCGGCGGACGGCGCACACCGCGCGGCAATTGCGCCTGATAGGCGCGGCCGCAATGTTCGACGCAATAGGGGAAGCCGGGGTTCACCGGCTCGCCGCAGAAGTGGAAATCGGGCTCGCCCGGGTGGCCCATCGGCCAGCGGCAGACCTTGTCCGACAGATCGAGCAGCGTGGTCTTGCCAGCGATCTCGGGGCTCGGCTTGGCCGGGACCAGACGGCGCGGCGGGGCTGGCGGGATCGGGGCCTGCTGATCGCCGGGGCCTTGGCGCAGAAAGCCGCCCGGGCCGACCGAGACGATCTTGGGCAAGTCGGCGGACGGGCCGGGAATGGGCTGCGACGGCGTATCAGACGCGGTCCCGGCTGCGTTCGCTGCCGGTGCGGGCGCTGCGGCCGCAGGCTTGGCCGGTTGCTCGGTAACGGGCTTGGGCGCCGTCTTCGTTTCTGCCGGAGCACGCGGCGCGGCCGGCTTCTTGGGGGCTGCCGGAGCCGGGTTCGCCGCCTTCTTCTCGTTCGCCTTGACCGGCGACGGGCGGGACTTCAGGCCAAGCCGGTGCGCCTTGCCGATCACCGCATTGCGGCTGACCCCGCCCAGTTCCTCGGCGATCTGGCTGGCGGTTGCGCCGCCTTCCCACATTTTCTTGAGCGTAGCGATCCGCTCGTCTGTCCAGCTCATAGCTTCTACCTGTTCTGATCGGCGCCCCGCTCACCCGGATGCCGGAGAGCCGCGCGCGTCGTCTGACTTGTCAGCGAGCCGGCCAGGGCCTAGGCGAGCGCCTCATGGCCAAACAAGCTTCCTCGCCCGAAAATTCCGTTCCTGTGCCCGTGGCGCAAAAGCGCGGGGATGACAAGCCCACAGCAAGGCCAAGGTTTGCCCCGCACGGTGTGCCGGTGATCACGGGCATCAATGGGGTGGGGCTGACTGCGCTTTATATGAAGGAGGTGCGGCGGTTTCTCAAGGTGCAGACCCAGACAATCTGGGCACCGGCGGTGACAACGCTGCTGTTTCTGGTGATCTTTACCGTGGCGCTCGGGCGCGAAGGCCGGATGGTGCTGGGTGTGCCCTTCGCAAGCTTTGTGGCGCCCGGCCTGATCATGATGGGCATGATGCAGAATGCCTTTGCCAATTCGTCCTTCTCGCTGCTGTCGGGCAAGATGCAGGGGACGATCATCGATCTGCTGATGCCGCCGCTGTCCTCGGGCGAGCTGATGGCCGGGATCATCATGGCGGCCGTGACGCGGGCGATCGGGGTGGGGCTGGCGGTTGCGCTCGCCATGCTGCTGTGGCCGGGCGTGTCGTTGCACATTGTCGAGCCGTGGGCCGTGCTGTGGTTTGGCCTGATGGGATCGGTGATGTTGGCGCTGGTCGGCCTTGCCACCTCGGTCTGGGCGGAAAAGTTCGATCACAACGCGGCGATCACCAATTTCGTGATCGCCCCGCTCTCGCTGCTATCGGGCACGTTCTATGTGATCGATAATCTTGCTTCGGCGTTTCAGGCCGTAAGCCGGGCCAACCCATTCTTTTATGTGATTTCGGGCTTCCGGTATGGGTTTCTGGGCGAGAGCGACATTGGTGCAGGCACAGCCGTGCTGTGGGCAGCCGCGGGGATCGGGCTGTTCAACGTGGTGCTGGGAATTGCGGTCTATGCGCTGCTGCGTTCGGGCTGGAAGCTGAAGAACTGAGCCGACGCGGAGGTTCGGCCCGAGCTTTAGCGAAAGTAGCGCCAGCGGATGCTTGGGATGATGACCTCGGCCCGCAGTGCCGCAAGGGCGACCGCCCGCCCGAGCCTTTGCGAGGGACACGTAAACATATGCTTGCGCAAACACATCAGTGCGTCAGCGAGCGCCGCATCCGGTAGCGGCCATCCTTGAACTGTTCGAACAGCTCCGCCACGTTGGGGTGATGCACCGGGCCGCCAGCGGAGTCGCTGACAAGATTGCCCTGGCTGACATAGGCGACATAGGTCGACTCGTCATTTTCGGCGAGGAGATGGTAGAAGGGCTGATCGCGCCGCGGCCGGATATCCTCAGGGATGGACTGGTACCATTCCTCGGAATTGGCGAAGACCGGATCAATATCGAAGACCACGCCGCGAAAGGCAAACAGCCGGTGGCGCACCACATCACCGATGCTGAAGCGGGCACGGGTCTGGCGCGGCGCAATGATGGTGCGGCCAGCCTGTGCGGAGAAGAACTCTGCGCGATCCATGTCTCTTATTATGGGCCTTCGCAGGTGCAAAACAAGCATTCTTGGCTACAGCAGCCGGGATATGCCCGCATTTTCTGGGCCGATTGGTCTTGGCAAGCGGTGAGGCCTGCGCTAACGGGCGCGCTCGTTTCGTGCAGGCAGCCAGATCGACCGGGCTGACAGGATGCCGAAGCGCCTGCGGAGAGGTGGCAGAGTGGTCGAATGCGCCGCACTCGAAATGCGGTTTACCGGCAACGGTAACGTGGGTTCGAATCCCACCCTCTCCGCCAACATCTCAATGCGAATCAATGGGATGGACCTCACGGGGCCAGAAAATCCCCAGCTTCCGCGCCATTTTGCCGGTGGCGACCGAACCTTGGAGACTGCCGGAACCGGTAAATTCGGTCTCTGATCGGATTTTGTCTCTTTTCACCCGAACCCCTGCTGAAAAGGTTCGGTCTCGAAAAGTGACGGTTTTCTGAGGGTTTCGCGGTTTGGGGCAGCCGAACCTTTGCTGCCCTTTTCTGCTTGTCGGGTTGTTTCACAACCGGCGGTGCGAGCAAGCAGTTCGCCTATTTCGTGCTGTTCAGCAGCATCAGCGACCGTTAAGTTGTCGACCGACCCTGTCAGCCGGCACAGCGGGCGAGTAGAGGAAGCCCTGCATCAACTGGCAGCCCATCGAGCGCAGTTGCCGGGCCTGGATGCGGTTTTCCACTCCCTCGGCCACCACTTCGAGATTGAGTTTCCTCCCGAGCCGGATCAGAGTGTCCACCACGGCCTGATCACGGGGATCGGCGTGAAGGCTGGCGATGAAGCTGCGGTCGATCTTCAGCCCCTGTATGGGCAGCTCACGCAGGTGGACAAGCGAGGCATGGCCGGTGCCGAAATCGTCGAGAACGACCTGCATCCCTTCCGCGCAGAGCCGATCGATCGAGCGTCGCGCGCTTTCAGCGCCACGTCCGAGAAAGACCGTTTCGGTGACCTCGAGCTTGAGCAGCCTGCTTGGGATACCCGAGGTGGCCAGCGATCCGAGCAGGGTCTCGGCAAAATACGGATTGCCAAGATCTGCCGCGGTCGCATTGAGGGAGACCGAACCGAAGTCGATGCCCGCATCTAGCCAGGCTGCCATGTCGCGCACAATCGACTCCAGCATGGCGCGGCTGAGCGCGGTCGCCAGTTCGGGGTCCTCGAAGGCGGCCATGATGGCTGACGGCTGTAGGCATGAACGGGAACCTGGCCGACTGAGGCGCAATAGCGCTTCATGACCGGCAATGCGGCCATCGTTGACGCAGACGATGGGTTGATAATGGGGCGTGATCGCCGAGCGCGTGATCGCTTCGCGCGCGCGGCGGACCATCGCGGCGCGCGAGCGCATTTCAGCGCGATGTTCGGGCACGAACCGCACCGCCGTGCCGGGATGCTGACGCTTGGCGGCATAGAGTGCCATGTCGGCTGCCTTGAGCAGGTCAGCCGAGGTCAGGCCGTCAGCCGGCCATGCCGCCAGACCCATGGTCGCCTTGCCGTCAAGCAGGCGATGGGCATGGGAGAAAGGCTGCCGCAGGTCTTCCAGAATGCGGTTGGCCATGGGCAGTAGATCGGTTCCGTCGGCCAGGCCGCCAATTATCAGGGCAAATTCGTCGCCTGCCAGACGGGCGCAGAACACATTGTCGCAAACGAACGTCCCAAGCCGCCTTGCTACCTCGAACAAGAGGGCATCGCCGGCGTCGTGTCCGAAGGTATCATTGATCTGCTTGAACCCGTCGAGATCAAGGATCATCAGGCCGATGGCAGTGTTCTGTTGGGCGTTCCGGATGATCCAGGCGTCGAGCGTCTCGATGAACTGGCGGCGGTTGGGAAGCCCGGTCAGAGCATCGACGGTGGCCGCCTCTTGCAGGCGCCGCTCGCTTTCCAGATGCTGGGTCATGTCGCGGGAAATGGCGAGCAGCTTCACTGGCCTTCCGTCCGGTCCCGGGATGGGCGAGACGATCACATCCCAGGCTCGCTCCGCGCCGGTGAGCGTCGGACACCATCCGGAAAACCGGCCTGTCCTGCCTGCTGCCGCGCGCTTGATCGCTCGTCGGATCGTGCCGCGCCTGGAGGCAGGCCAGAATGATGTGAGCGGTCGGCGGAGAAGCACTTCGGCATGAGAAGCACCAAGCGCCTGTCGACCGATTTCGTTGATGAACAGCAGCCGGCCTTCCAGATCGAGAAGCTTGATGCAATCGTGACTCGAGGCGACGATCGAGCGGTTGAGTGCCTCGCTTTCAGTCAGCGCCTTGTGCATGGCCTTGCGGGCGGACAGATCCTGGAGCGCACCGATCATCCGGTGAGCCTTGCCGACACCGTCGCGCATTAAGATGGCGGTCACCAGCACCTCGGCATAGCTGCCGTCGGCCCGACGGAAGCGATGCTCGCTGACATAGTGGTTGCTATCACCGGCCAGGAGTCTGGCCATCTCGTCCACTACGCGGGGGGCATCGTCGGGGTGGATCTGCTCCATCCACCATGCGCTGTCGGTTGTGAGCTGGCCCGCCTCATAGCCTAGCACACCGCCGAATTCGCCATGGCAGACGATCCGACGTCGGCTCAGATCGTGTTCGTAGATGATGTCCATCGTCGCCTGGCAGACCAGGCGATAGCGTTCCTCCGCCTCGGCCAAGGCCTCGCGCATCAGGATCGTTTCGGAAATGTCGAAGATGAAGCCCTCGATCTCGCTCGGCTCACTCCGGTTGTCGCATAGCGGCACGCCGCGCTCGTAAACCCAGCGAACCCGGCCCTGCCGATCGAGGATGCGATAGCGGATATCGAAGCGCCGGCGCTGGGCTACGGCTTCGGCTACCTCGGCGCGCACCATGGCGCGATCCTCGGGATCGATCAGGCTTTCCCAGTCCTTGCCTTCGAGGAACTCGCGCGGGGGGAAGCCGGTGATGGTTTCCACCTCGGCGTTGACGAAGGTCAGCCGCCAGGGCGGCTCGAGACTGCATCTATAGCAGATGCCGGGCAGGTTGTTGACGATCGCCTCGAGGTGGTGTTGGTGTTCGATGGGCCGTGGCCACGGTTGCCGCCCGGCCGTGACGTCGAGCACGATCCCGCTCGCCAGGCCCTGCCCTTCGTCGACCCTGCCCAGCACGAAGGCCTGCAGCACCCTGCCGGGCCGGACGATCTCGACATGGCTGGACTGTTGAGCGGCATCGGCGGCCGGGAGTATTTCCACGGTCGCGCGGACGCCAGCACAGAGATCGGCAACCTGAGGCAGGCCGACCGGCAGCGCTACCGACGGCGCCACGCCCAGCATGGCCGCAGCCTGCTCGTCGCAGCGGATCACTCCTTTGGCCAGGTCCATCCGCCAGACACCGATATCGGGATCGCTCGAGGCGTTCGACGTTAAATGTCCGATATTCTCCGGCTGTCCGAATTCTTCTGGCCAGCCTATTTGTCGCTTTACGACCCGACCAAGTTCCATTCCGGCTGTTCTCCCCTGCCGAGCGATACCCCCAAATTATTAAGGAGTTGATGCACCCGGACATCTGCGGTCCCCACAGCAAATGCCTGCCCGCAGATTAGGGTCCGGACCCATTAACCGGATTCCCTTTGGCTGCCGAGTGTGATTCAACGCATCCCGCGAGGAGGCGTTGGGAATGGCCGATTTCTTTTGGTTTTCGGATGCCCAGTGGGTGCGGATCGAGCCGCTGCTGCCGACCGGCACGCGCGGCATGAAGCGGGTAGATGATCGCCGGGTTTTGTCGGGGATCGTCCATGCCTTGCAAAGCGGCGGACGCTGGGGCGACTGCCCGCCGGTCTACGGCCCCAAGAAGACACTCTACAACCGCTTCGTGCGATGGGCCGAGCGGGGCATCTGGGAGGGCATCTTCAGCGCATTGGCCGGAGCCGAAGACGCGCCCGACCGGCTGTTCATCGACAGCACCTGCATCAAGGTCCACCGCACCGTGGGTGGCGCAAAAGGGGGGCCTTGGTCAATGGTATCGGCCAGACACGCGGCGGCAGGAACACCAATCTCCACGCCGTCTGCGACGTGAAGGGGCGACCCTGCGTCCTGCTCCTTACCCCCGAAAATGCGCATGATATGCGGGTCGCCAGGCAGTGCATCGAGGCCATGCCGCCCTCCGCCGAACTGGTCGGCGACAAAGGCTATGACAGCAACGATCTACGCGCCAGGCTGGCTTCGCGCGGCACCACCGCGGTCATCCCGCCCAAGAAGCACCGCAAAGTCCAACTCGACTGCGATCCGACAATCTACAAGCAGCGCAACGTCATCGAACGCATGTTCTGCCGCTTCAAGGACTGGAGGCGTGTCGCCATGCGCTTCGACCGCAACATCAAAACCTTCATGGCAACCATCGCCATCGCTGCTACCGTCATCTGGTGGCTCTAATGGGTCCGGACCCTAATAGGCGGTGGCAGCCATTCCTGCGATTCGGGTCGGGAATTGCCGGCCGACGTGGATGTTCGGCTTGCCGCGAAATCCGGCGGCCACAGGATGGGCAGGCTGCCTCCAATCGGGCATGGGGCTTGGCGAGTTGCCTGCCTCTCAATCCATTCATCTTCGGGCAATTCTGGATGAATACCTGAAGTCAGAAGGGGCCTGCGCTGAATTGCCTTTGGGCCATCCCAGAATCGGCGCGTCGTCGAACTGGAAGCGCTGCTTGTTGATCGGCTCGGTATGAGTGCGCGGTGGTTTATGAACGGAGCAGGGCAAGTTCAATCGCTCGCAATATCGTTCTGCTGCCTCGCGGGTGGGGAAACGAAGCTCGATTTGAACCAGAGGATCTTCGCCACCGCTCCACCCCGTCAACCAATCCACAAAGGGCTTCTTCCTCTGCGGGAAGCGAAGCCTCCATTGCCCTTTTCGCGCACGACCGATAAGGTTCGTGGCCGTCGGCATGGGCTCGATGATTGCCCGTGCGTCTTCCGGAAGCGCGCTCAGATAGCGGAGCCACGAGCGGTCATTGTACATTGCAATCAGCCTTGACATCTGCATGGAGCAGCGGTGACTGTCGCCGGTCAAAAACATGACTCAACTTCGCCCTTGAGTGGGCAGAGACTGTTGCGCGGGCCTTCTCAATTCGCGTGATCATCTGGCGTCTCCTTTCAAAGGCACACAATGGGCTTCTCGGTGGTGCCCGATCAGATATGCCTGAACACTGGCCCGCTAGGTAAGGTGGCATCATCCCCATCATGACCTGTCGGCAAGGTCATCTTCGGTTATCCGGTCATCACGCTCGCGCAGTAGCCAGTAGGTCATGCCAAGGGCAAGCGTGGCTCCCGCCAGCGCGGCAACCTTTGCCGGACCGGCGTCAGGATCGAGGATCACGAACTTGCGCGCGAGCGCGATCAGACCGATCAGGAGGACCGTCTTGACCTGGATGATGTTGTCCCGTCGCAGCGCAACACGCACGATGGAATGCTTGAACTCCATCGCAATCAGCAGCGTCATGATCATGCCGAACACGCTCTGGAATACCCTGTGGTCGAGCGGATTAAAGGCATCGAGGACGAGAAGAGTAAAAACGATGGTAATGAGCTGGAGCAACGAAACCACGATAATCACGGCAATCACCGCCGACAAAACAAGCGCGATTACCTGCTCGAAACGCTCGTAAAAACTCATGATGGCCCACCGATCGCGCAGGGCCTGAAATAACTTTCGGTGTTAGGTGACAGGAGTGTTTAGACTGGCGCCGAGCGGGATTTTCCGGGCTTCTGCGGGGATGTGCGGACCAGAAGTGGCGGAAATCCTTGTGTTTGCGGATGAGTGCCCAAAAATTGGCGCTCGGC
>Ga0308017_1000247_pt1 | contig 17672 bp, 16 predicted proteins | sample Neamet280_FD_203145 | JGI IMG/M metagenome (GOLD analysis project Ga0308017, IMG submission 203145) | Marine microbial communities from water near the shore, Antarctic Ocean - #280 | ecosystem: Environmental > Aquatic > Marine > Unclassified | place: Southern Ocean | collected 2014-10-01
TGGAGGAAAAGGACGCCACGGACGCCGAGCGCGCGCTGACCGAGGTCTACAGCGGCATTCTGGCCGCGCCGACTCGCCGCCTGCGTGCGTGGTTGTCGCGACTCGACAATCACAACGCGCAGGGCGAGTTCTACCTGACCGACGTGGTGCGGCACGCGGTGGCCGATGGTGTGCCGGTGGTGGCGCACCGCATCGATGACGCGCTGGAGGTGGCCGGTGTCAACAGTCCCGCGCAGCTGGCGGCGCTGGAGCGTGCGCTTCAACGCCGCGTGGCCGATGCGTTGCTGGCGCAGGGGGTGCGGCTGGCCGACCCCGCCCGTCTGGACGTGCGCGGCGAGCTCGTGTGCGGCCAGGACGTGGAAATCGACGTCAACTGTGTGTTCGAGGGGCGGGTCGGGCTGGGGGATGGCGTGCGCATCGGGGCGCACTGCGTGATCGCCAACGCACGCATCGAGGCCGGTGCCGTCATCGAGCCCTTCACCCACATCGACGGCGAGCGCTCGGGTGTCACCGTGGGGGCGCATGCCCGGATAGGGCCTTTTGCGCGCCTGCGGCCCGGCACCCGGCTGGGGCCGGAGGTGCACATCGGCAACTTCGTGGAAGTCAAAAACAGCACGCTGGCGGCCGGGGCCAAGGCCAACCATTTGGCCTATCTGGGGGACGCGACCGTGGGCGAGCGCGTCAACTACGGGGCGGGCAGCATCACCGCCAACTACGACGGCGCCTTCAAGCACCGCACCGTGATCGAGGCCGACGTGCACGTCGGCAGCAACTGCGTGCTGGTGGCCCCCGTGACACTGGGGGCGGGCGGCACGATCGGCGCCGGCAGCACCGTCACCAAGGACACGCCCCCTGGTGCGCTCACGGTGGCGCGCGCCAAACCGGTCACCGTGCCGAATTGGCAACGCCCGCGCAAAGCGCGTTGAGGGCCGCCCGCGCTCACCAGCCCCACAGGTGTTCGCTGGCCGCCCAAACCGTGCCGTTGCCGTCCGGGGCGCGCAGCTGCACCCAGTCTCCTTGACGGCGCACGGTGGCCAGCACGTCCCCATAGCGGGCGCGACCCACCACCTGCCACTCTAGGCCGGGGCCACTGCGCAGGTTGAGCGTGCGCGTGCGCACCACGTGGTACCGCTCTGGGCCGGTGACGCGCGCTGCGATCCAGCCCTCGTCGCCCTCGAAATCGCGCACGCGCAGCCAGTCGCCCTGGCGCTGCAGGACCAGCAAGGGGTAACCCCGTTTGAGTTGCCATTGCACGTCGGCGTCGGGCGCGGGTGCGGCGCGCAGGTGGACGACGGGGCTGCGCACGCTGACGAGTTCTTGCGCCTGTGCGCCCAGCGCCAGGGCGGCCAGTGCCAGCGTCCAAGTGCGCGCGATGGCGCGGTGGATGGGGACCATGCGGCAACTCCTTTCGTGCCAAGGATATCCGCCCAATGATACGCCAGGGGGCTCGCTCGGGTCAGGCCGGCGCTGGGCCGGGACGCCGCAGCGGCAGCCGTGGATCGAATTTGGCGCGGTGCACGCTGAAAAACGCTTTGACTTGGCGCACGTTGCCGTGTTCGGTCCACAGCCGCTGGGCCAGCGCGTGGTAGTCGTCCATATCGCGCACGGTGACGACCAGCACGAAGTCGGGACCCGCGCTCACCCGGTAGCACTGCTGGACGGCTGGTTCGGCCACGGCGCGCGCTTCGAAGGCGCGTAGGTGTTCGTCGCCCTGGCGTTCCAGGCCGATTTCCACGATCGCGGTCAGGCAAGGCCCCAGCAGCGCCGCCACACGCTGCGGCTGCAGGATGGCCACGCGCCGCTCGATCAGGCCCGCGGCTTCCAGCCGCCGCACGCGCCGCAACACCGTGGGTGCCGACACCCCGCATTGGGCCGCCAGCGCGGCCAAGGAGGTGCCAGCGTCGGTTTGCAGCCGGTCGAGTAGGGTGAGGTCCAGCTCATCGATGTAAAAATCGTTCATAAAACCATTGATAATGGAATCGTCGCGCGCACACGGTGGGAAGTGAACGATTATTTCAAAAATAGAGAAAAAAAGAAGTTTCCACATTCGTGGGTTGTCGTACCTTTGCGCTGTTGTCGAGCCAGAGCGGGGGATTGACCAATGTGTGGAATCGTGGCAGCGGTCGCAACGACCGATGTGGTGGGGGTGCTGATCCAGGGACTGCAGCGGCTGGAGTACCGTGGGTATGACTCGTGTGGGTTGGCGGTGCACCAGGGAGCGCCGCTGGCCGGTGCAGTGGCGGCCGATGCCGGACGGCGTGGCTTGGTACGCGCGCGCAGCACCGCCCGTGTGGCCGAGCTGCTGGCGCAGGTGCAGGCCGAGCGGCTGCAGGCGGCCACGGGCATCGCGCACACGCGCTGGGCCACGCATGGCGCCCCTGCGGTGCACAACGCGCACCCGCACGTCAGTCACGGCCCCGGTGTGCAGCCGGGCGCGCGCGCGCCGCGCGTGGCGCTGGTGCACAACGGCATCATCGAGAACCACGAAGCCTTGCGTGCGGCGTTGCAGGCGCGCGGCTACGTGTTCGAGAGCCAGACCGACACCGAGGTCATCGCGCATCTCATCGACAGCCATTACGACGGCGATTTGTTGGAAGCGGTGCGCGCGGCGACCGCCCGGCTGCAGGGGGCGTATGCCATCGCCGTGTTGCACCATGATGAGCCGCAGCGCCTGGTGGGCGCGCGCGCGGGCTCACCGCTGGTGTTGGGCATCGGCGCGGCCGCGCAGGGACCGGCGCCGCATTACCTGGCCAGCGACGCGCTGGCGCTGGCAGGGGTGACGGACCGCATCGTCTTTCTGGCCGAGGGCGACGTGGTGGATGTCGCACTGGGGCGCTACCGCATCGTCGGCGCCGACGGCCGCACGCTGGACACATCGGCGCGTCCCGTCAAGACGGTGCACGTGGGCAGCCAGGACGTGGCGCTCGGGCCCTATCAGCACTATATGCAAAAAGAAATCTTCGAGCAGCCGCGCGCGCTGGCCGACACGCTGGAGGGCGTCGAAGGCATCGTGCCCGAGCTGTTCGAGGATCACGGCATCCGCGGCCGGGCCGCGTGGCGTGTCTTTCGCGAGATCGACCGTGTGCTGATCCTGGCATGCGGCACCAGCTACTACGCCGGTTGTGTGGCGCGCCACTGGCTGGAGGCGATCGCGCGCATCCCGACTGCCGTCGAGATCGCCAGCGAGTACCGCTACCGTGACAGCGTGCCCGATGCGCGCACGCTGGTGGTGACGATCAGTCAGAGTGGCGAGACGGCCGACACGCTGGCCGCGCTGCGCCACGCGCAGCAGCAGGGGATGACGCAGACGCTGACCATCTGCAACGTCGCCACCAGCGCCATGGTGCGCGAGTGCGAGCTGGCCTACGTCACCCGTGCCGGGGTGGAAATCGGCGTGGCCAGCACCAAGGCGTTCACGACGCAGCTGGCGGCGCTGTTTTTGCTCACACTGGCGCTGGCGCAGGCCAAGGGGCGCCTGACCCCCGAGGACGAAGCCCGCCACCTGCGCGCCATGCGCCACCTGCCGACGGCGTTGCAGGCCGTGCTGGCGCTGGAGCCGCAGGTCATCCGCTGGGCCGAGGATTTCGCCGCCAAGGAGCACGCGCTGTTCCTGGGCCGCGGGCTGCACTACCCGATCGCGCTCGAGGGCGCGCTCAAGCTCAAGGAAATCAGCTACATCCACGCCGAGGCGTACCCGGCTGGCGAGCTCAAACATGGCCCGCTGGCACTCGTCACCAGCGCCATGCCCGTGGTGACGGTGGCCCCGAACGACGCCCTGCTGGAAAAGCTCAAGAGCAACATGCAAGAAGTGCGCGCGCGCGGTGGCGTGCTGTACGTGTTGGCGGATGCCGATACCCGTATCACGGGAGGCGAGGGCGTGCACCTGATTCGCCTGCCCGAACATTACGGGGCGCTCAGCCCCATCCTGCACGTGGTGCCGCTGCAACTGCTTGCCTACCACACGGCCTGCCTGCGCGGCACCGACGTCGACAAACCGCGCAACCTGGCCAAGAGCGTGACGGTGGAGTAAGGCGGCGCTTGACGCGTGTGCTAAGTTGGATCGGGTCGGACTGCGGGCCCGACCGGCTCCCTGGATCGCGGCAGCGGGCCAGGCGTGGGGTCGGTCTGCACTGCACAGGCGATGGAGGTATGCATGCAGCAACGTGTGTGGCGATTCTCTGTGCGATGGCGCGGGTGGAGCAAGAAAGTCGTGGGGGCGTGCGTGCTCGCTTTCGGGGTGCAGGCGCAGGCGTCGGCACCGGTCCCTGTCGTGGTCAGCTTCAGCATCCTGGGTGACATCGTGCAACAGGTGGGCGGCGAACGGGTGCAGGTGCGCGCCCTCGTCGGCCCGGAGGCCGACGCGCACGTGTTCCAGCCCAAACCGGCCGATGCGCGTGCGGTGGCGGCGGCGCGGCTGTTGGTGGTCAACGGCTTGGGATACGAAGGCTGGCTGGAGCGCCTGCTGCGCAACGCCAACTACCGCGGCGAGCTGGTGCGCGTGACCGATGGCATCGAGCCATTGCCCGCACGAAACGACCACGACCACGACACTAAGGGCAGCCACCGTCACGGGCACGGCCATGACCACGGCGAGCACGATCCGCACGCATGGCAGGACGTGCGCCACGCCATCCACTCCACGCGGCGCATCGCCGATGCGCTGTGCCGCGTGGATGCGTCGGGCTGCGACAGCTACCGCCAGCGCGCCCACACCTACGCCCAGACGCTGCAAGCGCTCGACGCCGAGATTCGCGCGGCATGGGCGCCGATTCCACCGCAGCAGCGCACGGTCGTGACCTCACACGACGCCTTCCGCTATTACGGCCACGCCTACGGGGTGCGGTTTTTGCCTGCGCAGGGCGTCAACACCGCGAGCGAGCCGTCGGCCGCTGCGCTGGCGCGCCTCATTCGCCAAGTGCGCGCCGAGGGCGTGCGCGCCATCTTCGTCGAGCGCTTGACGGACGCGCGGCTGGTGCAGCGCGTGGCGCAGGAGGCGGGCGTCAGGCCTTCGACGGTGCCGCTGTACTCCGACGCCCTGTCCAAACCCGATGGGCCGGCGCCCGACTACGTGAGCCTGATGCGCCACAACACGCGTGCCATGGTCGAGGCGATTCAGGGGCGGCGCTGATTGGAACGGACCGACCGGCCGACGGCGGCCGGTGGCCGAGCCTCATGGCCGCAGGCGCACCTGCGGCGGCTCGCCATCGGTCAGGGTCTCCATGTGGCCGATCACCCAGCCGGGTTGGCCTTGGGCGGCGGTGAACGCCGCCTGCACTGCTGCCAGTGCGTCGGGAGCACAGGCGACCAACAGGCCACCGCTGGTCTGTGGGTCGGTGATCAGGGTCTGCCAAGTGGCGCGCACGTCGGGCGCCAGCGCCGACAAGTCCACCGCATCGCCATAGCTGGCCCAGTTGCGGCCGGAGGCGCCGGTGGCGACGCCCTGCGCCAGCAGCGCGCGGCTGACCTCGAGCACCGGCAGCGCGGCGCCGTCCACGCAGGCGCGCAGGCCGGCCGGGCGACACATCTCCAGCAGATGGCCCGCCAAGCCAAAGCCGGTGACATCGGTCATCGCATGCACGCCGGGCAGAGCGCCCAGCGCGGTGCCAGCGCGGTTGAGCAGCGTCGTCCAGCGCCGCATTTGGCTGTAACCGTCATCATCGAGCAGGCCCTTTTTCAGGGCCGCCGACAAAATGCCCACACCCAGCGGCTTGCCCAGCACCAGCACGTCACCGGCCCGCGCGTCGGCGTTGGTCTTGACGCGCTGCGGGTGCACGGTGCCGATGGCGGCCAGGCCGTAGATGGGTTCGACCGTGTCGATGGAGTGGCCGCCGGCCAGTGCCACCCCGGCCTCGCGGCAGGCAGCGGCCCCGCCTTCGAGCACGCGGCCGATGACCGACTCCGGCAGTTGCTGGATCGGCATGCCCACCAGCGCCAGTGCCAGCAGTGGCTGCCCGCCCATCGCGTACACGTCCGACAGCGCGTTGGTGGCGGCGATGGCCCCGAAGTCGTAGGGGTCATCCACCACGGGCGTGAAGAAGTCGGTGGTGGCCACCAGGGCCAAGTCGTCGCGCAGGCGGTAGACGGCAGCGTCGTCGCTGGTGGCCGTGCCCACCAGCAGCTCGGGCGGGGCCAAGTGCGCAGGCACTTGCGCCAGCAGCCGCTGCAGCACCGCGGGGGCGATCTTGCAGCCGCAGCCACCGCCGTGGGCCCAGGCGGTCAGTCGGTTCGGGTCGCGTGTGTCCAGATTCATCGGAAGGGCTCCTCGCCAGGTCGGCGTATGCTATGCCATCATGGCGCACAAGCCCGACCTCGTCACGCTGGATCAGATCGATGCTTTCGATGCCCTGGTCGATGCCCGCAGTCCCGCCGAGTACGCGCACGACCACGTGCCGGGTGCCGTCAACCTGCCGGTGCTCGACGATGACGAGCGCCGCCTGGTCGGCACGCTGTACAAGCAGGTCGGCGCCTTCGAGGCGCGGCGCCTGGGTGCGGTCTGGGTGGCGCGCAACATCGCACGCCACGTGGCCCAGGCCATGCAGGACAAACCCGCCCACTGGCGCCCGCTGGTGTATTGCTGGCGCGGCGGGCAGCGCAGCGGCAGCTTCGTGCTGTGGCTGCGCCAGATCGGCTGGGCCGCGGCGCAGCTGCAGGGGGGCTACAAAGCCTACCGGGGTTGGGTGGTGCGCCAGTTGCAGGCGTTGCCTAGCGGGTTGCAGTGGCGTGTCCTCGATGGGCCCACCGGCAGCGGCAAAACGCGTCTGCTGCAAGCGCTGGCCGCCCGTGGCGCGCAGGTGTTGGACCTGGAGGCGTTGGCGCGCCACCGCGGCTCGGTTCTGGGCGCTTGGCCAGACGGTGCGCCCCAGCCCAGCCAAAAGGGGTTCGACAGTGCGCTGGTGGCGGCGCTGCGCGGCTTGGATGCGGCACGCCCCGTCTGGGTGGAGGCCGAAAGCCGCAAGATCGGCGCGGTTCAGTTGCCCGAGGCCTTGCACCACGCGCTGCAGGCCGCGCCGCGCGTGGTGCTGGAGGTGCCGTTCGATGCGCGGCTGGCGCTCGTGCTGCAGGACTACGCGTGGTGGGGGCGCGATCCGCAGGGGCTGGCGCAGCGGCTGTCGGCCTTGCGGGGGCTGCAGTCCAACGAGACGCTGGCACGCTGGCAGCATTGGGCGCGCCAGGGGCGGCTCGCCGAATTGTTTGCCGAGCTGATGGCACTGCACTACGACCCTCTGTACCGGCGTGCAGCGATGCGCGCCGACCCGGCGTTGCGCCACACGTTGACGGTGTCGACACTCGATGCCGCCGGGCTCGAAGACGCGGCGGCGGCACTGCTGGCCGAGGATGCGTTTCATAACGAGATGACATAAAGAAATCAGAAAAAAATTGTTTGAGTTTTGATGATGGGCATCCAGAATCCCCGGCCATGTCAACCGATTTGCCGGAGGTTTCGTCGATGCGACGCCGTTCACTCATCCGTGGCCTGTCGGCCGCTCCTCTGTCGGCCCTCGCGTGGGGCGGTGGGCTCGTCTTTTCGGCCCCCGCGCACGCGCAAAGCGCGACGTTGCTCAATGCTTCCTATGACGTGTCGCGCGAGTTTTACAAAGACATCAACGCGGCGTTCGCGGCACACGTCAAAAAGACCACTGGCCGCGACGTGACCGTGCAGCAGTCGCATGGCGGCTCCAGTGCGCAGGCGCGTGCCGTGGCCGACGGACTGGAGGCCGACGTCGTGACCATGAACACCACCACCGACATCGACTTCCTGGCCGAACGTGGCGTCGTCGCCAAGGACTGGGCGCAGCGCTTCCCGCACGGGGCGGCGCCCACCACCTCGACCATGCTGTTTCTGGTGCGTCAGGGCAACCCCAAGAACATCCGCGACTGGGACGACCTGGTCAAACCGGGCGTGCAGGTGGTGGTGGTCAACCCCAAAACGGGCGGCAACGGCCGCATGGCCTATCTGGCGGCCTGGGGGCAGGTGCTGGCGCGCGGGGGCACGCCCGAGCAGGCGGCCGACTTCGTGCGGCGGCTCTACCGCAACGTGCCGGTGCTGGCGCGCGGCGGCCGTGATGCGACCGGCGTGTTCCTGCAACGCGGCATCGGGGACGTGTTGATCACTTTCGAGTCCGAGGTGGTGTCGGTGGACCGTGAGTTTGGCGCCGGTAAGGTGGATGTGGTCCACCCGTCGGTCAGCATCGTCGCCGAAAACCCGGTGGCGATCGTCGAGCGCACCGTGCAAAAAAAGGGCACGCGCGAGCTGGCCAAGGCGTACCTGGATTTCCTGTACACCGAGGAGGCGCAGGAGATCGCTGCGCGCCACGCCATCCGCCCGCGCAACGAGGCGGTGCTGCGCAAGCACGCGGCCACGTTCAAGCCGATCAAGCTGTTCACGGTGCAGCAGTATTTCGGCAGCCTGGCCGAGGCGCAGCGGGTGCACTTCAACGACGGCGGGCTGTTCGATCAACTCTACACCGCGGGGCGCTAAAGCCATGGCCGCGATCACGCTTGCCACGGCGGGGACGCCCGCTCCACGCGGTGCCGGGCGGCGCGTGCTGCCCGGCTTTGGGTTGACGCTTGGCTACACCGTCCTTTACCTGAGCCTGATCGTGTTGATTCCGTTGACGGCGCTGGTGGCCAAGACGCTGACCCTGGGGTGGACCGAGTTCTGGGCCGCGGTGACGGCGCCGCGCGTGCTGGCGGCCTTTCGCCTGACGTTTGGCGCCTCCTTGCTCGCCGCCAGCGTCAACGCAATCGCCGGGCTGCTCGTGGCCTGGGTGCTGGTGCGCTATTCGTTTCCTGGCAAGCGCGTGGTCGATGCGCTGGTGGATCTGCCGTTTGCGCTGCCCACCGCCGTGGCCGGCATCTCGCTGGCAGCGCTGCTGGCGGGCAATGGCTGGGTCGGTCAGTGGTTGGAGCCGCTGGGTATCCAGCTCGCTTTCCAGCCAGGCGGGGTGGTGATCGCGCTCATCTTCATCGGTCTGCCGTTCGTGGTGCGCACCGTGCAGCCGGTGCTGCAGGACGCCGAGCGCGAGCTGGAGGAGGCCGCCCAATGCTTGGGCGCGACACCGTGGCAGACGTTTCGGTATGTGATTTTTCCCACCATCCTGCCCGCGCTGCTGACGGGTTTTGCGCTCGCCTTTGCGCGCGCGGTGGGCGAGTACGGCTCGGTCATCTTCATCGCGGGCAACGTGCCGATGGTGTCCGAGATCGTGCCGCTGATCATCATCGGCAAGCTCGAACAGTACGACTTCGCAGGAGCCACCGCAGTGGCGAGCGTGATGCTGCTGGCGTCGTTCGTGCTGCTGTGGATCATCAACGCGTTGCAGGGCTGGCAGCGCCGCCGTGCAGGGGGTTGACATGGGCATCGAGGCATTCCCCTGCGCCTGCGCGCGCGATCCCCGCACCACCGAGGCGCCCTGGGTGCGCTGGACGCTCACGCTGCTGGCGCTGGGCTTCATGGCGCTGTTTTTGGTGCTGCCGCTGCTGGCCGTCTTCGCCGAGGCGCTGCGCAAGGGGTGGGACGCGTACTGGAGCGCGCTTCAAGAACCCGACGCCTGGGCCGCGGTGCGGCTGACGTTGTTGACGGCCGCCATCGCCGTGCCGCTCAATCTCGTGTTCGGCGTGGCTGCGGCGTGGGCGATCGCGAAGTTCGAGTTTCGCGGCAAGGCGCTGTTGACGACGCTGATCGACCTGCCGTTTTCGGTCTCTCCGGTGGTGGCGGGCTTGCTGTACGTGCTCGTCTTTGGGGCGCAGGGGTGGCTCGGACCGTGGTTGGCCGCGCGCGACATTCAGATCATCTTCGCCGTGCCGGGTATCGTGCTGGCCACCGTGTTCGTGACGTTTCCCTTCGTGGCGCGCGAGCTGATCCCTTTGATGCAGGCCCAGGGCAACGAAGAGGAGCAGGCCGCCATGGTGCTGGGCGCCAACGGCTGGCAGACCTTCTGGCACGTGACCTTGCCCAACATCCGCTGGGGCTTGCTGTACGGCGTGATCTTATGCAACGCGCGCGCCATGGGCGAGTTTGGGGCGGTCTCGGTCGTCTCCGGTCACATTCGCGGATTGACCAACACGGTACCACTGCACGTCGAGATCCTCTACAACGAGTATCAGTCGGTGGCGGCGTTTGCCGTGGCGTCGCTGCTGGCCCTGCTGGCGCTGGTGACGCTGATCATCAAAACGGTGGCCGAATGGCGTCTGCAGCGCGAGCTGCGCGCGCTGGCCGAACTGCCGCCCGAGCAGCCCAGCGCAGCGCTGCAAACGTCTCCCGGCGCGTGGCGCGCCGCAGCGACCGCCGTCCCGGTTGTCTCGTCCCCCTCGTTTTCTGGAGTCCGCCCATGAGCATCGAAGTCCAGCGCATCAGCAAGCGTTTCGGTCATTTCGTCGCGCTCGACGACGTCGACCTGCACATCGATTCGGGCGAACTCGTCGCCCTGCTGGGCCCGTCGGGCTGCGGCAAGACGACGCTGCTGCGCATCATTGCGGGGCTGGAGTCGCCCGACGCCGGCGCCATCCGTTTCGAGGGCGAGGACGCCACCGACCGCCACGTGCGCGAGCGCAACGTGGGCTTCGTGTTCCAGCACTACGCGCTGTTTCGCCACATGTCGGTGTTCGACAACGTCGCCTTCGGCCTGCGCATGAAACCGCGTGCACAGCGTCCTTCGGAACGCCAGATCCGCGACAAGGTCATGTCGCTGCTGAAGTTGGTGCAACTGGACTGGCTGGCACAACGCTACCCGGCGCAACTCTCGGGTGGGCAACGCCAGCGCATCGCACTGGCGCGCGCGCTGGCGGTCGAGCCCAAAGTGCTGCTGCTCGATGAGCCTTTCGGCGCGCTGGACGCCAAGGTGCGCAAGGAGCTGCGCCGCTGGCTGCGCCGACTGCACGACGAGCTGCACGTGACCAGCATTTTCGTCACCCACGACCAGGAGGAGGCGCTGGAGGTGGCGGACCGCGTGGTGTTGATGAACCACGGCCGCATCGAGCAAGTGGGCAGTCCGCAGCAGGTCTGGGAGCAGCCGGCCAGCCCGTTCGTGGTCGGCTTCCTGGGCGACGTCAACCTGTTCCACGCCCGCGCCCACGAGGGTCGGGTGCACCTGGGCGAGGGCGTGGCACTGGAAGTGCCCGAGCACGCCGAGGCGCGCGACGCGCAGGCGTTGGCGTACGTGCGCCCACACGAGCTCGACGTCATGCTGCCGTCTGCCGGGGCGGGGCTGCCCGCGCGCATCGAACGCGCGCTCCTGGTGGGCCCGTTGGCGCGCCTGGAGTTGCGCATCGTGGACGCGCTGGGCACCGTGCCGACATCGGTGCTGGAGGCGCACGTGCCGCTCGAGCGCTGGAACGCGCTGGGTCTGCGTGAGGGCGATACCGTGCGCGTCGCTCCCCGCACGGCGCGCGTCTTTTTGCGCGCGGCCGAGACGGCGCCCGCCTGAGCAACCGTCTTGGCGTGCCCGCGGTGCGGGCCCCGCGTGTCAACGCGTTGCGCTCGCCGCGGCCAGCGGCGTATGCCCGCGCTGAGGTGCCGCGGCAGCGGGCGATGGCGGTGACACGCCGTCTTTTGCACCCGCACCCACCAGCACCACCGTTGGCCGACCGCTGTGCAGCACGCTGGCCTGTGCCAAGCTGTCGAGCGTGTGGTGGCTGCCAATGGCATCCGGCCAGCCCGCGCGGGAGACGACCGCCACGGGGGTGCCCGCGGGCCAACCTGCTGCCTGGAGCTGGCGCGCGAGCGCGGGCAACTGCTTGCCCGCCATGTAGTACACCTCGGTGTCGGCATGCCGCCCCACCGTCAGCGCGCCTTCGCGCGTCATGGCGGTCGTCAGGGCCACACTGCGCCCGTGCCCGCGCCGGGTCAAGGGCAACTGGGCGTCGGCCGCGGCCGCCAGCGCGGCCGTCACGCCAGGCACGATCACGGCCTCGTGGCCGACCGCGCGCACCACGGCCAGTTCCTCCTCCAGCCGCCCGAAGACACTGGGGTCACCGCCCTTGAGGCGCACCACCCGCTCATGCTGGGCGGCGTGATGCCGCAGCAGCGCGTGGATCACTTCCTGCGCCGTGGCGCGGCCGAAGCCGCGCTTTCCCACGTCGATCCACAGCGCCTGCGGCGCCCACTCGCGCAGCGCCGGATCGATCAAGGCATCGGCCAGCACCACGTCGGCCTGCGCCAGCCAGCGCGCGCCGCGCACCGTGATCAAATCGGCGGCACCAGGCCCCGCGCCGATGAAAGCGACCGTTGCCATCGTTCAGTCCACCAGCAGCGCACCGCTGGTGCGGTGTGTGGCCGGATCGACCACGATCAGCGCACCGGTCGGCGCGCTTTCGGCGAATGGCGACACCGGCAGGGGTTCGGCCACTTCGACCCACACACGGCCCAGGTCGTTGACGCCCAAGTGCGCGGCATCGACGGGTTCGAGCGTGTCGATGTCGAGCCGGTGTTCGATGGTGGCGATGCGGCCCTGCACCCAGCGGTGACCGTGGCGCAGCCAGTAGCGGCGCCCGATGGCGGCGGGGTCGGTATCCAGCCACGCCACCGTGGCGTGAAAGCGCCGCTGACCTTGCAGGGCCGACGGCGCCCCCAACCAGTCGCCGCGCGAGACGTCGAGCGCGCGATCCAGCACCAGGCCAATCGACTGACCGGCCTCGCCCACGGCGATGGCGGCACCGGCGTGGTGCCGGATGTCCGTGACCCGGGCCGTCTCGCCGGACGGAAAGACCGTCACCGCATCGCCGACGCGCACCGTGCCGGTGGCCAGCCGCCCCCAGCACACGCGCGGTTGATGCCCGGTGCCGTCGCCGCTGCGCGCCACCCATTGCACGGGCAGGCGCCACGGTGCCTCGGCGGCGGGTGTTGGAACGGGCAGCGACTCCAGCAACGCCAGCAGCGTCGGTCCGTCATAGCCATTCACCGGCGCGGGCGAGATCACGTTGTCGCCGCGCAGCGCCGATACCGGCACGATGCCCGCCGGGGTGAGCCCGGCGCGCTGCGCGAAGGCCTCCAGCGCCGCGTGCACGGCGGCGTAGGCGGCGCCAGCGTCCGCAACGGCGTCGATCTTGTTGACCGCAAACACCAAATGCGGCACACCCAAGCGGTGCGCCAGCAGCGCGTGGCGGCGCGTTTGCGGCAGCAGCTCGACCGGGCGGCGCGACAGATCCAGTTTGGTGACATCGACCAGCACCACCGCCGCGTGGCTGCCAGCGGCGGCCGTGACCATGTTGCGCGTGTACTGCTCGTGGCCGGGTGCGTCGGCGATGATGAACTTGCGCCGCGGGGTCGCGAAGTAGCGATAGGCGACGTCGATGGTGATGCCTTGCTCGCGCTCGGCCTCCAGCCCGTCGGTCAGCAGCGACAAATCCAGCGCGTCGCCGCGGCTGTGGCGCCGCAGGGTATCGAGCTGGTCGGTCATGAGCGCGCGGCTGTCGTAGAGCAGCCGCCCGATGAGCGTGCTCTTGCCGTCGTCGACGCTGCCAGCGGTCAGAAACCGCAGCGCGGCGTGCTGCGCGTGCGTGTGCACGCGGGTGGGTTCGGCGGTTGGTTGCATGTCAAAAATACCCCTCGCGTTTGCGCCGCTCCATGGCGGCCTCGCTGGTGCGGTCGTCCACGCGGGTGGCGCCGCGCTCGCTGATCTGGCTGTGCAGTGTCTCGGCCACGATGGCCCAGGCGTCGGCCGCTTGGCTCTCCACCGGGCAGGTGCAGGTCATGTCGCCCACGGTGCGAAAGCGCACGCGCACCGATTCCGTGACCTCGCCCGACCGTGGTGGCGTCACCGGCGTGACCGGCACCAACAAACCGCCGCGGCGCACCACGGGCCGTTCGTGCGCCCAGTACAGGCGGGGCAGGGCGATGCCCTCGCGCGCGATGTAGGCCCACACGTCCAGCTCGGTCCAGTTGCTGATGGGAAAGGCACGCATGTGTTCGCCCGGCTGCAACCGGGTATTGAACAGCGTCCACAACTCGGGCCGCTGCGCCTTGGGCTGCCACTGCCCGAAGCTGTCGCGGTGCGAGAAGATGCGCTCCTTGGCGCGCGCCTTCTCTTCGTCGCGGCGCGCGCCGCCGATGAGCACGTCGAAGCGGTGCGCCTCGATCGTCTCCAGCAGCGTGACGCTCTGCGCCGCGTTGCGCGAGGCCAGTGGCTCGCTCAGGCGCACCGTGCCGCGGCGGATGGAGTCCTCCACCTGCCCGACGATCAAGGCATCGCCATGGCGCTGCACCAGCTCATCGCGAAACGCGATCACTTCCGGAAAGTTGTGGCCGGTGTCGATGTGCAGCAGCGGCAGCGGCAGCCGACCGCTCCACGAGCCATCGGTCTGCCGCTGCTGGAAGGCCTTGCGCGCCAGGTGCAATACCACGCACGAGTCCTTGCCGCCGGAAAACAGCAGCGCAGGGCGCTCGAACGCGCCCACCGCTTCGCGCAGGATGAAGATCGACTCTTCCTCCAGCGCGTCGAGATGCCGCCAGTCGATATCGGGCAAGTGGGTTTGGGGGGGCAGGGCTGCGGTCATGGTTGGATCGGGCTCAAGGAGGTCGAGCGGGAAGGGGTGTTGGCCGTGGGGACGTGCAGGCCACACTCGCGGCGGGTGTCGTCTTCCCACCACCAACGGCCGGCGCGGAAGTCTTCGCCCACGGCGATGGGGCGCGTGCACGGCGCACAGCCAATGCTGGGCATGAATGCGTCGTGCAGCGGGTTGTAGGGCACGCCATGGGTGGCGATGTGGTGCCAGACGTCGGCCCATTGCCAGTCTGCCAACGGGTTGTATTTCACACGGCCGGCCTCGTCCGGGGCGCGCAGGGGCACGTCGGCGCGGTGGGCGGATTGCGCGCGCCGCAGGCCGGTGACCCAGGCGCTGCGCCCGGCCAGCAGCCGTTGCAAGGGCTCGACCTTGCGCAACCCGCAGCAGGTGTGGCGCAGGGCGACGCTGTCGTACATCGGCCACGGTCCGTGCTGGCGCTCGAAGTCCGCCACCTTCGCTGGCTCGGGGCCGAAGACGGCGATGCGTATGCCCCAGTGCGCCTCAGCGCGGGCGCGCAACGCCAGCGTCTCGGGGTGCAGGCGGCCGGTGTCGATCATCGCGACATCGATCGCGATGCCGTGCCGCGCGATGAGGTCGGTCAGCACCATGTCCTCGGCGCCCAGGCTGGTGGCCTGCACGATACGCCCCGGGTGGTCGGCTGCCGCCTCGCGCAGGCGCTGTACGGTCGCTTCTACCAACGCCGGATACTCGGCGCGGGCGCGGGCGTACAGGCTGATGGCCCGCCCAGGCAGCGGTGGCTCGATGACGATTTCCGGGATACGCCGCTCAGCCATGGGCCAGCTCCGACTGGGGATGCCGCACATCGGGCTGATAAAACGCGTCGAACCAGGCGAGCGCGCGCTGGGCGGCCTCGGGCGGCAAGCCAGGGCGTAGCTGTAGCGAGCAAAAACCGCAGCGCCACAGCAGCAAGGCCTGGTCGGGCGTGACGTCGCCGGTGGCGCGCAGCGTTCCACGGTAGCCCCAGCGCGCACGCAGCAGGCGGGCCTGGGTGTAGGCGCGCCCATCGGTCCACTTCGGAAAGTGCAGCGCGATCAGATCCAACCGCGGCAGATCGGGCACCAGCACGTCCACGGGCTGGTCGTTGGGCCAGCGCACGCCGACGGGCAGCTCGGCGGGCCAGTCCTGCCGCACTGCCAGCCATTGCTCGCCGCTGAGTAGCAACCCAGGTTGCGGGGCCGGGGCTGTTTCCCGTGGGTCTGCTACGCGCCACGGGTCGTGTGCAGGGTCGACGATGTGCAATCGGGCGTCGGTGGGCATGATCAAGCCTCCACGGATTCGATGGCAGTGCTGCGGCGCACCGCGTCGGTCGCCGCGCGAAATGGCGCGAGCCCCACGCGTTGCAAGGTGTCGATGAAGCGCTCGCCGGGCTGTCGTGCGTCCAGGTAGGTGTCGAGCACCGCCTGCAGCGCGTCGCCGATCTCGTCCGCAGCGAACGCAGGCCCCACCACACGGCCCGGGCGCGCCGGCCCGTGGGCGGTCTGGCCATCCGAGCCGCCCAGCGTGAGCTGGTACCACTCGCTGCCGTCCTTGTCCACGCCCAGCACGCCGATGTGCCCGCTGTGGTGGTGCCCGCACGAGTTCATGCAGCCGCTGACATGCAGCGCCAGATCGCCCAATGCCTCCAGTTCTTCCGGGTCCTGGTAGCGCTGCAGCACCTGCAGCGCCAGTGGCGTGGTGCGCGCGTTGGCCAGTGCGCACAGGTCACCGCCAGGGCAGGCGATCAGGTCTGCCAGAGTGCCGCGGTTGGGCGACGCCATGCCGGCCGCGCGTGCGGCCTGCCACAGCGCAGGTAGGTCGACTTCCCGCACCCAGGGCAGCAGCAGGTTTTGCTCGTGTGTCACGCGCGCTTCGCCCGCGCTGAAGCGTTCGGCCAGGTCGGCTGCGGCGTCCAGTTGCGCGTCCGTCACGTCGCCGGGGGCTTGCCCCGGGCGCTTGAGCGACAGCGTCACTGCCACCACGCCGGGCCAGCGGGTGGCCTGCACCTGACGATCGCGCCAGCGCCGCCAGGCCGTATCGGTCGGGGGAGGCGTCGCGTCCGTGTGCGCGGCAGTCGCCAACCACTCGCGGGGCGGCTCGAACATCGCTTGTACGCGCGCCAGTGCGGCGTCGGACAGGCGCAGCGCCGCCCCCAGCGTGTCGTCGCGCTGCAGGGCCTCGAACTCGGCCTGTACCGCATCGATGAACGCCTGCCCTTGTGCCTTGACCAGGATTTTGATGCGCGCTTTGTACAGGTTGTCGCGCCGGCCGTAGGCGTTGTAGACGCGCACGATGGCTTCCAGGTAGCGCACGATCTCGGACCACGGCACGAAGTCGGCGATGACCGGGCCGATCATCGGCGTTCGGCCCATGCCGCCGCCTACGCGCACGCGAAAACCCACCTGCCCCTGCGCATTGCGGTGCAGCTGCAAGCCGATGTCGTGCCACGCGATCGCGGCGCGGTCGTTGGGCGCCCCGGTGACGGCGATCTTGAACTTGCGCGGCAAAAACGCGAACTCCGGGTGCAACGTGCTCCACTGGCGCAGCAGCTCGCAGTAGGGGCGCGGATCCACTTCCTCGTCGGGGGCGATCCCGGCCAGCGCGTCGGTGGTGATGTTGCGGATGCAGTTGCCGCTGGTCTGGATGCCGTGCAAGTCGGCCTCGGCCAGCGCGTCCATCACGTCGGCGGCACGCGCCAGCGGGATCCAGTTGAACTGGATGTTTTGCCGCGTGGTGAAATGGCCCACACCGCCCTGCCCGGCAAACGGGCCCGTCGTCACGCGGTCGAACTCGCGCGCCACGCGCGCCAGTGTGCGCAGCTGGCGGCTGCTGACCTCGCCATAGGGAATGGCCACGCGCAGCATGGGCGCGTGGCGCTGGATGTACCAGCCGTTTTGCAGCCGCAGGGGGCGGAAATCGTCGTCGCTGAGCTCGCCGCGCAGGTGGCGTTCGAGCTGGTCCCGAAACTGCGCGGCACGCTGGCGGATGAAGTGGCGGTCGAAGTCGCTGTAGCGGTACATGAACGGGCATCACGGGTTCGTCGATGCCGTCATTCTGCCGCATGGTTATGAAAGAACAAACGAAAACATCGTTTGATGTCTATAACCAGAGCGCATATAGCGCAGGGTCGCCAGCGCGGTCCCGTGGGTGGATCAGCATCGTAATGGAGTGCGTTG
>Ga0308017_1000249_pt1 | contig 17644 bp, 14 predicted proteins | sample Neamet280_FD_203145 | JGI IMG/M metagenome (GOLD analysis project Ga0308017, IMG submission 203145) | Marine microbial communities from water near the shore, Antarctic Ocean - #280 | ecosystem: Environmental > Aquatic > Marine > Unclassified | place: Southern Ocean | collected 2014-10-01
TGTGCAGCCTCAGATGCATCGTTTCAGCTCCAGCATGACCTCTCGGGCCAAGAGTAAACCACGGCGTGAACCAATTAACCAATCATCCGGGACACGACAGCTACGCCAGCAGTTGCAAGCGCTGGTGCAAGCCGTGCAGCCGCCGCTGTCGCAACGCCGGCTGGAGGACCTGCACAGCCGGCTCAAGGACATCGCCGCCAAGCAAGTGCAGGCGCGTGAGCAGACGCTGCAAGCCCAGGAGCTGATGCGCCAGACGCTGGCCACCTTTCTGGAGCGGCTGGCGCAGACGGCCGACGCCACCAGCCAGTACCACAGCAAATTCGAAGCCTGCGCGCAGCGCCTGGAGCAAGCGACCAGCCTGGCCGACATGGCGCCGGTGGTGCAAGAAGCCATCCAGACCGCGCGCGCCTTCGCCACCGACACCCAGCGCGTGGCCGACGAGCTGATCGACTTGCGCGACCGCGCCAACCGCGCCGAAGCCGAAGTCCAACGGCTGCAGCGGGAGCTGGATCAGATGGCCGAGCTCGTCACGCACGACCTGCTGACTGGCGTACTCAACCGCAAGGGGCTGGAATCCGCCATCGACCGCGAAAGCCGGCGTGCCGAGCGCCAGGGAACGCACTTGTGCCTGGCGTTGCTGGACGTCGACAACTTCAAACGCCTCAATGACACCCTGGGCCATCTGGCCGGTGACGCGGCGCTCAAGCACCTGGCCGACGTCAGCCGCCGCAGCCTGCGGCCGCAAGACACCATCGGGCGCTACGGCGGCGAGGAGTTCATCATCATCCTGCCCGACACCGAGCCGACCGAGGCGGCCGAGGTCGTGCGCCGCCTGCAGCGTGACCTGAGCACGCACCTGTTTTTGCAAGGCGAGCAGCACGTGCTCATTACCTTCAGCGCTGGCGTGACCGAGCTGCGCGCGGACGAACCCGTGGCCGATGCCATCGCCCGCGCCGATGCTGCCATGTACCGTGCCAAGCGCGCCGGTAAAAACCGGGTCGAGATTGGCTAACATTTCGGCTCATTCCGCAGCTCAGCGCGTCGGGTCGGCCCCCCAAACACCTTCTGCCATCATGATGAATCGTCGTGGGATACTGCGGGGCGCGCTGGCCAGTGCGGCCGTGCTGGCCGCTGGCGGCGGCACCGGGTGCGCGGCGCGTGAGCTGCTACGGGTGGCCTACCACCCTTGGCCCGGTTATGCGCCGCTGGAGCTGGCCCGCAGCCTGGATTGGTGGGAAGAGGCTGCCGTGCAGGCACTGCGCACCGGCGCGGCGTCGGCATCGCTGCAAGCGCTGCGTGAAGGGCGCGTCGCGGCGGCCGCGCTCACGCTCGACGAAGTGATCGGCGCCCGCCACCAAGGACTGCCGCTGCGGGTCATGGGGATACTCGACATCTCGCTGGGGGCCGACCAAGTGCTGGCCCGCCCCAGCCATGCCGACCCTGCGCAGTGGCGCGGCGCGCGCCTGGGACACGAAAACAACGCCGTGGGCGAACTGATGGCCGTGGCGTGGCTGCAGGCCGCGGGGCTGCAAGCCAGCGACGTGCAGATGGTGCACGTCCCGTTCGACCGGCACGAGGCCGCTTGGCACCAACACGAGGTCGACCTGCTCGTGACCTTCGAGCCCACCGCAGGCCGCCTGCGCCATCGCGGGGCCGTGCCCATCTTCGACAGTGCGCAACTGCCCGCGCCCTGGGCTATCGTGGCTATCGTGGACGTGCTGGCGGTCCATGCGCGTTTTGCCACGGGTCGGCACACCCCCCAGTGGCGCGCACTGCTGGCCAGCGTGTGGGCGGCCCAGCGGCACCTCAACGAACTGCCGGAGGACAGCCGCTACCGACTCGCGCCCTGGCTAGACGTGCCGCGCGACGAGGTCTTCGCGCTTTTTGCCGGCCTGCGACTGACCGGCTGGCGCGACAACCGCGACTGGCTGGTGGGCGATGAAGCGCGCCTGCCCGCCGTGGCCGACGCGCTGCGCGACCTGATGCGCCGCAATGGATTGCTGTCGGGCACCGAAGTCGACACCCCCCTGGTGTGGCCCGATACCATCGGAACCGAAGCCCCGACATGAGCCCCCTGCGCCCTCCCCCCAATGCGGGTAGCGCCGCCCTGACGCGGCGCAGCTGGCTGCTGGGCGGGCTGGCACTGGCCGCCAGTGCCGCGCGCGCGGCGCATCCCCCGCGCCAGACGGTACGGTTGGGGATTCTGATCTACCGCCCGCTGGACGTCGAACAGCGCACCTGGCGACCACTGCTGCAAGCCCTCGACGAGCGACTCGCTCCGCTGACCGTCGAGGCCCAACTGCTGCCGTACGACGAACTCGACACCCATATCTCGGCACGGCGCGTCGATCTCGTCATCACCAACCCGGCGCACGCGGTCATGTTGGCGGTGCGCGAGGGGGCCAGTACCCCCATGGCCACGCTGGTACGCCGCCGTCGCGGCATCGAGACGACCGCCTTTGGTGGGGTGGTGCTGGTGGCCAGCCACAGCCGGCTACAGCATTGGCGCGATCTGCGCGGCCACCGCGTGGCGGCGGTGCACAAGGAATCGCTGGGCGGACTGCACCTGCAGCGCTTCGAACTGCACCGCCGTGGCGTGCGCGACAGCGAGATCGACTGGGTCTACACCGGCATGCCACACGACCGTGCCGTGCGCGCCGTCCTCGACGACCAAGCGGACGCCGCCTTCGTGCGTGACGGCGTGTGGGAAGCACTGCTGGCCAGCGGCGCCATCCCCCCGAACCGCCTGCGGGTGTTGCAACGGCAAGACCTGCCGGGCTACCCCGTGGCGGTGAGCACCCCGCTGTACCCCGAATGGGCGGTGCTGGCGCTGCCGCACGTGGACACCGCATGGCGGGGTTTGATCACGCAAGCCCTGTTGGCCCTGCGCGGCGACGCCCGGCTGGCCAGCGGTGAGATCGCGGGCTTCACACCGGCGCTGACCTATGCCCCGATCGAGCGCCTGCTGCGCGAGCTGCGCGCCGAACCTTTCGGCACCCCGCGCTTGACGTGGCAAGAAAACCTGCGTCTCAACGCGCCGGGCTGGGCAGCCGCCGCTGGGGGCATCGTGGCGCTGGGCGCACTCGCAGGCTGGATGGCCCACCAGCGCCGACGCCTGCAAGGCTTGCTGCGCGACAAGGCAACCCTGCTGGACGAGTTGGCGGTCGTGGCCAAGACGTTCGACAGCGCGCAGGGCGTGCTCATCACGGACGCTAGCGGGCGCGTCATACGCGTCAACCGGGCGTTCACCGCCATCACCGGCTACACCGAGGCCGAAGCGCAGGGCCGCAAGCCCGGCGAGCTGCTCGGCTCGGGCCGCCACGGGGCAGACTTTTACCGCGCCATGTGGGAGGCACTGCAGCGCGACGGCCACTGGGAGGGCGAAATCTGGAACCGCCGCAAGAACGGCGAGATTTACCCCGAATGGCTGACCATCAGCGCGGTCACCGACGCGGTCGGGAAAGTCCGGCACTACGTGGCCATCTTCAGCGACATTGGCTGGCGTGTACAGGCCGAGGCACAGATCCAACAACTCGCCTTCTATGACGCGCTCACCGGCCTGGCCAACCGCCGCCTGGCGCTGGATCGGCTGCAACAAGCCATCCTAACCGCGCGGCGCGACGGGCGCTGGGGCGCAGTGCTGTTCGTGGATTTGGATCATTTCAAGGCCATCAACGACGTGCACGGCCACGATGCAGGCGATGCCGTGCTGCGCGCGGTGGCCCAGCGGTTGCGCGCCGCGCTGCGCGAGCAAGACACCCCGGCGCGCTTAGGGGGAGACGAATTTTTGGTGCTGCTGCCCGCCGCACACCCCAGCCGGGCCAGCGCTGCCGACGCGGCGCGCACCGTGGCCGACAAAATCGTTATCGGTGTGACCGCACCACTGGAATTGCCTGGGCAAGCCCAGTCGACCCGATTGACGTGCAGCGTGGGCATCGCGCTCTTTGGTGACGACGATGCCCAGGCGGAAGACGCGGCAGCCGTGCTGCGCGCCGCCGACTTGGCCATGTACAGCGTCAAGCAAGGGGGGCGCAACGGCGTGGCCTTCTTCGACCCCGAGATGGAGGCCGCCATGCGCGAGCGCCAGCAGCGGCTGGACGCGCTGCGCGATGCCATCGACACGGGGAGGCTGTGCCTGTACCTGCAACCCCAGGTCGATGCCAAGGGGCGCATCGTCGGCGCCGAAGCACTGGTGCGCTGGCCGCAGGCGGATGGCAGCTTCACCCCCCCCAGCGAGTTCATCCCGCTGGCCGAGGAAAGCGGCCTGATCGTGCCGCTGGGGCAACGGGTGCTGGCGCAAGCCCTGGCGCTGCTGGCGCGCTGGCGCGACGACCCGGCGCTGTCGCGCCTGCGGCTGGCCATCAACATCAGCGCGCGCCAGTTTGCGCAGCCCGACTTCGCCAACGGGCTGCTGCATGCGCTGCGGCAGGCCGGTATATCGCCCCAGCGGCTGGAAGTGGAAATCACCGAATCGGTTTTGTTGGGCGACATCGAACAGGCACGACGGGTGCTGCAGACACTGGACCGGCACGGCCTGTCGCTGGCGATCGACGACTTTGGCACCGGCTATTCCTCGCTGGCCTACCTGGCCGAGCTGCCGTTCGACGTCATCAAGATCGACCAGCGCTTCGTGGCCCGGCTACAACAACACGACCGCCACGACGAAGCCATCGTGACCACCATCATCGCGCTCGGGCGCCGCTTGGGGATGACCGTGCTGGCCGAAGGCGTGGAAACGCCCGAGCAGGCCCAGTACCTGCTCGAGCACGGTTGTCACCAATTGCAGGGCTATCTGTACGGGCGGCCCATGCCCGTCGAGGCGTTCGAGGCACTGGTGCGCGAGCGCCCCGGCGCGAGCCATGACGGCGGCAACGACAGCGGCACGCGATAATCCCGGCCTGTGGCCATCCCGAGCGAATTTTTGCAGACGCTGCTGGCGCGCGTGGACCTCGTCGAGGTCGTCGGGCGCTATGTCCCGCTGCGCAAGGGGGGCGCCAATTTCGTCGGGCTGTGCCCCTTCCACGCCGAAAAGTCGCCCTCCTTCACCGTCAGCCCCAGTAAGCAGTTCTATCACTGCTTTGGCTGCGGCGCGCACGGCAACGCGATCGACTTCCTGATGGCGCACACGGGCGCCTCGTTCGCCGAAGCGGTGCGCGACTTGGCGCAGCAAACAGGGCTGACCGTGCCCGATGACGAGCGCTCGCCGCAGGAGCGCGCGCGCGCCGCAGCGCAGCGCCAGCGACAAGCCACACTGACCGAAGTGCTCGCACTGGCGGCACGCGCCTATCGAGCGCAGCTCAAAACGTCGCCGCGCGCCATCGACTACCTCAAACGCCGCGGCCTGACCGGGCAGGTGGCCAAGCGCTTCGGGCTGGGCTATGCGCCGCCGGGCTGGCGCTTTTTGTCCACCGTCTTTGCCGACTACCAGGACGAGCGGTTGGTGGAAGCCGGGCTGGTCATCACCAGCGACGACACCGGCGTGGCCGACGCCCCAGGCCAGCGCCGCTATGACCGCTTTCGCGACCGCATCGTCTTTCCGATCCGCAACGTCAAAGGCGAAGTGATCGGCTTTGGTGGCCGCGTGATCGACGCGGGTGAGCCCAAATACCTCAACAGCCCCGAGACACCCGTGTTTCACAAGGGCGAAGAACTCTACGGCCTGTTCGAGGCCCGCAGCGCCATCCGCCAAGCCGGGTGCGTGCTGGTGACTGAGGGCTACATGGACGTGGTGGCGCTGGCACAGTGGGGGTTCGAGCACGCGGTGGCGACGCTGGGCACCGCGTGCACGCCGGAGCACGTGGGCAAGCTGTTTCGCTTCAGCGACACGGTGGTGTTCGCCTTCGACGGCGACGCGGCCGGCCGACGCGCGGCACGACGCGCGCTGGAAGCCGCCCTGCCGCTGGCCACCGATACGCGCAGCGTACGCTTTCTGTTTCTGCCGCCAGAACATGACCCGGACAGCTTCGTGCGCGAGCGCGGCGCCGACGCCTTTGCCGCAGCGGTGCGCGACGCGACGCCGCTGAGCCGCTTTTTGCTGGAGGTGGCCGCCACCGATTGCGACCTGGACACGCCGGAGGGTCGGGCACGCTTGAGCGCGCAAGCGCAGCCGCTGTGGAGCGCCATGCCCGACGGTGCACTCAAGCGCCAATTGCTGCAGGAACTGGCCGACGCCATTGGACTCGAGGCGCGCGAGCTGGCGCAACTATGGGCGGCGCCCGGCCGGCACGGCGCGGTGGCCACCCGCGCACAGGCGCCCGAGCGGGCGGCGCCGCCGCGCCGCCCGCTGCCGCCGACGGGCGCCGCTCCCACCCAGCCCCGCTCTACCCCCCGTGCGCGCCGCACCGTGCGCGGACTGCTGGGCCGCGCCGACCGGGTGGCGCGCATCGTGCTGGGCACACCGCAAGCGTGGGATTGGCTGACCGCCGACGACCACGCGCTGCTGGCCGCCGAACCGCCTCCCCACGGGCCGCTGTTCGCCTGGCTGGAGCGCCAGTGGCTGGAACATGGCCCTCAGCCCTGGGCCGCACTGCGCGAAGCACTGCGGGGAGAGCCGTTCGAGGCGCTGGCGGTGGCGCTGCACGACAGCGGACCGTGGCTGGAGCGCTTCGACGCCCCATCGGGCGATGGCGCGGCGGCGGATGCCGCCCCCGCAGACGAGGAGATCCGGCACGAGCTGCGTGAACTGCTGCGCCGCATCCGCATCGAAGCGCTCATGCGGCTGGAGACCGAGCTGATCGCCCGCGCCGCGACCGACCCGCAAGCGCTGGCTCGCTACCGCGAGGTGAACGCCGAACGTCGTTTGCTACAGAAAGACGACACTCTGCTATAATGAGGGGTTTCGCAAGCGCGACAGCAGCACCTCCGGACAGGGCCAGCCGACAGCCCGACCCGTCGATGGCAGGCACCCCGTGCACCGCCACCCATGTCGACCGGTCAGTCGGTCACGCGGGCCGCTCCCCCGCTGGCCAGGACGCCCACGGCGCGTCCGCCCCCGCAAGGACTGCACACCAAATGTTCGCCCACCCCTCTTGCGAAGCCGACGGGCCAACCCCACATGGGCATGGCTCCGCGGAGCCGTTTTCTCGTGTCTTTTTCTTCTCCGTCAGGCCCGCCCCCACGCCGGGCAGAAAGCGTTTGCCGTGAGTACCCGTTCCAAAAAAACCCAGAACACCGCCGAAGCCGTCAACGCCGAGGTCGCCGCGGTGGCCACCCCTGCGGCCTCGCCCGCACCCAAACCCACCAAGCGCACCCCGAAGGCCGCCAAGTCGGCCCCCGCTGCCACTGCCTCCGAGGGCAATGACACCGCGCCCCCGGCCGCCGAGGAGGCCGCCCCCGCCAAGGCCACGGGCAGCAAGTCCCGATCCGGTGCGGCCAAAGCCAGTACCACCAAAGCCCGCGCGGCCAAAGGTGGCGCCGCGCGTGGCCGCAAGCCCGCCGCAGCCAAGGCTGAGGACGACGTCTTCGACGACGCTGACCTGACCGACGACCTCGACGACGAGCTGATCGACGACGAGGTCGAGGCCGTGGCCGACGACCCAACCGACAGCGCGGCCGAAGCAGCCGAGAAGGCCAAGCCGCTGCGCATGAAACTCAGCAAGGCCAAAGAGCGCGCCTTGATGAAGGAATTCGGCCTGGACGACACCGTTCTGACCGAAGAAGAGGCCAAGCTGCGGCGCGAAAAGCTCAAGCAGCTCATCAAGCTGGGCAAGACGCGCGGCTACTTGACGCACGCCGAGATCAATGACCACCTGCCCGACAAACTGGTCGAGCAAGAGACGCTGGAGGTCGTGGTCTCGCTGCTCAACGACATGGGTGTGGCCGTCTATGACCAGACGCCCGACGCCGAAACCCTGCTGCTGACCGGCGCCCCCACCGCCGTCACCACCGAAGAAGAGGCCGAGGAAGAAGCCGAAGCCGCGCTGTCCACCGTGGACAGCGAATTTGGCCGCACCACCGACCCCGTGCGCATGTACATGCGCGAAATGGGCACGGTAGAGCTGCTCACGCGCGAGGGCGAGATCGAGATCGCCAAGCGCATCGAGCGCGGTTTGCACGAGATGATGGAAGCCATTTCGGAGTCGCCTGCCATCATCCACGACATCCTGGTCATGGCCGACGAAATCCGCGAGGGCAAGACCATCATCTCGGCGGTGGTGGACGGTTTTACCGACGCCGACGAAGCCGACGACTACGTCGCCGAGGAAGATTTCGACGACTACGAGGACGACGATGATGGCAAGGGCGGCTCCAAGGCGCTGACGCGCAAGATGGAGGAGCTCAAGCGCGAGGCGCTACAGCGCTTCGACGCCATCCGCGCGCAGTTCGACGAGCTGCGCGAAGTCTACGAGGCCGAGGGCTGGGGCACGCCGCGCTACCGAGCGGTGCAGGCGCGCATCACCGAGACCTTGATGACGATCCGCTTCACCGCCAAGGCGATCGAGACGCTGTGCGACAAAGTACGCCAGCAGGTCGAGACCGTGCGTCGCATCGAGCGCGAGCTGCGCCGCATCATCGTGGACAAGTGCGGCATGCCGCAAGAGAAGTTCATCGCCGAGTTTCCGCCCAACCTGCTCAACCTGCAGTGGGTGGAACGCCAAGCCGCGGCCAACAAGCCGTGGAGCGCGGTGCTGGGGCGCAACATCCCCGCCATCCAGGAGTTGCAGCAAAAACTCATCGACCTGCAAACGCAAGTCGTGGTGCCGCTGGAGCAGCTCAAGGCGATCCACAAACGCATGAACGAAGGCGAAGCCATGTCGCGCGACGCCAAGCGCGAGATGATCGAGGCCAACCTGCGGCTGGTGATCTCGATTGCCAAGAAGTACACCAACCGCGGGCTGCAGTTCCTGGACCTGATCCAGGAGGGCAACATCGGCCTGATGAAGGCGGTGGACAAGTTCGAGTACCGGCGCGGCTACAAGTTTTCCACTTATGCCACTTGGTGGATCCGGCAGGCCATTACGCGCTCGATCGCGGATCAGGCGCGCACCATCCGTATCCCGGTGCACATGATCGAGACCATCAATAAGATGAACCGCATCTCGCGCCAGCACCTGCAGGAGTTTGGCGTGGAGCCCGACGCCTCGATCCTGGCGGAAAAAATGGGGATGCCGGAGGACAAGATCCGCAAAATCATGAAGATCGCCAAGGAGCCGATCTCGATGGAGACCCCCATCGGCGACGACGACGACAGCCACCTGGGCGACTTCATCGAGGACACGAGCAACGTGGCACCGGTCGATGCCGCCATGCAGGCTGGCTTGCGCGAGGTGGTCAAGGAAATCCTGGACACCCTAACCCCGCGCGAGGCCAAGGTGCTGCGCATGCGCTACGGCATCGAAATGTCCACCGACCACACGTTGGAGGAGGTGGGCAAGCAGTTCGACGTCACGCGCGAGCGCATCCGCCAGATCGAGGCCAAGGCGATCCGCAAGCTCAAGCATCCCAGCCGCTCGGAGAAGCTGCGCAGCTTCCTCGATAACCTGTGACGTCCGAGGGGCCATCGCCCCTTGGCGGACGGCCGTTGGGCAGCGGATCCAGCGCTCAGCGGACCCGAAAGCGCGCTGGAAACAACATCTGGCTGTCGGCCGGATTCTCGGTGTCCCGCTTGATCAAGCCCATGCCGTGCGCCGCGAACAGCATCCGCAGCTCCTTGAGCGTGCATCGGGGTAGAGCCAGCGGTTGCCGATCTTAACGGTATTGCTGCCACCGCAGCGGGCACGGTAGCGGCGGTGCACACCGGATGTTCCGGCACGCGCTCTAGGCCCCAGCCCGACCAACCCGACACGCGAGATCGAGGGTGCGGTCGAATGCACACCCGCACCGTCTGCGGGCATGGTGGGCTTCACGACGTCAGCCATAGCGCAAACAAGGTAATACCAGGAAACGCGGCCAAGATCGCCGTACGCACCAGGTCGCTGACAACGAACGGCAGCACCCCGCGGTAGGTGTGTTGGATCGGCACATCGCGCGCCAAGTTGTTGATGACGAACAGGTTCATGCCCACAGGCGGCGTGATCAGGCCCACTTCGACCATGATCAACACCAGAATGCCGAACCAGATGGCCGTCTCTTCGGGCGTCAAGCCGAAATCCAGACCCATGATCATCGGAAAAAAGATCGGGATGGTCAGCAGGATCATGGACAGCGAATCCATGACACAGCCCAGCAACAGGTAGATCACGAGCACCGCCGCCAGCACCACCCACGGGCTAAGGCCCTGGCCGATGACCCATTGCGCCAGCTCCTGCGGCAGTTGCGACAGCGCCAAAAACGTGTTGTACAGGCCGGCACCGAGCACGATCATGAAGATCATGCCCGTGGCCACCGCGGTGCCATAAATGGCTTCGCGCAGGGTGCGGGCGTTGAGGCCACCGGCCAGCCAGGCCGCCAACCCTGTTCCGAAGGCCCCGACGGCCGCCCCCTCGGTGGGGGTGAAGATGCCGCTGTAGATACCCCCCACCACGGCCAGAAAAATCACGATCACCGGCCACGTTTGGACGAGTGCCTTCCAGCGTTCGGCCATGGGCGCGGGCGCCATGCGCCCGGCGCTGCTCGGCCGAGCCCGCACGTACAGCGAGATGACGATGAGGTAGCCCACGGCCGCCAGCACGCCAGGGATGAAGGCGGCCAGGAACAGCTTGGCGATGTTCTGTTCGGTCAAGATCGCGTAGATGACGAGCACCACGGAGGGGGGAATCAAGATGCCGAGCGTCCCCCCGGCAGCCAGACAGCCCGTGGACAGCGCCCCCGAGTAACCGGCGCGGCGCAGCTCGGGCAAGGCCACCTGCCCCATGGTGGCGGCCGTGGCCAGCGACGAGCCACAGATGGCGCCGAAACCCGCACAGGCACCGACGGCCGCCATGGCCACGCCACCGCGCCAGTGGCCAATCCAGGCTTCGGCCGCCTTGAACAGCGCGCGCGACAGGCCGCCCAGTGCCGCGAACTGCCCCATCAGCAAAAACAGCGGCACGACCGAAAGGTTGTAGTTCGAAAACGTGGTGAACGTGACCTGCTTGAGCTGATTGAGCAGGGGCGCCGGCGTGCCGTAGATGAGCACCGCCCCGCCGATTCCACAGAGGGCCATGGCCAGCCCGATGGGCACGCGAATGAAAATGAGCGCCAGCAAGACCGGAAACGACCATGCGGCCAGTTCGATCCCCGTCATGTCAATGCGCTCCCGCGGATGCCACCGGCCAACCCTGCGGGTAGCGCGCCAGTCCCAGATCGATCGCTACCTTGGCCGCGTAGGCCAGGCAGCCAATGGCAGCACCGACCACACACGCGGCATACGCCCACCAAACGGGCAGCTGCAGGATGAAGGTGGTCTCGAGGTATTCGCGCTTCTCCAGCATGCCATCCCAAAGCCGCCAGGTCAGCACCGCCCACAGCAACAGCATGAGCACGTCACACACCAAGGTCAGCACGTGCTGAACGGCGCGTGGCAAGTGGTGGTAGAGCAGGTCGACGGTGGCATGTCCGCCGCGCAGAAACGTCCACGGCAGAAACCAAAAAACCGCCACACCCGTGCCCAGCTCGACGAGTTCGAAGTCGCCCGGCACGGGGCCCAGCCCCAGCCCAGTGAGCGCGCGACCCGTGACGCTGATGACGACCATGACCGTGATCGCCACGAGAACCAAACCGCCGGTCAAGGCCGACCAGCGGGCCAGCCGAAAAACCCAATCCGTCATCATGGTATTCCGTGAAAAAACCCGGCCCCCCAGGCCGGGGGCCCCGCCGATGCCGATGGAACGCCCGAGGCGAGCACACGCGCCCGGGGCGACGAAGTTTACTGGTCCTGATCGCCAGACCGGGCGGGCAACACGGTCCCCCGGCATTCGCCAAAGCCGATGCGCACTGCGCCGGACGCCTCGCACCAGCCGCGCAGCACGACAGTGTCGCCGTCCTCCAGGAAGGTGCGCGCTTCGCCGCTGGGCAGCGTCAGCGGCTGTTTGCCGCCCTGCGTCAGCTCGATGAAAGCGGCGGCCTGTTCGGGCTGCGGGCCCGAGAGGGTGCCCGTGCCCAACAAGTCGCCGGGCTGCAGGTTGCAGCCGTTGACGGTGTGGTGCGCCACCATCTGCCCCAGCGTCCAGTACGCATAGCGGTAGTTGGTTTGCGCAACGGGGTGCGGCGGCAGGCCTTGCTCTGCCATGCGCATCGTCTGCCACGCGATCTCGAGCTGGATGTCGACGGCACCCTGCTCGCGCAGGCGGGGATGGTCCAGGTAGGGCAAGGGCGGGGGGTGATCGGCTGGGCGCTCGAACGGGACACGAAACGGCGCCAGCGCCTCCAGCGTCACCACCCAAGGCGAAATCGTGGTGGCGAAGTTTTTGGCCAGGAACGGGCCCAGCGGCTGGTATTCCCAGGCTTGGATGTCGCGCGCCGACCAGTCGTTGAGCAGCACGATGCCAAACACGTGCGCCTCGGCCTCGGCCACGGGGATGGGCTCGCCCAGCGCGTTGCCAGGGCCCACAAAGACGCCGAGTTCGAGTTCGATATCCAGCCGCCGACTGGGTGCCAGCACGGGCGCTGCAGTGTCGGGGGCCTTGATCTGGCCGCGCGGGCGGCGAAACGCCTGCGGCGACACACCGATGCTGGAGCTACGCCCGTGGTAGCCGATCGGCACCCAGGTGTAGTTGGGCAGCAGCGGATTGTCGGGCCGAAACAGGCGCCCGATGTTGGTCGCGTGATGGATGGAGGTGTAGAAGTCGGTGTAGTCGCCGATGCGGGCGGGCAGCCCGTACTCGGCCTCGGCCTGCGGCATCAGGCAGGGCTCGACGACGGCGCGCAGCGCACTGCCCTCGCGCAGCGCGTGCGACAGCGCCAGCCGCAGCGCGCTCCAGTGCGCCGGGCCCAAGCCCATCAGCGCGTTGAGCTGGGGCTCGGCCCCCGCCGCCAGGGCCTCGGCCGCCAGCCCGTCGAACGGATGTGCGCGGTGCAGCGCGGCGAGATCGACGATGGCGTCACCAATGGCCACGCCGCCGCGGAAAGGCTCTCCGGTGCCACGGCGACGTACGCTGGCAAACGGCAGGTTCTGGATGGGAAAGTCGTGGCCGGGCTGGTTGGCGCTGGCGACCCAACTGCGCAGGGCGGGATCGTGGGTTTCGTTGATCAGGGACATGACAGGGTCAAGCGGCAGTGGTGGCGAGGGTGTTGGCCCGCGCCAGCGTGATCGCCTCGGACAGCACGGCGCGGTCGCCGACGTGGTTGGCCAGGATCAACACCAGTTTGGCCAGAAACATCTCCGCCTGCTCGTCGGTGAGGTCGCGCTGGGCGTTGATCAATTCCTCGTAAAAGGCGTCGGGCTCGGGGATGTGGGGTTGGCGGTTCAGCGGCATGACAAGCTCCGAATGAGGGCGCGGCGCACAGCCCGGTTCAAACCCGCACATGCGCCAGCGCACGCGCCAGGGCGGCCTGGACAGCAGCAGCGTCGAAGCCGCGCCAGCGCGCGGCGACGTACTGGTCGGGCCGGATCAGGTAGACCGTGCCGGGCTGGCCGTCGTAGCGCTGCGCGAGCACGCCCGTGGGGTCGTGCAGGTCGCGGCCCACCTGCAGCACCCGCGCCTCGACGCCGCCCACGCGCACCGGCTCAGCGGGCCCAAAGGCCAGCAGCACGAAGCCATCGCCCAACTGGTTGAGCAGCCATGCGGGTCGACCGTCAACGTCGATCGGGGCATCGGCGCAATTGGTGCCCGGCGTCATGCGCCCGGCAAACGGCTCCGCATCCGGGGTGTTGAGCGGGGAGTTGATATACGGGGTGGGCGTCGAGAGCCGCCCGCTGTTGACCAGCGGGCGCGCAAACGGCTCGGTGCGCGCCAGCTCCAGCACCGCATTGCGCAGGCGCAGCGAGGTGCGGCTCTTGGGCGTGATGAAGTCCGTCGAGCGCGTGGAGTTGCGCAGGTTGTCGTCGGCGGCAAAGGCGCGCTCGTCGTGGTACGTGTCCAGCAGGGCCTCGGGCGCGTCGCCGTCCAGCACGGCCTTGAGCTTCCAACTCAGGTTGTCGCAGTCCTGCACGCCGCTGTTGGCCCCGCGCGCACCGAACGGCGAGACCTGGTGCGCCGCGTCGCCCGCGAAGATCACGCGGCCGTGGCGGAAGCGGTCGATGCGCCGACACGCGAACTGGTACACCGACACCCACTCCAGCTCGAACGGCACGTCCGGCCCCAGCATCGCCTGGATGCGCGGGATGACGCGCTCGGGCTTCTTCTCCTCGTTGGGGTCGGCATCCCAGCCGAGCTGGAAGTCGATGCGCCACACGTTGTCGCACTGCTTGTGCAGCAGCACGCTCTGGTTGCGGTGAAAGGGCGGGTCGAACCAGAACCAGCGCTCGGTCGGAAAGTCGGCCTTCATCACCACGTCAGCGATCAGGAATCGATCCTGGAAAAACTGCCCGGTGAAGTCCGCGCCGATCAGGCGACGCGTGTCGCTGCTGGCGCCGTCGCAGGCGATCAGCCACGACGCCTCGGTCTTGAAGATGCCGTCGGGCGTCTCGACCGTCAGCACCACGTGGTCGTCGTGCGGCTCGACGGCCAGCACCTTGTGCTTCCAGCGCAGGTCCACCCGCGGCGAGTCCTCACAGGCACGCACCAGCCGCTCCTCCAGGTAGTACTGCTGGAGGTTGATCATCGCGGGCATCTTGTGGTGGTCTTCCGGCAGCAGGTCGAACTGGTAGACCAACTCGTCGCGGAAGAACACCTTGCCGACCTTCCACTGCACGCCCTGCGCGACCAGATCATCCGCGATTCCCAGGCGATCCCAGATTTCGAGCGGGCGCTTGGCATAGCACACCGCGCGTGAGCCGACGCTGACGGTGTTGTTGTCGTCGAGCACGACGGTGGGGATGCCGCGCGCGGCACAGTCCAGCGCCTGCGTCAGCCCGACAGGACCAGCGCCGATGACGACGACCGGGTGGCGCACGCGACGGCCTTCGCACTGCTCGGCGCTGGGCCGGTAGGCGTATTGGGGATACGTGTAGGTGTGCAGCATGGCGGGCGGCGCAAAAACGTCAGTCGAGGGCGTGGAACTCTTTCTCGTGCATCCAGGCCGCGTGCTTGGGCGCGCGCTTGGTTCGTGCCCATTCCTCCAGCATGTCCCACTTGACGGCGTCGAGCTTTTCGTACATCTCAGGCGTACCCACGTCGGCCGCCAGCTCGATGCGGTGCCCGTTGGGGTCAAAGAAGTAGATGCTCTTGAAGATGGTGTGATCGGTGATGCCGACCACCGGAATGCCCGCCGCTTCCAGGCGCGCCTTGGTTTCCTCCAGCGTCTGCACGCTGTCGACTTTGAAGGCGATGTGCTGCACCCACTCGGGCGTGTTCGGGTCGCGCCCCATCGCGGGTGAGTTGGGCAGCTCGAAAAATGCCAGGATGTTGCCCTGCCCCGCGTCCAGGAACACATGCATGTAGGGATCGGGCGCCTTGGTGGAGGGCACCTGGTCCTCGGCGATCGCCAGCACGAACCGCATGTGGAGGTGCTTGACGTACCACTCGACGGTTTCTTTGGCGTCCCGGCAGCGGTAGGCAACGTGGTGGATGCGCTCGATTTGCATGGTCAGTCTCCTCTGGGGGTGGCAGACAGGGGTCAGCCTTCGAGGGTTTCCCACATCTGGCGGTCGCGTTCGGCGGTCCAGACACGTGGATCGGGGTATTGCGTGGCCTCGTCGTAGCAGCGGGTGACGTCGAACGGCATGCAATGGTCGAAGATCACCCAGTGGCCGTACTTGGGCTTGAGGCGCTCATAGGTCTCGCGGTAGACGGTCTTGAGGTCCTTACCCGCAGCCACCCCCTCCTGAACGCAGGCGTACACGTCCGAGATGAAGGCCCGTGTTCCGGCCAAACCGGCTTGCACCTGCTCGGGCGTGACCAGCGCCGCCCCGCGCCCCGGCACCAATTTTTCGGGCTGCAGCGCGGCGATGTTGTCGAGCGTGCGCGGCCAGTCACGAAAGTACGCATCTCCCGCGTAGGGCGTGGCGTCGAACTCGACCAAGTCACCCGAGAACAGGATCTTCTCTTGCGGCAGCCACGCCACGGTGTCGCCCTTGGTGTGGCCACGCCCCAGTTGCAGCAGTTGCACTTCCAGCTTGCCCAGCCAGATCGTCATCTTGCCGGTGAAGGTGATGGTCGGCCACGTCAGGCCCGGCGGCACCGACTCGACGGCGCGGAACAGACGCGGAAAGCGCCCAATCTCGCTGGCCTTGTCGGCCTCGCCTCGCTCGACGATCAGGTCGTAGGTGTCCTGGCTGGCGATGATGTGCTCGGCCTGGTAGGCCGATGCCCCCAGCACGCGCACCGCGTGGTAGTGCGACAGCACCACGTACTTGATGGGCTTGTCCGTGACCTCACGGATGCGGCGGATCACGTCTTGCGCCATCACGGGGGTGGCCTGCGTGTCGATCACCATCACGGCGTTGTCGCCGATGATGATCCCGGTGTTGGGGTCGCCCTCGGCGGTGTAGGCGTACGCGTGCTCGGACAGGCGGGTGAAGCTGACCGGTTTGTCTTCGAGGTCGGCCTGGCTGGCAAAAGCTTTTCGGCTCATGGAGAACTCCGTGGGCGCTGGCATCGTCGTTCACGCATGCCAAACGCATTTGTCATACAACAACGCACATCATACGCGACCATGTTGTACCATGTCCAACGAATTTGACTCCGTATAAACCCGAACCCAAGGATCACGCGCGTGCTCAGCGCGTGTGAGTCGATACGATTGGTCCCATCATGAGCACGCTCCCCCCCAAACGCACGCGCCCGGCGACGAGCGGTATCCCTGCCGACGGCTCGGAAGCGCGCGGCTCGCGCGGCATCCAGAGCGTGGAGGTGGGCGGTCAACTGCTCAAGGCTCTCGTGCGCAGCGGCACCGCCTTGCCGCTGAAGGATTTGGCACGCGCCGCGGGCATGACGCCCGCCAAGGCACACCCGTACCTGGTGAGCTTTGGCAAGCTGGGGCTGATCGAGCAAGACCGCGTCAGCGGCCACTATGGGCTGGGGCCCCTGGCGTTGCAGCTGGGGTTGATCGGGCTGCAGCAGGTCGATCCGGTGCGCCTGGCCGTGAGTGAACTGCCGGCGCTGGCGCAAGCGGTCGGCTGCACGGTATCGGCGGCGGTGTGGGGGCCGATGGGGCCGATCATCGTGCATGTGGAACACGGCCCTACGCCGGTGCACGTGGCCATGCGGCACGGCACGCCCGCATCGCTGCGGCACACCGGCACGGGCAAGGTGTTTGCGGCCTTCGCCCCCGCGGAGGCGGTGGCGGCGGCGCTGGCGCGTGAGGGCGAGGCCGCCGCGTTGGACGATGCGGGGTTTCAGGCCGAGCTGGCAGCCATCCGGCGCGAGCGCGTCAGCCGCGTGCGCGACGAACTGCTGCCGGGCATCAGCGCCATGGCGGTACCGGTCTTCGATGGTTTGGGGCGGTTGGCGCTGGTCATGGCGGCCATCGGCCCCAGTGCCTGGCTGGATTTGGCCCCGGGTAGCGCCCAAGCGCAGGCGCTGCAGGCCGCCGGTGAGCGGCTGTCGGCGCGGTTGGGTGCGGTCTCACCCGAACTCGAGCGGCCCTAAGGAACCTCTGCACTACCCCGCCCACTCGTTCGTGGCGACGAGTTCAGGGTCAATATCGTTTCGTAGGATGGGATCGAAACAGATGCTGAACGGTT
>Ga0308017_1000250_pt1 | contig 17631 bp, 17 predicted proteins | sample Neamet280_FD_203145 | JGI IMG/M metagenome (GOLD analysis project Ga0308017, IMG submission 203145) | Marine microbial communities from water near the shore, Antarctic Ocean - #280 | ecosystem: Environmental > Aquatic > Marine > Unclassified | place: Southern Ocean | collected 2014-10-01
CCTTTCTTCGTCAAAAAGAAAAGGAAACGCTTGGTACAGCTTCGATCCTTCATTATCCTCATCGGCTACCAAAGGGGGTAAGTCAAAAAAATCTGTTACCGGCTTACTGTTTTTTATCCCTTTTACTAGAAGTTGGCCCGCACCAGCTACAGGTCTTAGAACGCCCGCTGCAGCTCTACTTAAGGTACTGCCCCTAGTAAGGTCTAGCTCAGCTTGTTCGGGGCTTATAACTTCAGGAACAGCAATTTCTTCTACCGGAGCCGGAACAGGAGCAAAAATGGTGGGTCGAGCGTTGTTTTCGGCGAGTTGTGCGTCTATCTCAGCCAGCCGCGCTTCCTTTTCCGCCATGTCATCAGCACTAATATTGGCGGGTTTTGGAACATTCGCTTGCGCGTCCTGTTCCGCTATTATCTCCGCTAGCCTTATTTCCGCTACTTCTCGTTCTGCTGGGGTCATAGCCCTAACATCCTTTCTAGCTCTTCCCTTTCCTGTTGGAGTGCTTCACTTTCTTTGAAAGTTTCGTACTCCGCCCGTAGCGCGGGCATCCAACTTGGCGTAACCAGTTTTCTGCCTTGTGCTACAATTTGATCATGAGCGTCTATTTGACCATATACCTGACGCTGCGCTGAGCCTAGCAACACTTCAGCCACTTGACGCCTTGCTTTTCTGCTTGTATCCATTACCGGCATAGCGTCTTTTAGGATTTGCATGTCTTTATCAGTAAGCCCTCTTGCGCCTCTCTCGGTCATCTCGCTTGCTAATATAGCCGCTAGCGCCTGTGACCCGGTCTGAGCGGCAACGAGGCTTTCTGATTCCATCCCAAAAGTAGCAAATATGTTTTTAACCCCAGAAAGCGTGGTAGCCAAAGCCCCTTCAGGAGTTTTCTCGTTACCTTTCAAAAATCGCTGTAAGTTCCTTGTGGTCGCAAGGTGCTTAACGGCGCTATCGTTACCTTTCCCGTACATTTCTAAGTTCATTTTTGTGACTTCAAGATCCGCCTTGCTAGTAGCAAGATCCGCCGCCGCATCACCCGCCAAATTTGCTTCATAATCCTCTCGTCTTACAACCATCTCATTTTTTCTTCTAGCCGCAGCTAGCTCAGCTTCACGGGTTTTTTGAAAACTGTTATATAGAGTTTCTTGTGAGTCGAGTTTTTTTTGATCCCCACCAAGAACAAATTTGTTAATCCCTTTTGAAAGAAGACTACCAATCGCACTGTCGCTGCTAAAAGTGTTGTTGTTGGTTCTATAGTGCCGGTCAGCGCCCGCTATGGCTTTTGTACGATCTATCTGCTCATTTATGGCTTGTTGTTTAAGACTGTAATCGGGTATGGAATAAGCCTGTTGGCGAGCGGATAGGCTTGCTTGAGCTGCTTCTTGCTCTGGCGTTAGGTCTGGCTTTTGATATGCTAACGGGTTTAATACCCCGGAGCCACCGCCTATTTTTTGGTTTAACTCAGCTTGTGTTGCTTCAAGCGACGCTATTTGAGCGTCCCGCTGATCTTTTTCGTCTTGTGTTAAAGGCATTCTTAACCCCCCTACTAAGTCGTTTTCTTGCCAAAACTAAAGCTACCAGCTAAAGCGTTTATTGGCCCCATGCTAGTAGCGCGTTCTGCTGCGTTGTTTGCGCCTTCCATCTGGGCTGCGCCTAGCATATCTGGCCCGCCAACATACCCCGCCGTATTGTACGGAGTCATTTGAGGCATTCCAACTTGCTGCCCGTTTTGCGCTGCGTTCATCAGGTTAAGTGAGCTTGTCTCTATGCCGCGCTGTTCATCAATAGCCCGTTGTCGGAGCGTGTTCTGAAACTCTGCTGCCCGCATGTTCTGATTAAACCCTTGGTTACCAAGGCTCATTTGCTCTTGAACTTGTTGCGCCCGTTGGCCGTCGTAGAAACCTGCTCTGCCAAGTTGTTCTTGATTCATCTGCCCGCGTTGGCCGTCGTAGAAGCCTGCTCTAGCAAGCTGTTCTTCATTTTGCCTGCTTCGTTGAGCGTCTAAAAACCCTGCTCTACTGAGTTGTTCTTCATTTTGCTGCCCGCGCAGATCATTCATCCACGACGCCGCGTTTAACTGAGCGTCAAAAGCCCCAGACTGTTCCGCCATCCTAGACGCACGTTGCTGTTCTAAGAATTGCGCTCTTTGACCTTCTTGCCCAAATCTTTGATTGCCTGCGCCTAAGTTAAATTGATCGTTCTGCATACCCCGGCCAAACTCGGCTTGCTGTTCTGCTCTGCCAATACCTACGGCATCAGCGCTTAGCCGGTTTACCTCTTCGCCCTGCTGGTTCCGCAAGTCTGTCATTGCTCTGTCGTAGGCTTCTGATCCGGGTGTTAGCCCTTGGTTTCTAAGCGATACTTCTTGGCTTTCTAGGTTTTGTGCTTGTCTGGGCGAGACTAAGCTCATTTGCCTGTCAAAAGCCTGTTGTGCAAATTGAGGATCGTATCCTGCTTGCCCGCCAGCCCCTATCCTATCTTGAATAGCGGCTGCTTGACCGCCGGGGCCTATATCTTGGCCTATCCCGCTAGCGTCTGGGTCAGGCATTTGACCGTAATCAGAAAGCATGCCTAACCGACCCTGATTTTGTAGCCTGCTTAATTGACCATACTGCCCAAGCTGATCTAATTGACCATATTGCCCAAAACCATTTCCGTAAGTAGGTACGTTAGGGGTTCCTGCAACTTCAGGTAAGTTATTGTAGTAGTCATCAGGGCGCTCCATGTCTTGCCACATGCGGTCAGTTAGCGCGTCCCCCGCTAACTGTCGCTGGAACTGTTGATTTTCTTGAGCGTCAAAAATAGCTTGCTGGTTAGGGGTAAACCGTATTTCCCGCCCGTAACCGGGCTGGCCTTGCGTCCCATGCCAAATCTCCTCACCAATAGGATTTATTTGGTTGACGCGGTTTAGCTTAGTCTGCTCCCGCAGATTTGCTAAATTGCCAGCGGCAGTTTCTTGCGCTGCTGCCCTGTAATCAGGCGCTTTGTCTCTCTTGAATATTCCCATGCTCAATCCACCTGCAATTGTCTTTTTTCATAACCGAAATAACAGCGTCAATTCCGTCGTCGTATACGTCCGGCACTCTGTATAGCTCTTTCATGCCTATGTGGGATGAAAACTTTAATACTTCTTTATTATCGGAAGGCATCATACCCACAGCTATTTTTCTTCCTGATTCGTCCCCAAAAACAAACCCAAAAACTTCTTGTAAAAACCCATGTCTAATTACTAGGGGGCTGCCTATCCACATGTGTATCTGAACGCTGTTTGTCGTCCATGAGTCCATTAAACTTATAGCTAATGGCCCCTTTTTAGGGTCTAAAGCCGTTATCCCTCTGGTGTCTTCACACATTCTAGGCACCGCTTTTTCGGGTATGTACCGTATATGGGCTTGTTCTGTCGGCACAAATATTACATCCATCCGCCAGCATCCGCTATTACGTCAAACGCAACTAATATAGTACGAGAAACCGAAGTTCCTCGCAGTGCTATCGCTATATTACGCCCCATGCCTCTAGCGCCGCGCACGTTATCTAGGCGCTCTAAAGTACCGCCCCATATGGAATCATCCCATTTAGTTATGTCCCACAGCCCTACTTGTTGTACGGGGAGGGGCGGAGCCGCGCCTTCTTCTCTTATGTCAAAGTCATACCTAGCGGCTACACTAAATGAGGGTATGGCGTCGGTTATGAACTGCGGCCTTATATACTGGCAGCGTTTAAACCTAGCTGGTTCGCCCATGTTTTGATACGAAGTAAGAATAGACCACTCAATCGCGGCTGGAGGGCCGTCTACTACTTTGTCTATCCATACGTTATCTTTTTCGCCGCGTTTTATTGCTATGCTGTTGCGGTCGCCTAGCGTAAAAAACGTCTTTCCGCGCCAGTTTACAGTGTGGGATTTATCTAACCCTCGCTCCATAGACCATGCTTGGTTACCAAAATACTGAACAAACGAAACATTTCCTCGCGTTACATCTTGAGGGGTGTCTATGTGCAATTGAGCGTCTTCTGGGTGTACAACTACTTGCCAGCCAAGTTCTTCTCGATACTCTGTCATTACTTGGCGTATAAACGGGCTTATTTTAGCGGTTAAGTAAGTGTTAGGGTCGTTTGTGCTAGAGCCGTTTAACAATTGAGATATAGGAAGCAATCCATAGATAGACAGTATGTAAACTTCACCACCAAACTCTACGCCGAAGCGATTACCTTTAGGCACTCCCCCTATGAACCACGAACCCGTTAAAGAAAAAGTAGTCGCGTTGTCTGGGTCTGTTCCTTGATAGACGACTATGTCGCCTGCGGCAGAAACGGCTACTAAAAGGTCGTCTATGCCAAGGCCCCCATCTAGCGACCAGTTGTACATCATCCGTAAAGCGCCGCCCTGCCTAAATTGGCTACCAAAGTTAAACTTTGTTGCAGCGCCATACAGTGTGGCTACATCTAAGTACCAGCCATTAGAAGAGTCTTTCTGCACAAACCAGACTCTATTTTTCCATATCATTACAAAGTCAAAAAGAGCGGGGTTTACGCCTGCAATTTGTCCTGCGCCTGCACCTTGAGTTATCGCCGCCCAAGTGTTTGTCGTTTGCGTATAAACGTGGTATCCGTTTACGCTGTCACAAAGCAGCACAAACATATCGTCGCCGTCGTTTGTAAAGACTTGATAAGAACAGTACCCTGCCTCGCCACCTGTAGTGGCCCAAGTCAATACTTGCGTAGGAGTAGTTGTTCCTTCAGTCGTGCAGTCCCATATACCAGCATCGTTTGCAATAAAGAGCTTATCGTCTGCGTCTAAATGGCCTTCAAACGGTATAGCTGTCTTAGCTGTGCCGCCTGTCCAACCGTTTGCCCATTCTTCAAAACCTTTGCGTACTACCATACCTAAGTCTTGAGAAATTAGATTATAGGTGTAGACGCATTCAGCGGGGCTTTGCAGCGCTAGCGAAGTAACTACATTTATACCCTCCATAGAAGCGGGAATAGTAGTAGCTTGAGAGTTTTGTTGCTGCCCTCGCCTTATCTGCGGGATAGGCACTTATACCGCTCGACCGTAATTTGTATCGGGGGTGTTGTAAAAACCGTTTAGGTAGTTGTAGCCCCTCATAGCGCGTCCAGCGTTCAATATAGGCGCAGAGTTGTCTCTTCCCGACCAAGAATTAAACGACATCCAGAAACTGTCTTGAGCTTTTTGAGAGTCAAACCCTTTAGCTTCTAAGTATTTAGCTTTTAATAACCGTTGTATCAAGTGAGGAGGGAACAAAGGTATGTCTGCGGCCTCTTCTATCTGATCCGTATACTCAATGGGCAATACGCCCGCTTTTTGTATGAGGTTTAGAGATATGTACTCAAACGTGATATGCAAATCCGCAGGCATAGGCGTTTGGGGGAATATCCATAATTGGTTTTCGTTTAAACGAAACGAAGCGTAAATAGTTGAGCCAACTAAATCGCGGCCTCTTAAATACGTCCAATCTTGAGGAGACAACGGCCCTACAAGGGGTACGTTATTGTTTTGATCCCACCCGGTTTGCGGAATCATGTACGCAAAGTCAGAGGGAAGCGCTAGTTTACCTACTTCCCCCTGAACTGTCGTATAAGAGAACGAGCGAGTGAGTATTTGCCAAGGGAAAAGCTCAAGTAACTCTTTTAAACTGCTTTGTAACAAGTAACGTAGCTGTTCAAAAGCGACATCAGGGGTAGAAAATACATTTGAAGCCGGGGTTAACCCTACTTCTACGGCCACCTGATTTATTATGTCATTTACTGTGCTTAGCCTGTTAATAGCCACTGCTTAGCCTCACTCCGCTACATCGCGGGTTTTCTTTTTGCTGGGTTTTGCTAATAACTCTTCAAGCTGCTGCTGCATTACTTCAATTTTGTTGTCCCGTTCTGCAAGTTCCGCGTTTAAACGAAGCATAGGGGCACCATCTTTTGTGTTTTGCAGCCACTCATTAGCTTTCTTTTTCTTGTCTTGCATTCCCATAAACTGAGAGGCTTTAACGTCGGCCAACCCAGCTAGGTTTTCTACAGTCCGTATCCCAAAGTATTCCATTTCTTTTATTTCAGAAGCAGTCATTAAAGGCCACTCCGCTAACGGAGTTCCTTCTATCGGCTGCTCCCTATTAGCTTGAAATGCTTGGTATTCTCCAGCAAATCTCATGTTGTCGTCTTTCGGGTGTACCCCTACTCTGACAGGTCGCCGGACAACTGAATCTTTGTCTCCGGGCACCATTATCATGACGTAAGGAGTGTCATTAAATATGGGCCGGCCTTCTTCAATTGTTCTTAGCGTGTCTTGCAACGGGTGCATGTAAAACTGTACGTGCAGCCCATGAGTAGCTTGTTGAGGTGCAGGCATTTGGTTATTTGCCATGCTGTATGCGCTTGCGTCTAACGCTTCTAGTTCACTCATCTTCTTTACTTCCTTCTGTGGTTATAGGTATAACTTGGATCAGTAAAGTATGGCACTCCTTGAGCTACAAGGAGTGTTATAACTTAAAATTAAGGTTTAAGGCGGCACTACGGCAGTCCAGCCCGCAGATAAAGTAGATAGCGTTGCTTCTCCAGTAACAGTCCAAGAACCGTCGCCGTTTGCACTTGGTGTGACTGCATCAATAGGTTGGGCTACGCCGCTAAACTGCTGAGAGTCTTGCGGAGTTCTACCCGCACCCGCTTGGTCTAACAACGTAAACTGGTCAGCCGTACCTATTACCGCTCCGCCACCTACGTTTATGCCTATGCCCGGAGCGTTACTAGCTCCGCCATTCATCCCCGTTGAAAAAGAAGCGTTCGGTAACTCACTCATTCTAATAGCAATGGCAATGTCGTCTACATACGAAGTTGGTACATTCATATTTCTCTCCTGAAAAAAGGGGGCTTTACGCCCCCTATCCGTTACGCGCTAATCAAACGACCTTGATACCTACTACCGGAAGACGTTAAGTTTCCTGCCCACGCAAGAGTCTGAACTTCAGCGTCTTGGTTAGTGGCATATCGCTTATTAGGACTCAAAGGAACCATGTTACGGTTTCTATGAGGTCTGTAATGGATATAGTCACAGTTCAAGAAGTATGTAGTACCCGCTGCGGCGTTTCCGCCGATGCCGCCGTCTAGACAAACGTCAGTACCTTGGAACTTCAGAGTTGGGAAGCCAAGATCGCCTACTTCAGCCTGATGAAAGCGCTGTTGAGCTTGTAGGCTAGCAACATAAATTTCCCACGATGTGTTATCCATGACAATCAAGTCAGGCATGTCTTTACCGCGCACTAACTGCGCCCATACAGAGTTCATTTTCTCTTGTATGTTTGCTGCTGTTAGTACAACGCCGGTCGATGCAACAGAACGCCAGAAAGTCCACGTTGCCCGATCAATACCGCCGTATGTCCCGGTAGTTGGATCGACCGGCACTGCTAGGTCAAGACCAGTGATCTCTTTACCGCCATTGGCTGTGCCATCAGAGTAAAGACCTTCACAGATCAAGTTAGATAGTGTTGATTCAGCTACTGACATACGCGCTTCTAGCAAATCAATTATTTTTTCACGACCGCTGTTCTGGAGCATTTCCAGACCAGAGATAACGACAGGCACTGCGGCCTGCTTAATTTCAAACTCTGCTGCACTTAATACGTCAGAAACACCAACGGGCAACAGGTCATAACCTGAATACCAGCCTGCGTTACTGTTTTCCGCAAAAGAAAGCTCTTGCAAGATTTTTGATCCGCCAGAAAAAGGCTTAATTTTTCCTTTAAGTGACAGCTTTTTAAGAAGTACGTTGTTGTCCGTCACGTTATCCGCAATCTTTTTGGTGCGGGACATGATGGTAGTGGCGACAATGTCGCTAATATTTGGAAAAGCCATTAGGCAATCCTCCGTTAATTAGAATTTAAGATAACTGTTTTCTTAGCCTGCTTAACGTCGCCTATGGCGTGGCGCTTTGCGTAGCTTTTCTAATTACTTCGGTCTGCCTCGCCTGCACAAATGGCCCAGAAGGTTTTGTGGATCGTGGGGCTTCATTAGTAATTTACCCTGAGATTGTATTCTGCGCTAACAATAAGCGCAAGCTATCAATACACCCAGAGAACTGAAGGAGTTTCCCGATCATCTACGTGGATGAAAGTTTTTGCCACCCCTACACCTTTAAACCCCATTTCTTGAGCGTTCTTTACCAGTGTATAGGCTTGAGAAGAGCTACTGTACCGTATGTCTGCGGCTACCCCCTTGGTATGGGTTCCGGGCTTTTTTTTCTTAGCTTCAATGCTGTGTGTAGAGTCGCGGTAACCGCTAGTAATAATAAAAGGAAACCCGCATATTTCTCTTAACTCGTCTAAACGGAGCAGAAAATTGTCATCCATTTCGTTATTTCCTGTCTGCTGGCAGTCAAAATCAGACCTTTTAAAATACTTTAGATTTGTCATTTTTCGCGGCTCACTTTCTTTATCTTTTCTGCGCTCCGCATAACGCCTAGACCTAGCATGCCCATTAGCACTGTCGTCAACAAAGAGCTATCGACGGGGGGCACAATAAACCAAATGCTTAATATAGGAGACAGTATCGTAGAATAGACAAGCGCAAAACAACACGACCAACCAACAGCCGGCCTCCACCCTGCCACAAACAAAGACTTAGAAGCCGCTTCTACTTTGTTTACTTCTAGCTGCCCTTTGGCTAAATCTTGTGCGTGGCGCTCAGACATTGTGGCTATTTGGTGAGCCAGAGCGTTTTTCTGGTCTTTGTCTTCAATAAACTTGTCTAGAAGACCAGCTACAGGGCCGATAAGTGACTCAAGCATTATTTGTTCCTATAAAAGAATATCGCGGCAAACATAACCGCCATGAAAAATGCCCAGCTAAAGACTGCTGTAGCAACCGCAGCAAACAGTTTTTTTCTTTCCCTTCGGCGTATCTTGATAGCTCTTAACTCTTTCTCATGAGCATACTTTGATTCTGCAATTCTAGCCTTGATAGAAGCGTACAAGTCCCCTTGGCCCTGCATCAAACAAATGTCTTGAAGCGACCTATCAAAATTTGAAAGCTGCCGTTTGGCCCCTTCTAGCGCAATTGCATCACGGTAGGACAATACGCCATCCTTTTTTCTTTCTACGTCTTGGATCTTCTCAGTAGCGTCAGCCCAGCTTCCGCAAATGCTTTCCAAGTTATTACCAGTTTCTTTGACGGTTTTTATTCCGTCGTTTAGCATTTTTAAAGCGCTTAATACGGCTACTACTTCACCAATCATCAGTCTTGGAACTCTGAGTCTTCTGGCACCCACTTTGGAACGCAGTGAGCTTTGACTGGGCTTCCATAGCGCAGGCTATCTTTTGGGGAGCGCAACCCGTATTGGAATATACGAGCATACGTCCAGCATTTATAAGCGCTTCTGAACACCATGTCCTGCTCTTGGCCGTAGCTATTTTGGCCTACGGCTACCACTAATATAAAGGCTAAAACCATTTACAATTTTATTGTCCCCCAAATGCCTGCTCTAGCGCACTTCGCATGTCTGTAGGCTCTGGGGAACTAGCTTGAGATGCCCCGGCTCTGGGGATAGAAACTGTAGCATTTTGCTTTTGTTGTATGGCTTGATTGTTTTGGGCTGCGGCTTGACCCCCCTGCCGTTGCTGTAATACTTGCTGTATGTCTGGTCTTAACATTAAGGCTTTATCGTAAGCCTGCTGGTAATTCATAGACTCATTACGGTTAGCTGCTAAACTCATCATGTCAGACATATCGCCAAGCAAATCTCCTGCAAACTCATTTGAACTCATAAAAGTTTGCAAATTTTGTTGCTCTGTTTGGTACTGAGCTTGCTGATTACTGGTTTGCTGAGCTTGCTGATTCTGCATAAACTGCTGTACAGGAGCTAATTGTTCACTTAGGTAGTTTTTAAGGCTAGCTTCTGGCTCGTTAGCTGCTGCGTTAGAGTTATTATTGATCCGACCAGACAGCGCAGTATCCAGCGTAGCTACGTCAATCCCGTACTGTTCTATAATATTAGCTACTGTTTCAGCTTTGCTTTGGGTAGTACCTTGCATAAGTTCAGCCGCTGTACCCATAACTTCTTTTACGGCGTCCAGCGGAGCCACATTTGCTGACCTAATCATGCTATCGAAAGGAGCCATGCTGTTTACAAACTCAGTGTAAAAGTGCTTAGACTCCGCAGACTGATTCATTACGTTTTGTATTTCGCTTTCTCGTTTTTGAACTTGCGCTTGCACCGCAGGGTCTAAATTGCCCCAGTGTTCCCGCTCTGTTACCCCCCAACTTTGAGGAGGTTTTGCTCCCTGACTGTTTACTTCTTCTGCCGCTACGTCAGTTTGAGGCTGGCCCGGTTCCTCAGTAGGTTTTGAGACTGCCGGAATTTGAGGTTCTACACCCGGAAGGTCTAGCTGCTCTGGTTCTGCGTCCTCATGCACTGCGAATGCTTCTGCTAGGTCTGAACCCATGTCGGTATCTTCTGACGGTGGTATGTCTGCAAAAATATCTGGGGTAAAATCGTCGTCGTTGTTAGCCATTATTAATACTCTCTGTGGTATCCGCTTGATGAAGCCCGTTCTATGGCGTTGCGTATTTCCGCCACTCGCTCCTTTCTAGTTCCGCCTGCCTTAATATTACCGGCGCGGGCCATTTCTCTTGATGTTTTTTCTTTTAGTGAATCTAAATCGTTTGTAACTCCGTGGCGGCGGTTGTGTTCTACCAAAACCGGGCGGCTAGATATGATAGTTCCATCAATAGGACTAACAAAAGCGTCCACATCCATATGAATTGCAGCCGATCTATCCATAGCTCTTTTTGGCTTTTCAACCCAGCCTTTCTTGGTTCCTTCTCCCACCTCATCAAATTCTACAAACCTCCAGACGTATGCAGTCATTTATCCTCCTCTTTCGTTATAGATAATCTAGTTCTGGCCTCCTCAACTCGGATTGCCTCGTTAGCTTTATGCGTTTCTCGAATTAGAAACTGCTCTGTCTCAAAGCGCTCTTCAGTTGTGTTTGCTTCAAGCTGGGCTTGCTCTTTATTCATGTCTTGCTGTATATCTGCCTGTTTTTCTTGAATCTTAGCTTGTAACTCGGCTTGTATACGCTGCATATCTATCTGAAGACCTTGCTGCTCTAGTTGCATAGCGCCTTGATTTTTAGCCTGTTCAAGCTCCATTTGCGCTTGAGCTTTGCCTTGGTCTAGCTGCATTTGCATTTCCAGTTTTTGTACCTCTGGATCAGGCTGCTCTTCTTCTGGCTGTTGCTCTTGCTGAGCCATTTGGTCAATAGCTCTGTCTATAACGCCTTCTATGTCTTGAGAGCCTTTAAATCCAGCTAGGCCCCACTTCAGCATTTCCATTAGCATAGGCGCTGCTGCGGGTTCTTGTTCCATTATAGGCCCGCTAGACTGCAAGAACTGGGAGACAGCCAAAAGGTACTCAGTTCGTTCTTGTTTTAGCGCCGCAAAATCAACCATTGCTACTGACTCTGGCCTTACCTTGACGCGCCATATTAGCTCGTCGCCGTTCTTGATAAGTGCGATAGCCGCCTGTATTAGCTCTTGGTCTTGCCCGTCTGGAGTGTTGAGGATATTACTTTGTTTAACAATCTGTTCTGGAGAAAAATGCTTAGATATGATCTCTGCCCGTAGGCGTATCAAATCTGTTGCGTAAGTGGAAAACTCATCTTGTAAGGCTGATATCCTAACTGATGAAAACCGCGCTTCTAGCGCCCTCTCTGTGGCGCTGACAGGGCCTCCTGCGCTAGCTGCTGCGCCTCGCATGATATCCGACATACCAGAAACCTCAAATAACTGAGATTTACAGTCGTTTCGTCTAGCGATTAATTGATTTAAAACCCCGGCTATAGTTTCTATTGGCAACCAATCTATGACGCCCTGCATGCCCCCGTTTTCGCTGAACACCGCCCAGTTATCCACAGGAATCAAATCATTCTCTACGCCTTCTACCAACATGCGTTTGACGCCGTCAATAGCAGAGTTATACACACCCACAGCCTTAACAGCTTGAGTCAGCATAGCAATTCGCGTTTCTAGGTTATCTATCTCGTTGTAAAGGTCTTGCGCCATCGTAAAATCAGGGATGGGCATGTACGCAGAAGTAGTTAAGTTTGACGCCATTGGGCGCGGGACAGGGAAGAATCCTGTCAAGTCAAAAGGATCGGGTTTAGTATCTAGCAATTTAGGGTAGTCAGCGCAGTACCAAACAACTTGTTTCTTATCTTTATCCCAAATTTCCCAAACTTCACCGCGTTTAAACGAATCAGAAGACTCTTCTTGCAAAAGCTGGTCTTCAACAATGCGAGTAGTCTTAGTTAGCGGTATAGCGGAACCAATCTTTTCCCCGAACCGCTCTACAAGCTGGTCGCGGGTCATCATTTCTTTAAACCCAAACCAACGTAGCTCAGACCAAGTCCTGCAAGGACTCCAAGCGCAATCGCGCCAGTGTACATAGTCCAAAGGCGCTCGTTCTGAAGTAATAACTTCTTCAGAAAACCCTTCAGCAAGCATTTGACCGTTCATATCTAGCTGCGCGGCTGTTTCTATAACTTCTTTGTCCATTTCGTATCGAACACGCGATACTCCAAGCCCAGTAATAAGCCGGTCTTGTAGATTTAGCTTTAAAGAAGTGGAGTATTGGTCGTCTGGTTTGCCAATGTCTGCTTGCAGCATACGCTGTAGCATCATGGCCGCTACTCTAGCGGCATCATCTGAAAAGTCAGTGTTTCGGCGGTCTAAAGTTATTTCCGGCAGCTTACCAAACATCATTGCTTGAGTAGTCTGGATGTTGGAATAAAACAAGTTTAGCTGGAAGGTAAAGTTCTCAGTATCCGCCCTGTCGCCTCCGGTATACCTGTTTACGACGCGGTTTGCCCGTTTATGCCACCGTTCTTGAGCTTTTAAGCCGGCGTGTAGCTCAATCTCCCAAAACTCTTTTTTATCGTCTGGAGTTTTGTATTCTGTGCGGCTGTCGATTGATCCTTGCGTGTCTGCGGCCATGCTAATGTCTCCGTCTAGCAATCGAGAGAACGGGTGACTTCTCATTCTCTTCAAATAGTTGATTTAGCGTGTATTTCGGCATGTAGTCTATCGGTTCCTTTGGTTTTTGGGTACTAACCCCCGGTGTTCGGGCTACAAGCGCCATATACCGGAACGAATCAGAACCGTTTGAAGCCCAATCGTGCAACGGTTTGTTCTGGTACGCTTTGCTTAGCTCAGAATACTGCCTTTTATAAGCGCGTAAGGCTTCTATTCCTTTGTCAGTTTTTGAATCAAACCTACACATAGGTAACATCAATCTGGCAGCATCTATTCCTTGTTGTACAGTGAGGTAGGGGACAATCTCGCAGTTAAACCCGGCGGTGAGTAGCTGCTCGACCGTCCCCCGGCCTGTTTGAAGCGTTCTTTGCTTGGCATCGTGAGGCAAATACAGTTTTTCAATGGGAAACTGCTTTCCGAAAAGTAGCTGGACGTAAAAATCAAGCGGTTTACCGTGATGCTCTTCATAATCAATAAGATCAACGAAGTTACCGTGATCTTGCCAAAACCACAGCGCTGTAGAGTCACTAAAGCCAAGATCAGCGGAAACATATACGGGTTTGTTTGGCGTGAACATATTTGCAAGATGTGCCCTTCCCTGTTGCTCGCATGTTTGTACATCTTGCGCGTAATAGGTTCCCAGTACAGCCGATGTGAAGTCACATTCAAATTCTTGGTCATACTGGGCTTGCTCCATCTGGTTATTCATTTCTTGTAGGTCTTCTAGCTTTAGAAGCCCTGAATCTGAGGCTTTTAAAGTCATTTGAAACCATGACTTGTCTTTTTTAGCCCTTTCGTTAATTTCGTAAAAGTGATTCTTGCCTTTCGGCGTTCCGATAAACACCGCAAACCCTTGACGGTCAGCTAGCGTAGGGAGTATTACCTCGGCCCACAAACTTGGGCGACAATCACCGTATTCATCAAGAACAACGCCGTCCAGATAAATACCCCGTAAGGCATCTGGGTTATCAGCACCGTATAAGCTAATCCAAGCACCGTTAGGAAGAACAACCCGAAGATCACTCTCCCTAGTCTCCACTGCAAAGTATTTAGTGACTTCTTTGAGATAAGACCACGCAACATCCTTAGCTTGCCTATAAAACGGAGCGATATAGGCGTAACGCGCATTTTTCTTTCCTGTGTATAGAGCGCGGAGTACCAGTTCGTTTACACAAGCCACTGTTTTGCCGGCTCGACGGTGGCAGACAAGACACGCAAACCGTTCTTCCCTTTGATGGAACGGGAGGAATTGTTGACGCGGTTCATAGTCGAGCTTTAGCTCAGTCATTTAATCGAGTGCGCCTCGCGGTAGCAAGTTGTTGTTGATAACGATGATGTCAGGTGCTTTTTTGTCTTCTTTGTAGACACCTTCTATGCGGTTCAACTCCTGCATAGCGGTTAACGCGACTCTGTCGTCTTCTCCAAAGTTATCTAGCACCATCTGCCCAATCATATGCTTGCGGATTTGTAGCGATAGCCCGTCATGGTGCTGATCTAGGTGTCTTAGTGTGCGTAGCAGCGCAATTACGTCGTCCCTGTTAAGTATTTGGCTTACAGTGCCAGTTGCGTAGCTTAACTTTTCGGCAATTTCTACGTTTGTTTCGCCTCTAAGGTGCAGCTTTGCTGCTTTTACGTGCTTGGGCGTCATACACGCGGCTTGATCTACTATTACCCGCTTAATAGCTTGCTCTGATTTGACGTAAGGCTGGTTTGACGGGTGATACGGGTCTAGTTCTAGGTCTACAGGCAGCGTAGGAAACGGGCGCGGCGTTTTTGTTTGAGTCTTAGCATTAGTCATTTTGCCATCGTAAGCGACTAGAGAGAAAAACGCAAAAAATTTGAAACGTGCGCTTATAAGCGCTTATTAAAAATCGTACGCAAATGTAGTTGAGGTCATCAAAATCAATTAAGGCTAGACTAAAAGACCCGAGGGGGGCCTTCCAGCTTCCGAGAGCGTTTAAACAGGAAAAGGCTTTGGTTAGTGGGCACTCACTAGCCTACCCAGTTAGCACTAACTAACCCACCCAGTTAGCACTTACTAACTACGTTTAAACAAGGCGGCATTGTGATGCTGACCCGTTTAAACGAGCGAGAGACACCACAAAAAATCATGACCTAGTCATGACCTAGTAATGACCTGTCATGATCTAGTCATGACAAGTCATGACCTAGTCATGACCTAGTCATGACCTAGTCATGACCTAGTCATGACCTAAGCGCTGAGCGAATCAGGCTAGCGATAGCCGAAGGGCCGGTGTAGCCAGATACGATAGACCACATAAAACAGTAAAACGCTGTCTAGGCTCTCTCGTCGTCGCTGTGGTGTTTCCGCTGTTTATCTATTCATTGAGTCAAAAAAAGACCAAACGCATGACGATATAAGGCCCCTATCATCCGCGCTGCTAGCCGTTAGAAATACCTAGACTATGCACCGCGAGTATTTAAAACCTGACTACGTGGTTTTAAACCGCCTTACAATTGATGTTTCGAGCCGCCCCTATTGCCCCTATTGCCCCTATTGCCCCTAAAATTTGAAAAGGTCTGGCGGCTCGCTCCCACTGTGTGAGAGAGAGAGAGAGAGAGAGAGAATAAATTATTAAAAAAATAGGGGCGTTAGGGGTCAATACACCCGCTAGCCCTTTATAAATAAGGCTCTCAGCCGGCCCCCTAAAAGGGGTTATTTAGGGGTAAATTTAGGGGTAATAAAGACCCGTTTAAACCGTAAAAGACTGTACATCTATTACCTGTTGAATTATATTGATCACTCGCGCTAAAACCGCGTGAGTAGGTTAGTAACCACTAACCTGACAACAGCGAAACGAGAGAGAGAGAAAATGGAAAACGAGATAAGCACGACATCACGCGAAGACTGGCTAAACAAGGCCCTGCTTTTAATCAGAAATGAATTGATAGACGCGAGAACCACGCTCACGACTAGCCGCCAAATACGCGTTAGCCTCGCGCCAATGGCTTCAAAAACTCTGGGTATGTGTTACCCGTCTAGCCGGTCCACAGACGGCGCAAACGAGATCACTATAACCATGCATAACCATGACTCTGAGAGAATACTAGCTACACTCGTTCATGAAGCTATACACGCATACGACGACTGCGCTAGCAAGCATCGCGGGGCATTCCGTACCGCCGCGTTGGCGGTGGGCTTAGAAGGCAAAATGACGGCCACAAAAGCAGGGCCTGAGCTAGCCTCCACACTCGCTGAATATGTGACACTACTTGGTCCTATACCGCACAGCGCACTAAGCCATCAAGCAAAAGACAAGGGCCGCAACAACAACAAAATAAAATGCGACGACTGTGGATTTCAAGCGAATTTATCCGCGAAATGGGCCTACCAAATTCAAAATGGCTTTGAATGTCCCGTTTGTTTTTCACCTAACACAACTGTAATTACTTAAGGGAAGCGCACAACATGACCATCACAACCACAGAAAAGAGACAGCTAGTAGCCAATGGCTACATCGACGTTAACGCTATGACGACTGAGGAACAGCGCTCCGCGCTTGCGACAATCGTAAACGCGCCTTTCACGCCTGCACCAACACCAGCACCAACAGCACCGGAAACATGGCATGGCAATTCTAGACCTGACCCCGACGAGTTGGTAAACGTGTTCATGACCGGCGGAGCTGAAGCGTTTAAACGCGCCATAGTTGACGAGGTAAACGGACTTGAAACGGACCTAGCAGACACGCTGAGAGCGCTTGAAATAACCCAAGACGACCTCGCAATCGAACAAGCCAAGCCCACGGGTAAAGAGAGAGTCATTATAAAAACCGCCGACAGCTCTGGCACCGTGATAACCAACACCGCGCTGGCGGAGCATTCCGCCGCTGAGCTATTCGCGCTAGACGACGACGACGACTTAACAGTCTACGCAACCGCCGACGCCAAGCCAGCCGATAGCTATGATTTCAACACCGTCGCCCGTAATGGCGTTTTAGCTCACGTAGCTATATGTCAAGCAACGCAGCAAAATATATGGCTAGCGGGCCCAAAAGGCACCGGAAAAACCACGTTCGCGCAGGCCTACGCGAAAGCGACGGGCCGCCCTTTTCACAGAATTTCACATATGAAGCAGATGGAATGCCAAGATTTAATTGGCTCTCGAATATTCGACGATACCGGCGCTATGGTGTGGGCTGATGGCCAACTAACGCTAGCCATGCGTGATGTTAACGCGGTCATTTTGCTAGACGAACCGAGCCTAAACCCAAGCGCGTGTGAGATGTACCAAACGATTTTGGACGAAGGCTATTTGACCATCCCCGCGACAGGCGAGCGGGTTAGTTTATCACCTGATCATCTGGTAATAGCCGCCGACAACACGACAGGCGACGGCGACATGAGCGGCGGTTACCACGGCACCGCCCCGCTCAACGAAGCTTTTGTTGATCGGTTCGCGTATGTCGTCAAAATGGAATACATGAAGCCCGATGTGGAAGCCGCGCTACTAGAAAAATTTTGCGGTGCGGATAATGCGCGACAGATCGCGAGCTATGCCGCCGACATCCGCACAGCATGCGCTGACGGGCAGGTGATGGAGCCAATATCATTCAGGCGGTTAGAAGCCCTTGCCATATCT
>Ga0308017_1000251_pt1 | contig 17591 bp, 21 predicted proteins | sample Neamet280_FD_203145 | JGI IMG/M metagenome (GOLD analysis project Ga0308017, IMG submission 203145) | Marine microbial communities from water near the shore, Antarctic Ocean - #280 | ecosystem: Environmental > Aquatic > Marine > Unclassified | place: Southern Ocean | collected 2014-10-01
ATGTGACGGCGGGCGGTAGTTGAGGCTAGGTCGTCACAGAACGCACCACTCGGTGCTAGAGATCACAGTCCATGAAGACCTCGGATTCGAGCCATTCGGTCGCGCTTTCCGCGGTGGGTTCTGTCCTGCTATCAGTAGCCCACGAAATGGCCATTTCATCGTATTTTTTGGTCTCAGCCAAAAAATCTAGATAACTCCATTCTACACTTTTTAGAGGGCCATCTTCTCCATCGGGCTGCATGCACTTAAGAAGAGCTTCGTAGAATATTTTTCTCGTACCCTTTAACACAGCTATAAACTGCTTTATTTTAAGATCCCTCATAACGGCGTCGCCGGCATGTTTCCCGCGCGGTTCTTCATTCCAATCAGGATCCTGATTAATGGCGTCGCCGGCATGTTTCCCGCGCGGTACATTAATATCCGCCCGTCCGCGCGCTTGTTCTGATCCCACGGTAACTACATTCCAATCCCACGGTCTTGCCGGGGCCGCGGCCGACATGATAAGTTGAGCTCGCTACCCGCGGCTACCGCCTGCTTTTATGTCGTGTTCGCCACAATGTAGTTCGCTATGTTCGTCGCAGTGTCTGTCAAAATACCTGCCCGCTTGACCAGCATCCCCACGAGCTCGTGCGTGTCGTAGGCTGCCTCGTTGCGAAACATCGCCACCAGTGCTTCCACCGAGTACACTCCGCCCTTGTCCACCAGCATGCGCTGCGTGTGCAGCCCGACGCTCGGGATGCGCAGCAGCGGGGTGTTGAACATCAGGTACATGATCCCAGTCATCGGCTTCTCCTCGGCTTTGATCAGCCTCGCGAGCGCGTAGACGTCGTAGATTGCCAGGTGCTGGTTCTTGATCTCTGCGGTGAACTTGTGGCGGTAGAGCGCGGCGAGGGCGTACGAATCGGCCTTGCGGTGGAGGGAGCGGAACCAATGCAGGGTATCGAAGAAGAAAGCGTTCGAGGGTGGCAGGCACTGGTAACGCACGTGCTCGGCCTCGAGCAGCGGCTTGTCGAAGCGGAAGTTGCCGTGCGACACGAGCACCACGACGCCGCCCAGTTCGGGCTTGTAGAAGTTCGCGGCCCACCGCCACAGCAGCCGTATAGCTTCCTGCATCGGGACGGCGTTCGCCGCCGCCAGAAACTCATGCGTCACGTTGAACAGATCCTCGTGCGGCGGCGGCGGGATCTGTTCGACTGGGAGGATGACGTACTGCTCGAGCACGTGGTCTCCATTGCCGAGCACCATAGCCGCTATGTTCCACACCATGCACGCGGACGGCGTCGAGACTTCTCCGATGGCCTCTAGGTCGTACACGATGACGGCAGAGTGCGGCGGCAGCGTCGCGCTGTTGAATGACGTAGCCATGGGGATCGAATGGTAGATCTTCCATGGGGCCGGTGGTAGATCATATATAACAAGGAGCGCCTAGTTTCGATCCCAGGTATATAATAGGAGTGTGTACTATATTAAGCCGTTTGACTCCACATGGCCTCCGACACTTTCGCGCAGATGTGCTCGAAATACGCGTGCATGCCGTGCGACGGGGGGGCCGACCCCGCGCCGCGCTCAGAAGAAATCGTTTACAAACGCAACTTCGTCGGCGACAACGACGACGAGAAGCCCACGATCGAATACGCCGCCGCGTGCGACATCGTCAAGCAGCGCGCGCGGAAGCGGCGCCGGCAAGAACAAGAGAAGCCGGCGACCGAAGCGTGCTGGCTGTGCGCGCGCACGCAGGGCAGGCGCGCGCCCGGTTCGGCGCTAGGTAGGTTCTACAAGATGTTCGCCGACCAGTACCGTAACCTCAACGAGGGCGTGCTCTACGAGCAGCTGCACGCCATGTTCGAGAGCCAGGTGCGCGCGCCGCTGTTGCTGCAGAACATCGAGTGTCCGGAGCTGAGCGCGGAAGAAATAAAAACGCACCTTCTCGAGCACAACCTCGACCCCGGCGTGTGGGTTTCTGAGGAAATAAGGACGCTCAAGTCAGTCAGCGGTGTCATGCGGAACAACATGTTCATCGAAAAGGACGGCGCAGTCGACGTCAACGATAAGCGAGTCATCAATTATTTGAAGGTCCAGAAGCACATCACTGACCTGTACAACGCGCGCCTCGTTAATATGAATTATTTCTGCCCTCAGCAGAACGTAGCTAAGTAAAACTGCACAAAACACGCTCACGCTCGCGCACGCTCGCGAAACAGCGACGACAGGACCATCATGTCCGGAGCGGGCGGCGGCTTAGGCACAACGCCAGTCATGTCAATCACGTCCGGATCGAACGGCGTCTCAGTCGTCATGTCAATCACGTCCGGATCGAACGGCGTCTTAGCCAACAATGCCACCGATTTGCGCTTTCTCTGGCCTGTCGCGTTGAGACCCACAAACGCCCAATGTAAGATCTTCACTTTCGTATCGTCGTTGGCGTGTATGTCGGACAACAGCAACCTCCTCCTACAGGATTGGGTTTTCAATTCCGTCATGGTAGCGTGACCATTCATTTTCTGCGGAATATCAGACGCGGTATCCCACAGTAGCAATTCTTTGAATTCGGTCGTCACGCCGCTGAATTCGGCCGTCACGCCGTAAACGATCATGGCATGGCCGTCGCGCGCGTTGATACCGACCCCCACGTCGACAGAGGGCTTATCAGACGGCACTACCATGATCCCTTCCTGCGTCTTTGTCGCCTGCCATTTCTGTAATCTTATTTGTGTATTTTCATGTGTATCGGGGTTGCCAGCATTATCGCGAAGAAGCAGGTTCGTGACCCTAATGGCCATGTTGTACAACGTCACCACTACTACGTAGTCCACCCCGAGCTGTGGCCGAGGTTTTTTTCGCGGAGGATTTAGACGATTTTCTGGCAGAGGATTTTCCTTCACATAGACCCCAAAAGTACGCAGAAAAGCCGCTGGCGAGTAGTGCACTCGTTGATGAGTATCACTCCACGGGGCCCATTCTTTTGGGGTTGTTTCGAAGTAACAACAGCCCTGCACTGGGGGGTGAAACCAACAGCCCGGCATAGACGGACCATAGCCGATCCGAGCATCCCGTAAGGCACTAATTGCTGTGGGGATAAATGTGCCTTCACATTTATCTTTCACGTTAGATCTGTACCATTCCCGCCAGCTCCGGGGCAACAAATCGTGCAGTGGTTCGGCTTCGAGACCGCGGGATAGAGCCTCGTACGCGTTCAAAAACGCCCAATAGACGCACGCCAGTCCCGTGCCCGTGTCTTTCTGGGACCGACAAATCGTGTCGCTAAACTCGGTGCCGTCGCGCAGCCTCACCGGAAACCCGATGAGCGCTGACAGCGGCGGGCACGCCTGGCGAACCTCTAGTTGTGGGAGGGAGTATGCACCCAATGCTGCGCTAGCACGCTTCGGGGCCGGACTACCCTGCTTGGATGTCAGCTTGGATGTCAGCTTGGATGTCAGCGCCCTGGGCCACACCTTTTTCAGCGTATCCTCGAGCTTTCCTCGGAACTTCTCGAGAGCCACGCTTTTTTTAAAAAATGACAAAACCTCAGGGTCCTTAGGGTTGGGCCACTCGGGGTTTTCTGTGAACCCGTAACTTTTGTAAAACCCAGGCAATCCCGAAGCATCATGGAGCCAAAGGTTTAACGCTTTCGCCGGTGCGGATCTGTGTGTCAGACTCGTGGTGTCGTCATAGGAGCGCAGCAGAAACAGATTCAATACGTTCGCCATCAAAAACGAGGTCTGGGAAATGCTAGCCACCCTGCGGAACATCGATGAGCAAAAGTAGTTCAGTTTACCCCACTCGACCCCACTCGGACCCGTGTACTCGATAACCGCGATCCCTATCACGTCCCGCGCGCGCCCGCGCGGGTGCGGGTGTGCAGCGTCCACGAGCAGAAACGTCAGGTTCCCTTTGCTGTGATCAGGTTCCAACAAAAAACCTCGTCTCGACTCGTCGTAGAACTCAATTTCGAACCCACAAGACACAGCATCTTGCAGGTAATACCTAATCGACTGATCCACAATAGACTCTGCTTGACTGTGCCATACTCTGCCGCTCTTCTGGTAGTTTGTCCCTATTCTTTCTATCTCTTCTGCGATGAACAGCCGCGGCTCATACAGCTGGACGTTGGCGGTGCGTTCGCCCTCGTCGATGTTGCGCAACCATTTTTGCATCTCTTGCCATTGTTTGAGCGTCCGCCGCTCTTTCGTCGCAAACAACTCGAGCCAGTTCCATGTTGAAAGTCCGTCCATCTGCACCAACGGGTTACTACGTTCGTCTGTTTTAGGTTCTTTCAACCGAAATAGCCCTATATCTGAGTCATTCTGACAAAACGCAGTCCGGACTCGATCTCCAATGGCGGTCAGACCCTTTAACACCCCAGTGAGAATCGCCTCGGTCTGGGCACTGTGGTGCGTGCTGGCGTGGGGTTTTAGCGTATAAACAACCTCGCTCATCGACGCGCGCTCAATAGTGATCGGTCATCTTGTATATATACGCGTGTTACGACTCGTCAATAAAACAACACCGACATGACTCGCTGTATATTCGCCGCTGCCGCCGCCCTAGTCCTCCGCCGCTGCCACGCCCTCGACTCGCTGTCGTGCTCTGACCTGAACGTCGCCTTCGTGGACAGCGGCTGCCAGAACACGTGCTCTAGCGCCACGTGCCTCTACACGCTGCCGGCCTGCGCCGCCGCCTCGCCCGGGCACGTCTGTCACGACGGCACCAACGTCGTGGTCAAGGGCCTGCTCGACAGGCTGGACCTTGGCACGGCCGGGGCCGTCGTGTTCAAGTCGCATATTTGGTTCGAAACCGACGCGCTTTACGATATCGGCAAGGCTGAGTCCAAGCTCCGCGACATTTATGAGGACGGGGTATGAGGAGGCGGTTGCAGCCTTACAACCGGAGCTGCGACCCAACCAAGTCGGCTAGGGTCGGGCAGGCACCCATAGTCTGTAGCTGTCGCTTACCGGATGAGTGTAGCTGTAGTCCACCGTAGCTGTAGTCCACCTCGGCGGCCGCCGCAACGGATGGTCTACGCGCGTCCCAGAACGAATCGTTCGCGTCTTGGTAACCATCGCCGCCTTGCGACCACAGAGGCTTTCCACCTCGTCGCAAACGTGTGTATCGGCGTGGTGGTTCCCACTCCTTAGCTTTGAAGAACTGTTCGAGCGCATGATCCCACCAATTCTTCGCTTGTGCTGATGTCGCAGCGTGGCCTTCTTGATATGTGCGGTGTTTTTTGATGTCGGCTATGGCCTCTTTCAGCCTAGTATGATGCCTCCTGTACCTCAATTGCACTTCTGCCAAGGCGTTTCGTTCTTCCTTGTCAAGTGCCGTCATTGCGTCTTCGCCCTCCTCACGCAGCTTTTCTGTGGCCGCATTCCAAGGATTGCGGTATTTGTTAAAATACTCCTCTAACACCTCAGCTTTCAACGCAGCCGCCGTGGCTCTGGCAGCATCTAACCACGCCAATCCCTTTTTGAGTTCATTATTCAATAGCTGCGTCTTGTGTTCGTCCTCGTCCCTCAGCTGCTCTTTTTTGGCATCGAAATCTCCGAGTAAACGTTCCGTATCGGCAACCTCATCACGAAAAGCACGTTTTTCGAAAGACGAGCCCCATTTGTCGGCTTCTATGCGCTCTTTTAGTGCGTTTAATCTGTCTTCAAACACTTTTCCCCTGATTTCGCCTTTACTGAACGGTCGCCAGTTGTGAAAATCGCGGCTGCTGCCATCTGCGCTCTTTTGTTTTGTTTTGCTGCCATCTGCGCTCTTTTGTTTTGTTTTCGATGTGCGCGCGCCGATCAACATATTACCACGACAACATCAAAGTATGCCCGGCTGGTTATATACTATTTCAACTCAACGGCCCAGAAAGAGAGCGGAGCGGGTAGCAGCAGCAGCAGTGGCTGACTAACGACAAAGGATGCGTGCATGGTTCCGCACACCCAATCGACGAGCGGCGAGGAGATACCGATGTTGGTCCTTCTGTTACGGTGGTGCGCGCGATGGTAAGCCCGCATCGTGGGGGCCCAATCTGTGTGGCTAACAAAGTGAGCTGAGTTGTACACCAAAACCGACCATGCCGCGTACGTGCACCACTCCGAGTACCCCCACCGCAGACTCGCGCACACCGCCGCTCCAAAAAGGGCTAAGGCGCCGGCCTGCTGCAGCACCGCCAACGCGAACGCCGTGCTGGTGTAGTTGTGGCCTCGCTCGATGCGGTGGAGGTCGTGGTGGTCGGCGTGCGACGTGGTGCACCACGCCAGCGGCCACACCAGCGGCCGCGTGTGTGCGGCTTGATGCACTGCGTATTCGATGAACTCCAATAACATGTTTAACGCTTCAAGAACGCGCGCTGCGAGTCACTCTATTATACCTTGAAGCACCGCTTTCCGACAGCGCTGAAGCTCTCCCTGTTGCTCGTGATAAGCTCCCGTGCCCAGTCGGCGTCGCGCTGCAGCAGGCTCGCTATCGCGGCGCAGTCGGCGTCGGCCGTGTGCGCGTTCGCGAAGGGCGCGCCGAACACGCTGGCGTAGAGCTTGCCGAGGCTGTATGTTGTTTCGGCGGGAAACATGGCCTTGAAGACCGGGATGGAGTCGCAGTGGTGCCACTCGCTCGGCGTGGGGATGTGGTGGCGCGCGTTCTCAAACACGAGGATACGGGCGTCGTACACCTTGCCGTTGTGCGCGACGAGGGTCACGTTGCTGGCCCCAGCGCCGCGCATCTCCGTCGCGATCCATTGCGCGAAGTCTTTGCCGACGGTGTCCCAGCTGGGTAGGCCGCTGACGTCGGCGTCGGTGATGCCGCTCACCTTAGTGGCGCCCGCGGAGATGGGCGTTTTCGGGTTCACGAAACGCGTGAAGGTGGATGTGGGTTGGAAGTCGTCGTCCAAGCACTGCGCCCCGACCTGCGTGACGTGGATGTCTTTGGTCTTGCCGATCCCCGTGGTCTCGAAGTCGTACACGACTCGCAGGGTGGTGGGTCGAGGCATGTGTAGCTGCGGTGCCAGCGGCGCCACCAGCGGCGCCACCATGTGCGGGAAGGGGAATGGTTCGTCTGACTCGGTCTTCGGGCTCGGTGACGCGGGCAACGATTCCCGTAGTTGGTCCAGTGAAATGCTAAGCTGGTTGACTTGTTCTTGGAGACGCTGCATCGCGCGCCGAGCACCGGTAGACGATCGCGGTATCGCCGCTGCCATCCTGATCGTGGGTTTCAAACGCGTGGACGAGCTGCGGGATGTTGATATTACGAGCAGCAATCACACCATCACACTATCACACTATCACACTATCATGCGGCGGTCAGTCCGAGCAGGGGAAGCTGCCCTTGAACGCGGACCAGGTGGCCTTGGTGCAAGGCTGCGCGGGTTCGTGGCCGCTGCGGATGCTCACGATGGCGTGCTTGTGCCCCGATCGCGTGGGGTTGCTCTTGAACGCGATGTTCGTGTCTTGCAGGGTCGCCTGGCAGATAACCTGGAACGAGACGCCATGGCCACAGAACTTGACTTGCTCGCCCTCCATCTTCCCGAACATGCCGTAGTCGAGGAAGCACACATCGCGGACGCGCTCCACGGCCACGGCCGACGAGGGCACCTCCACGTAGAACGTCGCACACCACGGCGTGTCGTAGTTGTTGTTGACGTCGACGAGGAAGCCCAGAGGATGTTCAAGGTGCGCCTTCCGGTTCTCAATCAAGAGGGCGCGGTTTTTCTTCTTGAGGAATTGGATCTCCGCTTCCATCTCGTGCGCGTCGCAGCGGCGGTTGCAAGCCGTTCCGCAGTACAGACAGACCGTGAGCGAGCGCGCGAGCGACACCGTGGGCGAGCGAGCGAGCGACACCGCGGGCGAGCGCGCGAGCGACACCGTGGGCGAGCGCCGCACCGGGTACGTGGTTGACGGGTGGACGTCGGGCTGCCCGCCGAACACTGGCTGACGGTTACGCGACTGCGTGCGTGCAGCTTTGGGCGCGGGGGGCGGCATAGAGTCGTCGACCGTGGCCTCGGGCGAGTACGGGAAAGCGACGCTAGCAGAGCGCGAGAGCTTCATGGTGGTGAGTGGTAGTAGAGTTTGGATTTCGCAATATGGTATGAGACGTAGACGTAGATCTTAAGACAAGAGTATTTAATTTTAGTCAAGACAGTCAGCGTTTATTTTATATTCGATTTCGAGAGGCCACAACACGCACACAGTACCATGTTCCGAGTTAAGACTTCGTACGCTAGCGCGATGAAGCCGGAGGTGGGCAGAGTAAAAGAGCAGTACCACCTCGCTCGCGTGGCGAAACGCGCCGGAGCGCCAGCAGCCGCAGCCGCAGCCGCCGAGCCCGCACCCCGCCCGGCGCCGGCCGTGCCCGCACCCCGTCAGCCCAACTCGCCGCCGCGGCTGCCGCGGGCGCAGCCGGGCCGCCGCGGCGGCAGCCCCTGGTACGTGCCGATCGTGCTGGACTGCGAATACCTGGACGGGCGGATCGTCGCTCAGCACTGGGCCGTTTTCGCCACCACGGCCGACGCCGCCAAGACGCGCCTCTGGAAGAAGCTCGCCCTGCCGTCTTTGAGCGCGCCCCCCGCCAATGCCGCTGAGCTCGAAAGTGGGGAGTGCGAGAGCTCCCGATCTCTGCTCGTCTTCCACAATGTGACTGAGATAGCGGGCATGAACTGGGATGCAGACAATCGCCGCGACTTTATCTGCCTCGCCAACATCCACAGCGACAGCCACGCCGGTCAAAATCTCAGCACCAACTACAGGTTCGAGGGCAGCTCCGCCCTCGTCGCCGACATCATCCGCGAGTACGACGAGAAGTGGCAGCGCGAGCAGCGCGGGCAGGGCAAGAACAAACGCAAAAACAACAAGGGGAAGAAGGGCAAGAGCGAGTTCTGCAAGATGTTCGAAGACGAGGCCGGCGGCAGCGGCGACGAGGCCGACCACGACGGAGACGGCTACGACTCCGCCGACTACTCGGAGACAGAGGGGGGGTTCGTCGTCGACGACCACGAGAGCGAGAGCGAGAGCGAGAGCGAGAGCGAGAGCGAGAGCAGCAGCGGCGGCGGGCGAATCGACGCCGGCGAGGAGTTCTTCTACGCACAGGGTCCGCTTAAGCGCAGGCGCGGCTCCACCATAGTGATCGACAGCGACGACGACGACGACGACGACGACGAGGACATCATCAAGGACGTCATGGCAAGGTTGGTTCTAGGCGTCATCACCGCAAACAAACCCAAGAAGCGCATCGTCGTGGAGGAGAGCGAGGAGAGCGAGGAGAGCGAGGAGAGCGAGGACGAGGACGAGCTTGAGTTTTCTGACTAGAAAGACTTTAAAAACCCACGATCAGGATTGCATGCTGGCCAATTGCGGCGCAGCGGCCGTCGCCGCGGACACGGGTGCCTTAGCGGAGCCGCAGCCGAAGCGGATCAAGTACGACAGCGGTAAGCACCGATCCTGCCCAAAAACGAACATCCGCGCCGACCGGTGCCGCTGCGGGGGTCCATCGTGCGGCTCGCGCCTCTGCCCCCACACCGGCAAATCGATGCCAACCTGCCCATGCGCGAGCGAAAAATGCGGCAGCGCGCGGTGTCCCGACACGAACACGTTGCGCCTGGAATGCCGCTGTGGACGCCCGAACTGCGCCACTCGCATATGCAAAAAAACAATGGGGCATAAGAAGTACTGCAAATGCGGAGCGGTCGGGTGCGGCAACGGCTACTGTCCGGATACGGGGAGGACAAAATGTTACTGCAAATGCGGACACGAGTTATGCGGCTCCAAGCTGTGCCGGTCGGTACATTGTGATGTCATCGGCAACCCATCGTACGATCGCTACTGCACAAACTGCTTCAAAAACATGTTCCCGGGGGACCCCCGTTGCGCGCGGATTCGGCAAAAATCGCGCGAGCTCCGCGTCGTCCACCACGTCCTGGCCGAATTTGGCGACCTCGGCTGGATGCACGACAAGCCGCTCTACGTTGATTTCACGGGCGGGTGCTGCCCGTCGAAGCGCCGCTGCGACCTGCGCGTCTTGATCGACGCCACGATGCTGGTAATCGAGTGCGACGAGAGGCAGCACAAGGGGAAAGCCTACGCCAACGACGCCGCGCGCTACGACGACCTCTTTATGGACTTTAGCGGCAAATACATCTTCATTCGCTTCAACCCCGACAACTACCGCATCGACGGCGTTCTGCACAAGACGCCGTGGGATGAGCGCCTCGCCGCCCTTTCCGGCGAGATCACGCGCCAAGTGGCGCGCATCAAGAGCGACACGGTGTCGCAGGAGCTCGTTGAGATTGTGCACTTGTATTTTGACGTGAATTAAACACTCGAAAACTCAGCTATTGCTCGCGCGTACGGTCACCGGCGTGCTGCGCGAAATAGAGGATGTCTAACCAGGCGTCGTTGCCCGGCGGGAGACGCAGGGCGGTGTCCGTCTCCCAGCCAGCCAGCTTATGCACTGTCCGTAGCTTGGAGCCGTGGTAGCTAACAGTGAACGTTCTGTCGTTGACGCGCGCGACGACCCCGCTGTACCAGGCACTCGGGCTGCCCAACCAGAATACTTCGATCAAGCTGTGTCGATGCATGTGGATGATTTCACAGCCTCGGCTCGGCTGCGCTAGCTTATCTTAACACAGGATAATAATATAATTTCGCGACCGGTGATAATCTGAGGCTGTGACTCATTTAAAAATATAATTTCCTCCTTCTTCTTGTCTTCTTCAAATATTATTTCCTCCTTCTTGTTGTCTTAAGCTAAGCGATCCGCGACGACAACTTGTAATTTGCTCAGCTAATGAAGTCAAGGCTAAAGCCGCGCAAAAGCTGCTACGCCGGGGTCAGCTCCAGCGCCAGCGCCAGCTCCAGCGCGCGAGCGGCGCGGGCGCTGCTGCGCAACACAATTATGAACGGCAACGTGTACAAGCGGGACGTCGGGGCCGGCATGTGGCGGGCAGCGCTGAACAGCTACCGGCGGGAGCGCGTCGCGACGGCGAACGCGGCGCTGGCTGCTGCGAAGGAGGACGACTTCGCGTGCGACCGTGTGCTGGAGGTGCGATTTTGACTTTGACTTTGACTTTAACAAATCGCTTTCCATGCATCGCTGCTCAGCGGGCCCACCAACGACTCCACCTCCGCCGTGAGTGGCTTGTGCCCGTCCTTGATCAGCTGCAGCATGCGCAGGTCCAGAATCGAGGAGATCTCCGCCGTGAGCGGCTTCACGACGATCGGCATGAAGCCGTTCTGGTTCGGGTGGCACACGATTAGCACCAGCTCCGTGATGGTCAGGCCGTAGCAGCGCTCCAGGATGGACGCGTAGAGCGTGAGCTGGAGGCTGTATTTGGTGAAATTATTTGACCTCAGTTCTTCGACCGGCCACTTGGCCTTGTCGCCGCCGCTCATTTTAATGCATTTCGAGCGTTTCCAATCATAGACCGCGTGCGTGCCGTCCGCTTTGGCGAAGACCATGTCGACCGCCCCCGTAATGCGATACTTTTCGTCGTATCTGGAGCGACAAAAACAGAGTCAGAGACCAGTGACGCAGTCAGGAGAACACCAAATCACCACACTCACATCATCCACTCCGATCGGTAGGGAGTCAGGGTGAAGCCGGGCAGGCGCTCGACGTTCGTGAAGTCCTTGAATTGGCGCCACTCCTTGCTGACGTTGGACACGCCGAGTCCGTTATAAAAACGTTCGATGTCGGCGTGCAGCTTGGTGCCCGCCTCCGCAGCCTCGTCCCGGTTCACCTCCCACATCGTCTTGATCTCCAGGACCGTCTTGCGGTAGTACTCGTACTCCGGGTCGTCGCGCCAGCGCGCGCTCTTCTGGATGTACCCGATGATGCGGTCCGCGTCGAACGGCAGGAAAAACCGCCCAGTGATGGCCGTGACGCTCTTTCCGCCCTCCTTCTTGTAGTCGACGCCGTCGATGTAGTACACGTGGCCGACCTCCTTGAACGTGATGCGGGCGTCGCGCTCGTGCGGGTTGAGCTTGGCCAGGTGGCCTTCGAGTGGGTTGTCGACGCGGAGGGTGGACATTATGATCGTGGGTTTTCAAAACGGCGAGAGGCGGTTCGACGGGGACACCGACCCCGGCTCGTAAATCGGCGGCGGCGGCGGCGGCGGCGGCGGCGGCGGCGGCGGCGACGGCGGCGACGGGGCCTGGGTCGGTGTCTGGGTCGGTGTCTGGGTCGGACACACCACGTAAGACCCGTATTCCGTAGGTCCTGCCCAAGCCAGGGTGATATGGATAGCTTCGGTGATTGTAAAGCAACTGTCTCCTGTGTCGCCATTATAGCGCTCTCCTGAGTGCTTGAATACGCGTCTGACCTGCGCCGTCTGATCAATCCATGGGTTTAACATGGTCAAATGACAGGCAAACATCTCGTCAATCTCGACAGGCATGATCTCAGACATGGCCGTACAATAAGCCGGAGACGGACTTGGGCGGTGATCGGCGGTAGACACCGAACACACCGACAGCAGTACGATCGCGTTAAAATGCATTTGATCGGTTTTCGTTGTTCTTTGGTTATTCATCTGCTCTTTATATGACTCGTAATCGTGCGGGTTGAGCTTGGCCAGGCGACCTTCGAGTCGTTTGTCGACGCGGAGGGTTTCAAAACGGCGAGAGGCGGTTCGACGGGGACACCGACCCCCAGTTCAAAATCGGCGGCGGCGGCGGCGGCGGCGGCTTAGTAATAGCGTCTGTCGGGGGGGCTGTCGTCGTCGCCGCGGTCGGGGGGGCTGTCGGCGGCTCGGTCGGGTTAAGTATCCCTTCAATCGCGATGCACCCCGCGTCTTGAAGTGGGTTCTCGTTACACACGCAGCAAACATGAGTGTCGTCGGGAAAAGGCAAAGAAGTCGTCCACGAAACTGCTGCTTTCTTGTTAAGCCACACCATGTATGCAACGGTGCGACCATGACCCCAACCAGCGTGTGATACATGCTCGCAGGTCATCCCTAGAACGCCATTTTGTGTCTCCTCGAGACTCCACCAATTTCCTGTACCGTTGTCGTAAAGTTCATAGCAGCTCGGGTCGTCTTCATCAATGGCCTCGATTGCGCATATTTTGCCACCTACATGGGTTTGTGGCTTGCTGCTGACTTCCGTATGCATGAAAACACGCATTTTTTCTTGTTCCCCACCCCATGTACCTACGACTTTGCAGTTATCGCTGCGACTACCCGTCAAGAACGTATACACCACAGGCGGATCACCGTGTTCGGCTTCAACCGCCGACAGCATCAGCCACAAAAGAATGGACCGCATTATGTTTGCACCACCCACTTGTCAAAGACACATGGCTTTATATAACTTTTAAACCATACTTCATGAATCCTGCGACCATCCCGAGTACCGTATCGCCAACGGCGAACGCCGCGCCCCACGACAGTCCCGCGACCATCGTCGCGCCCGTTGCGAGCCACAACAGCGCGTGCACCTTCCTCAACTCGTGCCACCACGCTTCCCCGCCGAAAAACCCGGCGTCGGATCCCCAAAAGTGTGCGGCGGTGAACCCAATGCCGACCACCAGGGCGATCGCGCCCAAGATGGGCACCGCGTGCTCTTCTTTGAGCGCGAGCCACAGTGCCCCGCCGGTGATGCACGCGCGGAAGAGGATGCACGCGATGAACAGGAGCTGTCTCTTCTCCGACGCAGCGGCCATGGCGAACTCAGGATCGAGTTCCGCTGCCGTGTTCATGATCGTGTATTTATATGCGCGACGACCGTGGCTGGCACTTTTCTACTCATAACCCCAAAAACGGCCGCGCGACCTTGTTCCACGAGAGCACGACCTTGGTCTCAGGGTGGAAGCTGGTCCCCCCGCCCTGCATGATGGGGAACAAGAACGCGGCGAACGCGGCGGAGAGCGTATCAAACGTCGCCCCTGCCACCACCCACCCGCCCCGCCACGGGAGCTGCTGCACGTGGCCAACCCCGTCCCCTACGACGTGCTCGTCGAAGTCAATCCCGACGAGGCGCGCGATCGAGTAGCTCAAGCAGCAGAGCAGCAGCATGTCGGCCTCGTGGGTCTCGAGCGCCGCAATGCGCGCCGTCAGCACGCGACGCAGCTCCGCGTCGTACTCCTCGGCAGTGAATCCTTCTGAGTCGAGGCGGATGAGCAGGCTGATAAAGCTGTCGGCGTGCACAGCGATCTCGTTCGCAGTCTCCGCGCCTCTAAACTCTTTCATGACGTCGTACGATGCTGGCGAGTCACCCGCGTGCGACCGTGAATAGATTGCCCGCTCTGCCGCCGTCGCTGAGCTGTCCAGAAAATACACCTTGTAGAACTCGGGCAGGTCGTCGCCGGCCGCAACTGCGTAGCGCGCGGGGTAGGGTTAGCGAGCAACCGACTGAGTTGGACGGCGCAACCCTAACATTGTCTTCTTGTCTTAAGACAAGCTTGTCTTAAGAAAAGTCGCAGTTCCCGAGGCCTGGTAAGATAAGAGAGGGCGTGGTTCGACAGCTCAAGACAACAAGACAAGAAAAAATTAATAATATTATTTTTTGGGTTCGGAGTCTGAGTCTGAGTCTGAGTCCGGGGCTTGAGATTTAATATTAAATCTCGAGAGCCGGACTCAGATCCCGAACCCAAAAAATAATATTATTAATTTTTTCTTGTCTTGTTGTCTTGAGCTGTCGAACCACGCCCTCTCTTATCTTACCAGGCCTCGGGAACTGCGACTTTTCTTAAGACAAGCTTGTCTTAAGATAATATAAGATTGAAAATTATACTACTTCTGAGCGAAACCGACTGAGTTGGACGGCGCAACCCACCAATGACCATGCCCACGAGCCACTCGGCGCGGCTCGTCGCGGTCTGCTCGATCAGAGTGGTCCACTTCGGGTCCGGGGGCGGCGCGCGCACGGCCGCCGCGCGCATCTGATCGATCCCGGTCGTGAGGTGGTGCATGTCCCACAGAAACGCGCTGCTCGCGCGGCCGGCCTCCTCGCCGTATTCACCGACGTCGATCGCGTCTGCGTGTGGGTACGACAGCAGCAGCGCGACGCGGTCGAGCAGCATCTCGTACACGATGAAGCACAGAGCCTTGTTCTCGATCCGCCCGGCTAGGTAGATCTGCGACAGGTTCGCGAGGACCATGGACGCCGTGTAGGCGTAGCGGGGGTGCTCCTCAAAGAACTGCAGCGGCGTTTGCGCCCACAGATCCTCCTTGAAGACCACGTGCGTGGCGAAAAGCGTGCCGTCGCGGCGCCACTCGCGGTCCTCTTCGTACCAACGCTGGTCGTTCTTGACGCAGCGCAGGCGGAGGCTGAGCAGCGTGGAGAGCGAGGCCACAGAGACGACGTTGGCGCGCTGCTGGCTTTTGATCGGCGAGGTGGGCGCCTCGGCGCGCAGGGCGTCCACGTCCTCGTCGGCGGGCCACTCGCGCGGCGCGCCCTTCTCGAGGGCGGCGAGGGCCTCGCCGATCCGCATGAGGGCGACGTGCTTCGAGCCGTGCCGGAGCTCGTGGAGGATGAGGCGGATCATAGCAGGGGCAGCTAGCCGGTGCCAGAGTAGTATAAATATAAGGGTCTCTAATCAAACCACACGAAAATGCCCCCCCGCCGCCGCACCAACCCTGTGCGTTATGCCGTGTTGTCCCACATTCGTTATGCCACACTCAAAGCAGCCAACATGTGGGCCTCGCTGTTCCACTTATTGTTGGCAGCAGCGGCGATTTGGGCGGGGACGGGAGAAACGCAGTTCAAGGTCAGGTTCGACCGTGTTTGGAACTCGAACGTGACAACACCGCCGGTGATCCAAAGCCCGACCTGCAGCAGCAACACCGACCCCCTGTACCGGTACCAGGCGAGCGAATACCGCTTGTGGTTAGCGTGCATCAAACAGCAGGTCGAAGATTGGCGGGATGAGATGGATAACGTGCGATTGTACTCGCCGGCTATCAACGAGTTCTTCGAGGTCGAGGTCTGGATACTGTTGTGCGTCTTCTGTATCTTAACCGCGTTGTCCCACTGCGTCCTCTGGGTAGGCCACGACAAATTCTACTCGGAGCTACTCGATGACAGACAGCAGCCAATCCGCTGGTTGGAGTACGCGGTCACGAGCTCCCTGATGATACTCGTGTCGGCCAGCTTGTCCAACGTGACGGAGTTCTACTTGCTGGTGTTCTTGGTCTTGGCGAACATGTTTATGCAGTTGGGGGGCGGCTTGGTCTTCGAGGTGCTGGACTACTACGACGGCGGGTGGCCCCTCGGTGGGGAGGGGGGTGGGGGCTGGTTCACGAGCAAACGGATGAACGTCCTCGGTTGCACGAAGTGGCTCGTCTACGGGCTGAGCTGGCTGGTCTTCATCGCGTCGTTCAGTCTCATCTTCGACGCGTTCTACTCGATAACGCAGCCCTACTTTGAGTTCGAGAGCGGGTACTTGTGGGAGGAGCTGTTCGGCTTCGTCAAGATCATCAACTGGACGCTGTTCAGTCTGTACTTCGCCTTCCCCGCCATCCACGTCATGCAGGTCTTCCGCTACGTCGACTACGCCACGGGAGAGCTGCTGTACATCGTGGCCTCGTTCGTGGCAAAGGGCGGTCTGGTGGGGATTTATTTGTACGCCGCAGTCGCAAGAAAAAACTAAAGAGAGGGTGTTTGCTGTATATAAATCAGACGACTCCGCAGAGAACGCGCCGCCGCTATGTACGCGCATAGCGCATGCCCATCTATATACGAACTCATGGAATTCGAACTTGTCGGCCCGAATGTCGGCGATAAGCGTAAGCGTGAGGCGCCCAAGAAGCCACCGACACTGCCTTGGAGCACGAAGCCGAACGAAAGGAAAAATTGGAAATTCTACAAGCCTGACCGGCGAGGCCAGAGGCGAGGCCATAGGCTGCAGCCAGGACGAAGTGAGCCTACCGACGTTGAGGAAGCAGATGCACTGGCCCAGCAGGCTTGGGGCGGGGGCCAGAGGACGAAACAAAAAAGGCGCCCACGCACCGACCTTGAATGGACGCTGGCCAAGAAGTCCAAAGACAAAAACACTCGCCTGCGCGACAAGCGCCAGCAGTACCAAAATACGATCAGAGAGAACAAAGAATGGATAAGTTACAGCAGGGCTCTAGACGGCGGGAAACCGAGTCTCGAGAAAGGCAGTGACATCAATCCACATACAAGGAAGCGGCTCGAGGAGGAAGCGGATCGAGAGGAAGCGGATCGAGCAGGAAAAAAAAAACGAAGCGCCGCATATTTTATCATGGAAAAGAGGCGGCGAGACGAACAAGCCAGGCAGCGAGACGAACAAACCAGGCAGCGAGACGAACAAGTCAAGCGAGACAAAGCAGCAGAGGCCGCAGCAGCAGCAGCAGCAGCAGCAGCAGCAGCGGCCGCAGCAGCAGCAGCAGCGGCCGCAGCAGCAGCAGCAGCAGCAGAGGCAGTGGCAGAGAAGACGGATGACCGCCTATGCTCTGATTACAGGGCCGCAATGAAGGAATTAAGGTCCGCCATGGCTTACCACAGTAAGAACAAAGCTGACGCCGCCGGGGAACTTCGTCTGGAAAATGCGGAGAAACGGATCGACGCTGCGAAAGCTGCAATGCATGCTTGGCGTGCTTCCAACATGGATGTCGACGACCCCACGAGTGAGGAGGAGGGGGTGTACCCCAT
>Ga0308017_1000253_pt1 | contig 17569 bp, 17 predicted proteins | sample Neamet280_FD_203145 | JGI IMG/M metagenome (GOLD analysis project Ga0308017, IMG submission 203145) | Marine microbial communities from water near the shore, Antarctic Ocean - #280 | ecosystem: Environmental > Aquatic > Marine > Unclassified | place: Southern Ocean | collected 2014-10-01
CGGATACCTCGCCCGAAGCCGCGGCCGCGCTCGACCAGAAGCTGGCGGACGTCGCCGCCTTGCTCGCCAAGCGCAAGGCGAGCGGGGCAGAACGGGCGTGGGCGCTCAGCCTGTCGCGCCGCCTTGCCAATCCTGATCAGCGCGGTGAACTCGCCGCCAGCCTGCCCCGCGCGGTGACGGTGCCGCCCGGCGATCCCATCGGCGAGGATGACTGGATGGATCTTTCCAGCCTGCTCGCGCCGGTCGATTGATCGCGCACAGAAGAGACAATGGGAAGGGTATGATGATGACCAAGGCAACCACCGCGCGGCGCTTCGGACTGCGCACCGCCACGGCGCTGGCACTGGCCGCTGGCGTGCTTGCATCAGGCGCCGCCGCCCGCGGGGCCGAGCGCGCGCCGCTGACCGCGGATCAGCAGCAGGCCTTCGATATCTACCGCAATATCATCGCGATCCGCACCGCGCGCGGGCAAGCCAAGACGCCCGAGATGGTCGCCTACCTGGTGGTGCGGCTGAAGCAGGCGGGGTTCGCCGATGCCGACATCATGGTCAGCGACTACGACAGCAATGGCGAACGCGTACAGGGTCTGATTGTGCGATTTGCCGCCGCCAAGCCCGATGGGCGCAAACCCATCGCGCTGCTGGGCCACATGGATGTGGTTGATGCGCTGGCGCAGGACTGGGTGCTGCCGCCCTTTACGCTGACCGAGAAGGACGGGTTCTTCTTCGGGCGCGGCACCACCGATAACAAATATGGCATTGCCAGCCTCACCCACACCTTCATCCGCCTCAAGCAAGAGGGCTGGGCGCCGCGGCGCGATCTCTATCTGGTGTTCTCCGGCGACGAGGAAACCGGCATGATCTCGACCCGCGCGCAGGCTGATTACGTCGCCGCGAAAATCGATCCGGCCTATGTGCTCAATTCCGACGCGGGCGGGATTACGCTCGCCCCGGATAACACCCCGCTTGCCATGGCAGTGCAGGCCGCGGAAAAGACCTTTGCCACTTTCGAGCTGACAGTGACCAACCCGGGCGGCCATTCCTCGCGCCCACGGGCCGACAATGCGATCTACGAATTGTCAGCCGCCTTGCAGAAGATCGCCGCCTTCCGGTTTCCGGTGCAGGCCACCCCGCTGACCCGCGCGTTCTTTGCCGAGCTCGGCAAGACCACCCCCGGCGACATCGGGGCGGCGATGCGGCGTTTTGCCGAAGATCCGTCGGATGAAGCCGCCATCGCCGTGCTGCGCGCCAATCCCGAGACGGTCGGCACACTCGGCACCACCTGCGTTGCCACCATGCTGCGCGGCGGCCATGCCGAGAACGCCTTGCCGCAATCGGCCACCGCAACGGTCAATTGCCGCATCTTCCCGGGCGAAGGCGCGGCCGCGACCGAGGCGGCGCTCAAGCAAGTGATCGCCAATGACAAGGTGCAGTTCAAGCTGGTTACCGACGTCACCGAAAGCCCCGAATCCGCCGTGCCGGGCGAAGTCATGGCGGCGCTGCGCAAGGTGATCGATGCGCGCTATCCCGGCCTGCCCATCCAGCCCTATATGGAATCCGGCGGGACCGACGGAATGCACTACCGCGCGCGCGGGCTTGCCACCGTCGCAATCTCCGGCGCGGCAAGCCGCCCGCAGGACATGTTCGCCCACGGTCTCAATGAACGGCTATCGGTCGATGCTTTCTACAGCGGGCTCGATCACTGGTATCTCCTGCTCAAGGACATTGCCGGCTGATCGCCTAGCCTTGCCTCCTTGAGGGCGCTGGCAAAAGTTATCCGCGTCAGTAACGATACGCATGACAGCCTTACGGGGCAAAAACCCCTTGCCCGTTAGAGCGCGCTCATCGTGAACCGAGAGCCGCTCTCCATGAACACTGCGCACGAACTCGTCGAACAAGCTGTGGGCGATCATCGGCACCACAATGTGCCGCCTCGTATCCGGGAAATCGTCGATCGCCATCACCAGACTCTGCTGGGTCTGGCGAATGCGCTCATCGCAGCGGGCCGCGACGAAGACGAAGTGGTGCAGATCATTCAAAAGGCATCGGAAAGTTTTTCCATCAAGCTGAGAACAGAAACGGAAAGTCTGTCATCATGAATGCTGTCTGTGAATTGAATCACTTCGCGAAAGCCAAGTTTGACGAGCCCGGCAGGCAGCGTGCGCTCGATCGGCTGAAGGTGGTGGATTCCCAAGCGGAGCCGCCCTTTGAGCGCATCGTCGATCTCGTCAAAACCACGCTCAACGCGCCAATTTGCGCGGTGACCCTGGTGGATAATGACCGCCAGTGGTTCAAGGCGTTTCGCGGGCTCAATGTCGATCAGACGCCGCGTGATGTGGCTTTCTGCGATCATGCGATCCGGGCCGAGGCGCCGTTCATCGTCGAAGACGCCACCAAGGACGCGCGCTTCGCCAACAACCCGCTGGTGCTGTTTGAACCGCATATCCGCGCCTATCTCGGCATCCCGCTCAAAATGCCTGATGGCTATATCGTCGGGACTTTGTGCGTCATCTATCAGGAGCCGAAAGCCTTCTCCGAGCACGAGATCGCGATCCTGCAGAACTTCGCCAATCTGGTGGTTGGCGAGCTCGAACTGCGCACGATGGCCTTCACCGACGGGCTTACCAACCTGCTGTCGCGCAAGGCATGGCGGGATCGGGTCGAGGTCGAGATTGATCGCGCCGCGCGCTACACCAATGCCGGTGCCATCCTGTTGCTCGATCTCGATCACTTCAAGAGCATCAACGACACCTATGGCCATGATGTGGGCGACCTGGTCCTGCGCAAGACGGCTGAGATTGTGAATGCTGTGCTGCGCAAGCACGACATTGTCGGGCGTCTCGGGGGCGAGGAGTTCGCGGTCTGCGTGGCCAATGCGCCAGCGAGTGTTGGTCTTGCGGTGGCCGAGCGGCTGCGGGGGCAAATCGCCGCGCTGGCCTTTCCCGATCATCCCGGCCTGTCGTGCAGCGCCAGCATTGGCGTTGCCGCGTTCGAACCGGGTGCGACGGTCGACGCCTTGCTCAAGCAGGCGGATGAGGCGCTTTATGAAGCCAAGCGGATGGGACGCAACCAGGTCCGGATGGGGGAAAGCGCGGCGTTGCCTTCTTGGACTGATTAAGGCCCCACACGCCCTTGCAGGTGTGAGGTGCACACGGAACATTCAAGGAATGGTGGGCGGTAACGGGCTCGAACCGCTGACCCTCTCGGTGTAAACGAGATGCTCTACCAACTGAGCTAACCGCCCTGCGTTGCGCGCTCTTTAGCGCCTGTGCGGGCAATTGCAATTGGGCTGTGGCGCAGCCCGCGCGGGGCGAGTAGGGCAACCAGCATGACACGCCCTCGCATTCTCGTTCTTGGCACTGGCGGCACGATTGTAGGCTCGGCCGGGTCTGCCACCGGCGGCGGATACCGCGCTGGTGGCCTTGCGCTGTCGGCTATGCTGGACGCCGCAGCCAAGCTTGGCCTTGAGGCCGAACTGGTGGGAGAGCCGATCGCGCAGATCGGCTCGCAGGATATGGGCTGGGATCAGTGGAGCGCGCTCCATGCCGCCTGCCTTGCGGCCTGCGGCGATCCGGCGATCAGCGGCATCATCATCACCCACGGCACCGATACCGCGGAAGAAACCGCGCTGCTGCTCGATCTCACCTTGCCTGCGGGCAAGCCGGTGGTGCTGGTCGGCGCGATGCGGCCTGCCGATGCGGTGGGGAGCGATGGGCTGCGTAATCTTGCCAACGGCGTGGCAGTGGCCAGTGATCCGCAGGGCGGCGGGCGCGGCGTGATGGTGGTGATGGGCGATGCGGTGTTCGCCGCGGTCGATGTGCGCAAGGCAGCGACGGCCAATATTGATGCGTTCCGAGGCTTCCCGCGCGGCCCGATTGCCAGGGTAACCCCGTCACAGATCACGTGGTTCGGCCCGCCGCATCGGGCTGATGCCCCCGCAGCTTATGCCTGGCCGCAAAGCTTGCCGCGCGTGGCGATCCTCACCGCCGGGGCAGGGATGGATGCCAAGCCCGTCGAGGCGCTGCTCGGCATCGGATGCAAGGGCATTGTGCTGGCCGGGATGGGGCAGGGCAATGCGCCGGGATGCGTGCTTGATGCGCTCGCAGCCGCGGCAAAGGCTGACATTGCGGTGGTGCGCTCGTCACGCGTTGATGAAGGCATGGTTGAGCGCAATGTCGAGGTGGATGATGATGCGCACGGGTTTGTGGCGGCGCGCGCGCTTGGCCCGGCCAAAGCGCGCATTCTGTTGCAGGTCCTGCTCGCCAACGGGATCAGCGATCCCGCCGGCGTGCAGGCGGCATTCGACAATTTGTAATTACCCCCAGGGCGTGACGAGGTATTTCTCGCCGGTCTTCATCTGGCGATAGTCGAGCAGATTGTCCTTCTCGAGCATGCCTTCCAGCGTCACCTTGGCCTTGTAGTGGGTGGCAAAAGTGGTGGTGAGGTTGGCCTGCACCCGCTGGCGCATCCGCACCACGGTCTCCATGCCGGCGCGCTGAAGGAACGGGGTCAGCAGCCAGCCCGCGATGCTCCATTGCAGGCCGTAGGACGGTGTCAGGATCGTCGGGCTGAGATCGAGCCGGCCGTAGATGTACATCTTCTTCTGCTGGTTCGAGCCATAGCGCGAGAACTCGTCCATCTGGCTCGCGGCGACTTGCTCCATTGCCTTCAGCACGCTGTCTGACGCCTGCCCGCCGCCGATCGGATCAAAGCCGAGGTAAGCGCCGGTCTCGGCAATCGCGGCGCGCAGGTCGGCCATGTAGGTCGGGGCGGATGAGTTCACCACGTAGGTCGCACCTTGCGACTTCAGCAGTTCGACATGCTCATCCTTGCGGACGATGTTGATGAGCTTCATCCCGTCTTCGATGCAGATGCGGTTGAGCATCTGGCCGAGATTGGACGCCGCGGCGAGGTGGATGATCGCCGAATGGCCTTCCATCTTTGCGGTCTCGACAAAGCCGAGCGCCGTCATCGGGTTGACGAAGCTGGAGGCGCCAACCTCGCAGGAATTCTCGCCGAGCGGCAGGCACATCATCGCATCGGCAATGGCATATTGGCTGAAGGCATTGCCCGGCACACAGGCGACGCGCTGACCCATCAGCGCCTTGGCCATGTCGGAATCGCCGGTGGCGATCACCGTGCCCGCGCCCTCGTTGCCTGCGGGCAGGCGCTGGCCGTGGCGGCCCTTCTGGCCCGACAGGAACGGCTCGGGCATGGTCGCGACGACCTTGCCGGGGGTGTAGTCCGCCGTCTCGAAATTGGCGGCGCTGGTGAGGATCGCGAGATCAGAGGGGTTGATCGGCGCGGCTTCCATCTTCACAAGCACTTGATTGCCGGTGGGCGCGGGGAAGGTGCTTTCCGCCACCTCGAGCGTCAGCTTGCCGTCGGCGGTAAGGGTGGTGAAGAGCTGCTTTCCGGTGGTCATGATGAGGTTCTCCCGCATTATCATCGTCATTGCGAGGAGCCGAAGGCGACGCGGCAATCCAGCTCCCGGACTGGATTGCTTCGCTACGCTCGCAATGACGAGAAGGCTAGGGTGACGTTACGTCACAAGGTCTGGATAAGTCGCTGCGACGAAATAAAGCCCGTGCGGCGGGGCGTTGAGGCCCAGCGCATTGCGATCCCGCGCGGCGAGCACCTCGGCGATGCGGGTCTCGGGCCAATTGCCCGCACCGACCAGCTTGAGGCACCCCACCATCGAGCGCACCTGATGATGCAGGAAGCTGCGCGCGGCGGCGTGGATGTGGATTTCCTCGCCGACCCTTTCCACGTCCAGCATGTCCAGCGACTTCACGGGGTCAGCGGCCTGACAGTGCACCGAGCGGAAGGTGGTGAAATCATGCCGCCCCACCAGCGCCTGCGCCGCGCGGTGCATCGCGTCCGCGTCGAGCGGCTGGGCGACGTGCCATGCGCGGTCACGCATCAGGGTGAGCGGCGCGCGGCGGTTGACGATCCGGTAGAGATAGCGCCGCCCGGTGCAGGAAAAGCGCGCGTGCCAGTCGTCCGGCACCACCTCGCAGGCGATCACCGCGATGGGCTCGGGCCGCAGGTGGGCGTTGAGCGCTTCCATCAGGCGGAAGGGTTCGAAGGGCTTGGTGATGTCGACATGGCTGCGCATCGCCAGCGCATGGACGCCCGCATCGGTGCGCCCGGCGGAGTGGAGGGTGACCGTCTCGCCCGTGATCCGGTGGAGCGCGTCTTCGATCGATTGCTGCACGCTCGGCCCGTGGGCCTGACGTTGCAGGCCGAAGAAGGGCGTGCCGTCGAATTCGAGGGTAAGGGCGAAGCGGGTCATGCCATCGCCGTCACCCCGGCGAAGGCCGGGGCCCAGAGCCCAGAGCGCGGCGCGTGCCGCACTGGGTCCCGGCCTGCGCCGGGATGACGACCGAGGTGAGCTATCACAACAGCATCACTCCCACTGCGACCGACCTCCCGCGCAGGAAGTCCGCGCGTGCCAGCACCGGCTTGCCCGCCCGTTGGAGTTTCAGGGGCCGGATCGCGCCCGATCCGCAGGCGATGGTGAAGTCATCATCGCGCACCGTTCCTGGCGCGCCGCTCGCATCCACCACCTCGGCGAGCAACAGCTTCACGCGCTCCCCTTCGAGTTCGAACCAGGCACCGGGGAAGGGAGCAAGCCCGCGCACCTTGCGCTCGATCACCTCGGCGCTCTCAGCCCAGTCGATCTTCGCCTCGGCCTTGTCGATCTTGGGGGCATAGATCGCCGCCGCATCATCCTGCACCTCGGGCGGGAAGGCGGCGAGATCGGCCAGCACCTCCACCATCGCCGCTGCGCCTACATCGCCCAGTTCCGCAAACAGCTCGCCGGTCGTCTTGCGCCCGACCGGCACGGCGACCTTGTGCAGCATAGGGCCGGTATCGAGCCCCGCCTCCATCTGCATGATCGTCACGCCCGTCTCGGCATCCCCCGCCAGGACCGCGCGGTGGATCGGCGCGGCTCCGCGCCAGCGCGGCAGGAGCGAAGCGTGGATGTTGAGGCAGCCATGCATCGGCGCATCAAGCACCGCCTGCGGCAGGATCAGGCCATAGGCGGCGACAACCGCCACATCGGCATTCAGCGCCGCGAACTCCGCCTGCGCTTCGGTGTTCCGCAGCGACACCGGCGTGCGGACCGGCAGGCCCAGCTCTTCAGCGGCCTGCTGGACGGGCGAGGGCATCAGTTTCTTGCCCCGCCCCGCCGGGCGCGGCGGCTGGGTGTAAACGCACATAATGTCATGGCCCGCGGCATGCAGGGCGCGCAGGGCCGGGACAGCGAAATCCGGCGTTCCCATGAAGATGATGCGCATAAGCTTTGCCTGCGGCCTTTGTGAAGCGAGCCGTAGCCCCTATCTCTCCCCCCATGGCATCGCAAGAGATCGAAGCATTGGCCGGCGCGCTCGCCCGCCTGCCGGGGCTTGGCCCCCGCTCGGCGCGGCGTGCAGTGCTGTGGCTGGTCAAGAACCGCACCGCTGCGCTGCCAGCGCTGCTCGATGCGCTGGGCGAGGTGGCCGAGCGGCTGGTGGAATGCACCACCTGCGGCAATGTCGATACCTCCGATCCCTGCGGCATCTGCGCCGATCCGCGCCGCGATGCGCGGTCCTTGTGCGTGGTCGAGGATGTGGCCGATGTCTGGGCGCTGGATCGCGCCCGGCTGTTTCCGGGGCGCTATCACGTGCTGGGCGGCAAGCTGTCGGCGCTCGATGGCATCGGGCCGGAGGATCTCAACATCGCCTCCCTGCTCGCCCGCGTGGCCGATGGCGCGGTCGATGAAGTGGTGCTGGCGATGAACGCGACGCTCGAAGGGCAGACCACTGCCCATTACCTTGCCGAACGGCTCGAAGGCCTGCCGCTGCGGGTGACGCAATTGGCGCATGGCCTGCCGGTGGGCGGGGAGCTGGATTACCTTGATGAAGGCACGCTGGCGCAGGCGCTGCGCGCGCGCCGTCCGGTGGGCTGATCTGCGCGTTGAATAAATCGCGCGCTGCGCCTACATAGCGGCGCATGGCTATCCGTGAAATCCTCGAAGTGCCGGACCCCCGGCTCAAGATCGTCTCGACTCCGGTTGAACCGCATGAGTTCAACGCCGATCTGCGCACGCTCGTTGAAGACATGTTCGAGACGATGTATGATGCCCCCGGCATCGGGCTGGCTGCCATTCAGGTCGGCGTGCCCAAGCGGGTGCTGGTGATCGATCTCCAGCCGGAAGACCCGGACGCCGAGCCGATCGAATGCAACCATGATGGCCACAAGCACACCCACCCGGCCACCAAGAAAGATCCGCGGGTGTTCATCAACCCGGTGATCCTCGATCCGGCGGCGGAGCTTTCGACCTATCAGGAAGGGTGCCTTTCGGTGCCCGAAATCTACGCCGATGTGGATCGTCCGGCGACTTGCACGGTGCGCTATCAGGATCTCGACGGCAACACCCACGAGGAACATCTTGAAGGGCTGATGGCGACTTGCCTCCAGCACGAGATGGACCACCTTGAAGGCATCCTCTTCATCGATCACCTCTCGCGGCTCAAGCGCGCGATGGCGCTGAAGAAGCTCAAGAAAATCCGGCAAGCGGCGTAGCTTGTCTTTCGGGCGCGCCTCCGCGCGCTCGTCCTCGCTATGCGAGCAGCAAAGCTGCGTCCGCTGCGGGCGGGCGGTCGCCCTTGCGGCGCTACGCGCCGATGTTTGTGCCAAGCGATCCTTCCTCGTCACCCCGGACGTGATCCGGGGCCCCGCTTTCTTGTTGGAAAGCACAAAGCGGGCCTAGCGTTCCCTATACGTTCCTTGTAGATTAGTCAGATGGACCCTGCAATCCTTGCGATTCTCGCTCTCGTCATCGGTGCCGCGCTTGGCTGGTTTCTCGCCTCGCGGCCGCTCGCGGATTTGCGCACGCGGCTGGCGGCGGCGGAAAGCGCGGCGGCCGAGCGCGATACCGAATTCAAGCGCGCTATTGCCGAGCTCGGCGAAGCGCAGGTTCAGGTGGCAGCTCTGGGTGAGCGTGCGGGCCGGGTCGATGCCTTGACCAGCCAGCTCGAAACCGCCCGCGAGGAAAATGCCCGCTTCCGGGCCGAGCGTGCCGGGTTCGAAGAACAGAAGCGTCTGCTTGAAGAATCGCGCGCCAACCTGCTCAAGGAATTCGAGAACACCGGCGCCAAGGTGCTGGGCGAAGCGCAGGAATTGCTGCTCAAGCGCGCGGAAGAGCGGCTGGGCCATTCGGAAAAGGCGAGCGAGGAAAAGCTCAAAGCGTTGCTTGCGCCCGTGGGTGAGCGGCTCAAATCCTATGAGGACCAGGTCAAGGCGCTTGAGGAAAAGCGCGTCGATGCCTTTGGTCAGCTCGCCGGCGTGATCGAGGAAATGCGCAAGGGGCAGGACGAAGTCCGGCGCGAGGCGCAGCGGCTCGGCAATTCGCTCACCAATGCCCCCAAGGCGCGCGGGCGCTGGGGGGAACGGGCGCTGCAAAACGTGCTCGAACAATGCGGGCTGGCCGAGCACACTGATTTCCATCTCGAGCAATCGATGGACACCGCCGATGGCCGCTTGCGGCCCGATGCGATCGTCAATGTGCCGGGTCAGAAGAAGTTGGTGATCGACGCGAAGGTGTCGCTCAATGCCTATCAGGCCGCGTTCGAGGCGGATGACGAGGGTGAGCGCAAACGCCATCTCGATCTTCACGCCAAATCGATGCGCAACCATGTGCAGACGCTGGGATCGAAAGGCTACCAGAGCCAATTCGCTGATGCGCCCGATTACGTCGTGATGTTCGTCCCGGGCGAGCATTTCGTCGCCGCCGCATTGGAACATGATCCCGAATTGTGGGACTTCGCCTTCCGCAACAAGGTGCTGCTGGCAACCCCCACGAACCTTGTGGCCATCGCGCGCACGGTCGCGCAGGTCTGGCGGCAGGACAAGATGGCCCATGAAGCGGCAGAAATCGGGCGGATGGGCGCGGAGCTTTATGATCGTCTCGCCACCGCCGCGGAACACCTCAAGCGCGTCGGCGGCGGGCTGGAAAGTGCGGTCAACAATTACAACAAGTTCGTCGGCAGCTTTGAACGCAATGTCCTGTCGTCAGGGCGCCGCTTGGCCGAAAAGGGGGTCGAGATCGGCAAGCGCGAGATCGAAGCGGTGCCACTGGTCGAAAGCGCCCCGCGTTACAATGCGGCTGATAGCGCTGCGGTGGAGGTCGCGCATCCAGCGCTCGAAGACCGCAAGGACGCCGCAGAGTAGCGTCAGGCCTGGTGTCCGGGTGGGGCTTTCCTACCGCGTGACCCACTGTCAGAATCGGCGGGTTCTTTCGCTTCGTTGGCCATCCTACGGGAACCCGCAAGCGCCATTGTGACGCACCGCCCCCTGTCCGTCCGGGTCGCTCCAATGAGAGCATGGCGCTGACTTTGCCAAAGAAAAATCGCCTGTTTCAAAGCGGACGGGGTGTCCGCTTGGTCCGCTTCAGGCGCCCAGCGCCGCCAGCACTTCATAGGCGAGCACAGCCCCCGCCACAGCGGCGTTGAGCGAATCCGCGCGCCCGCGCATCGGCATCGTGACGCGCAGGTCGCAAGCGGCTTCGTAGGCTTCGGGCAGGCCTTGCGATTCGTTGCCCACCAGCACGAAGCACGGCGCGGCATAGGCCGCACCGCGATAGGGCACTGCCTCACGCAAGGACGCGGCAACCAACTGGCCCGGCCCGCTGCGCAGCCACGGCAGGAACGCCTCCCAGCGCGCCTGCGCCACCGGCACGGTGAAGATCGCGCCCATGCTGGCGCGCACCGCTTCGGCGCTGAAGGGATCGGCGCAATCATCAATCAGGATCAGCCCGCCTGCACCCACCGCATCGCCGGTGCGCAGCATCGTTCCGAGATTCCCGGGATCGCGCAGCGCCTGCGCCACCAGCCAGATCGGCGCGGCGTTACGATCCAAGCGGGCAAGGCCGGTGTCCCATTCATCGAACACCCCGGCCACGCTTTGCGCGTTTTCCTTGCCGGTGATCTTGGCCAGAATATCCGGCGTGGTGGTGATGATCTCGCCCCCGGCCTCGGCGACCGCATTCACCAGCCTTGCGAGCACGGCGTGCCCGGTCGCCGCGCGCTCATTGCTTTCGGCCATCACCAGCATCTGCGGGATACGGCCCACGCTTCGCGCATCTTCGAGCAGGCGCAGCCCCTCGACCAGAAACTGCCCCGCGCGCTTGCGGTGTTTCTTGTCGCGCAGCGCGCGCAGATATTTCACCGTCGGATTGGAAAAGCCGGTGATGTGCTTGGGCACGGGGGCGAGATCAGGTGGGGGCATAGAGCGGTGTTCGCGGGACGGATGCCCGCATCAATCCTCGCCGAAACCGGCTTCGATCAGCCCGCACAGATCGGCAAGGACAGCCTCGGCATTGTCACCCGCCACGGCCACTTCGACGACATCGCCCTTGGCCGCGCCCAGCATCATCAGCCCAAGGATCGAGCCGCCTGCCGCGCTGTTCGGGGTCTTGGAAACGGTCACGCTCACGCCTTCGGGAAGGCTCGCGACCGCGCCGACGAATTTCGCGCTGGCGCGTGCATGGAGGCCCCGCCGGTTGACAATGGTCACGCTGCGCCGCGCTTCCCCCATGGCTCCGCCCCCTCAGGCCTTGGCGGTGGCAGCGCCCGCGCTCTGCCCCAGCAATTCGCTCGCCACGGTGATATAATTGCGCCCCGCGGTTGCAGCAGCAGCCACCGCTGCGGTCACATCCATCGCCTTGCGCGCCCCGGCGAGGCGGATCAGCATCGGCAGGTTGATCCCTGCGATCACCTCGACTCGCCCGGAGTCGAGCAGCGAAATCGCAAGGTTCGAAGGCGTGCCGCCGAACAGATCGGTGAGGATGATCACGCCGCTGCCGCTGTCGACCACCCGGATCGCCTTGGCGATTTCCGAGCGGCGCTGCTCCATATCATCATTAGGGCCGATGCAGATCGTCGCTACCGCGGGCTGCGGGCCAACAACATGTTCCATTGCTTCGACAAATTGGTCGGCAAGGCGGCCATGGGTTACAAGGATCAAACCGATCATGCGGAGAAAAGCATCCGTGCTGCGACTACCCGAAGGCAGCGATGGAATGAGAGGGGTGAGGGGGCACGTCCGTCATCGGCGCCTGTCCTGTTCGATTTCTTCGGCCGCGCGGCTACCCAGATTGCGATGGCGGACAGTGGGCGAAAATCCTGCGTCGCGCAAGTGTCGCGCCATGTGCTCGGCGGTGTAAACCGAACGATGCCGCCCGCCGGTGCAGCCGAAGGCGACATGGACATAGGGCTTCCCCTGGGCCTGATAGCGCGGCAGCAACAGCAGCAGGAGATCGCGAATCCGGGTGAAGGCTTCGGCAAAGGCGGGGTCGCGCTCGATATGCGCGCCCACCGCCGGGTCCTGCCCGGTCTGTGCGCGCAATTCCGGCACCCAGTGCGGATTGTCGAGAAAGCGCATGTCGAACACCAGATCGGCGAGCGGTGGCATCCCGCGGGCAAAGCCGAAGCTCGACAGGGTCAGCGTGAGCGGCACCGCGCCGTCCGCGCCGCCCTCCTCCTCGGGAGAAGAGGCAGCGGCGAACATCCCCCGCACATGATCCTGCAAATCCTTGGCCGTGAGCGCCGTGGTGTCGATTACGATCTCGGCCCAGCGCCGCAGCGGTTCGAGCAACTCGCGTTCGGCAGCAATGCCTTCCATCACGGGGCGATCCTGCGCCATCGGATGGCGGCGGCGGGTTTCGTTGTAGCGCCGCTCCAGTTCATGGCTGGCGCAGTCCATGAAGATGAAGGAGACCGCCAGATCGCTGCGCCCGGCAATGTCCTCGGCCAGCGCCATGATCTCGGCCGGGACAAAGCCGCGGGTGCGGGTGTCGAAGCCGATCGCCAGCGGGCCGCGCTGTTCGCCGGGGGCGCGCTCGCCGGTTTCGGTCGCCACCAGCCGCTTGAGCAGGCGCACGGGAACATTGTCGATTGTCTCCCAACCGAGATCCTCGAGCGCATCGAGCACGGTCGATTTGCCCGCACCGGCGAGCCCGGTGACAAGCAGGAGGCGTTGCGGGGCAGGAGCGGGCGAGGCGGTGGTCATGGCGGCGGTGGTGGCCTTGGCTGGGCGCGGCAAGAGCGCGCTTATGCGGGATCGCGGGCCGGGCTGGCAAGCCCATGGATCGCCAGCGCCCATGCGGCGCGTGGCGCGGGGGCGATGGTGCCGGGATCGAAGGCGAGCACCGGAATGCTGACCCCGAGGATCGCGCGCGTCGCCACCTGTTCGGGCAGGCGCGGCCCGTGCGCCTCGCCCAGCGCGAGGATCAGCGAAAGGGGCGCAGGCTCGGCCAGCGGCAGGCGCACAATCCCGATTCCGCGCAGTTCAAGCAGGCCGGCAATCTTGGGCGGCGGGAGGGCGATCACGTGCTCGCCGGCCCGGCGCAGCGTCACGGCATCATCGCCGATTAGTCCGGCCCCGCGATCCAGCAGTGCGAGCGCGAGCGAGGTCTTGCCGCTGCCGGGTGGTCCTTCGATCATCAGCGCGCGCCCCGCGATCACGACGCAGCTTGCCTGCACGACCTGTTCCTCGGCCATGATCAGGCAACCGGGAGCTTGAGGCGCAGACACGCGCCCGGCGCGCCATCAGGGCGATCTTCCACGGTGAGTGTGCCATCATGAGCTTCGGCAATGGTGCGCGCAATCGCGAGGCCGAGCCCGGAGTGATTGCCGAAGCTTTCTCCGTCAGGCCGGTCGGAATGGAAACGGCGGAACACTTTTTCGCGCGCTTCGGCGGGGATACCGGGGCCGCTGTCGATCACATCAAGGCTGACCCAGCGCCCATCATTATCAATCCGCACTTCGATGGGTGCATCGGGCGGCGAAAAGGACACCGCGTTATCGAGCAGGTTTTCGACCACCCGTTCAAGCCGCATCGGCACGCCTGCCACATTGGCGGCGAAGCCTTGCGTGGTGAGATGGATCGGGTGGCCTTCATTGAGCGCGCGATCTTCGCGCCCGCCGATGATGGCGCGCACCAGATCGGCCAGATCGAGCCGTTCCAGCGTCGCGCGCGACATTTCGGCATCGATCCGGCTGGCATCCGAGATTTCCGAGACCAGCCGATCAATCCGCCGGACATCGTGGGTTGCAATCTGGATCAACTCGGCGCGCAGTTCGGGATCATCGACACGCGGCAGCGCCTCGATCGCGCCGCGCAAGGACGCGAGCGGGTTCTTGATCTCATGCGCCACATCAGCGGCAAAGCTGTCGACCGCATCGATCCGCTGGCGCAGCGCCGCTGTCATGTCCGAGACGGTGCGGGCTAGCACACCGATCTCATCGCTGCGCTGCGGCAGACGCGGGACTTCGACGGCACGCTCGCGCCCCTGCCGCACTTTCACTGCCGCGCTGGTCAATTGCTGCAACGGGGTCACAATGGTGCGCGCGAGAAACAGCGAGAGGGCAACGGATGCCGCCAGCACCAATGTCACCGCAAAGCCGAGCGTGGTGCGCGCCGAGCGCACCGATTGCGTGATGTCGACTGCGTTGCGCACCGTCAGCAAGGTCGCGCCTTGCAGGCCAACCGGAGCGGCGGCGGTAATCACCGGGGTGCCATCGCGCCAATCGTAAAGCCGCACCTGCGACAATCCCAGCTCGCGTGCACGGGCCAGTTCGGGCCAGGCATCGGCTTCCTGGGCTTCGGGCTCGCGGTAGTCAGTGATCGGTTCAGCCGCGACGATGGTGTCCACTGTGCGATCAAGCCAGCGCGCAAAGCGCTGCTCCCAATCGTCATCAGCAATATTGTTGAACTGGAACGCGGGTTCGGCGAGGGCAAAGCTGTCGGCGGTGAGCCGGCCTTCGGGATCGAACAGTCGCAGGCGCATGCGCTGCTCCTTGCCGATCTGCACCAGCAGCGCTTCCTGCCGTTCGCGCGTCGCGCCTGCGAGCGCCTCGGCGGTGATCTGGGCTTCGATACGCGCCAGCTTAAAGCGTTCGTCGACAAGCTGCGTGCGGTAGCCGTCGAGGTAGAACAATCCGCCACCGAGCAGCGCCAGCGGCATGATGTTCACCACAAGGATGCGCGCCGTGAGCGCAAAGCGCCCGCGCGCCAGCCAGCGCCCGGCCAATCCGCGTGGAGTGCCCGCGTCAGGCATCGTTGAAGCTGTAGCCCGCCCCGTACAGCGTCTCGATCGCGCCGAATTGGGGATCGACGCTGCGGAACTTCCGCCGCATCCGCTTGATATGGCTGTCGACGGTGCGATCATCGACAAAGACATCATCGGGATAGGCTGCATCCATCAACTGGTTGCGGCTCTTGATGACGCCGGGGCGGATGGCGAGCGCTTCGAGGATCAGAAATTCGGTCACGGTCAAGCTGACATTGCGCCCGTCCCAGGTGACAGTGTGCCGCGCCGGATCCATGAACAGGCGGCCTTGCCGGATCATCGGCCCGATCGGCATGGGCGGCTCGTCGCCCGCGCTGGTTTCACGCGGGGGTTCGGCACGTCGCAGGATGGCGCGGATTCGCGCAATCAGCAGGCGCAGGCTGAAGGGCTTGGCGATGTAATCATCCGCGCCGAGTTCAAGCCCCATTTCCTCGTCGTTCTCATCATCCTTGCTGGTCAGGAAAATCACCGGCAGCGCGGAATGTTCGCGCACCCGTGCGAGCAGTTCCAGCCCATCCATCTTCGGCATCTTGATGTCGAACACCGCAAGATCAGGCGGGTTCTCGAGCAAGGCCTTGAGCGCGGTTTCGCCATCGGAATAAAGCCGCGTCGCAAAGCCTTCGGATTTGAGCGCGATCGAGACGGTGGTGAGGATATTGCGATCATCATCCACCAGCGCGATTTGATAGGCGCGCGCGGCCTCGGCAGGGGTAGCCTCGCAGGAGGCGGGATCGTGCGCGGCGCCTGATGGCATCGGGGGTTCCTTTGTCTCGCAACCGGTGGGCCTGTGCCGAAGCCTAGCCGCAAGCGGCCTAGCAGACAATTGATTGCAGCGCATGATTCCTGCGCGGCGTCAAAGCGCTTCGGCGAGGTTGCAAAACGCGCTGCCGCACATGCGTTTTGGGTGGTTTGACGCAGCAGCAGCGGCATTCTATGGCGCGGGGCCGAGGGGTGAATCAGCGGCGCATCTCAGGTAATCTGCCCATGGCTGCATAGGTATGCAATGCGCTATGTGGAGGGCAGGACCGGCGAGATGAGGCTTCTGATATGCCTTCCCGCCTTGCCGCCCTGCCATCAGGCTCAGGAGACACGATTTTGACCGCTCTTGCTCACCCGCTCGCCGCCCAGAACCTCAAGACCGGCGCGCTCATTCACGCCAATCTCGGCACCGCCGCTCTGGTCGAGCACGCGCTCAAGAAGGGTGAGGGCAAGCTGACCAAGCATGGTGCGCTGCTGGTCGACACCGGCCGCTTCACCGGCCGCAGCGTCAAGGACAAGTATGTGGTCCGCGATGCCGAGACCGAGAACAGCATCAACTGGGGCCCGATCAACCAGCCGATGAGCGAAGAGCACTTCGCCAATCTCAAGGCCGATTTCCTCAAGGAACTCGAAGGGCAGGAAGAACTTTACGTCGCCGATCTGTTTGGCGGCTCGCAGCCGGAATACCGCGTCAACGTGCGCGTCATCAACCAGATGGCGTGGCACAACCTGTTCATCCGCACCCTGCTGGTCCGCCCCACTGCGGAAGAGCTGGCGGATTTCGTCCCCGAATACACCATTATCAATCTGCCGAGCTTCAAGGCGAACCCCGAACGCCACGGCTGCCGCAGCGACACGGTGATCGCGGTGAGCTTCACCGAGAAGCTGATCCTGATCGGCAACACCGAATATTCGGGCGAGATGAAGAAGGGCGTGTTCGGCCTCCTGAACTACCTCTTGCCCGCGCAGGGCGTGATGCCGATGCATTGCTCGGCCAATATCGGCAAGGACGGCAAGAGCGCGATCTTCTTCGGCCTGTCGGGCACCGGCAAGACCACGCTCTCGGCCGATGCCAGCCGCACGCTGATCGGCGATGACGAACACGGCTGGTCGGACACCGCGGTCTTCAACTTCGAAGGCGGCTGCTACGCCAAGATGATCAACCTCTCGGCCGAAGGCGAGCCGGAAATCTACGCGACGACCAAGATGTTCGGTACGATCCTTGAGAACGTGGCGATGGATGAAGACACCCGCGAGCTCGATTTCACCGATGCGAGCAAGACCGAGAACACCCGCGGCGCCTATCCGATCGAATCGATCCCGAACACCTCGGAAAAGAACCTCGGCCCGGCGCCGTCGAACGTGATCATGCTCACCGCCGATGCTTTCGGCGTGCTGCCTCCGATCGCGCGGCTGACCGCGGATCAGGCAATGTACTACTTCCTGTCGGGCTACACCGCCAAGGTCGCGGGCACCGAAATCGGCGTGACCGAGCCGGAGGCGACCTTCAGCACCTGCTTCGGCGCGGCCTTCATGCCGCGTCACCCGAGCGTCTATGGCAACCTCCTCAAGGAGCGGATCGCCAAGGGCAATGTGCAGTGCTGGCTGGTCAACACCGGCTGGACCGGCGGCAAGTATGGCACCGGCAGCCGGATGCCGATCAAGGCGACGCGCGCGCTGCTCAACGCCGTGC
>Ga0308017_1000255_pt1 | contig 17509 bp, 15 predicted proteins | sample Neamet280_FD_203145 | JGI IMG/M metagenome (GOLD analysis project Ga0308017, IMG submission 203145) | Marine microbial communities from water near the shore, Antarctic Ocean - #280 | ecosystem: Environmental > Aquatic > Marine > Unclassified | place: Southern Ocean | collected 2014-10-01
CGCGGCGCCCCAAAAGCCCGTGCCGCGGCAGGCACCGGTGGTCGACCGGGCGCCAGGGGTGGCCGGCGGCCCGGCGAGCGCGTCTGCGGCGTCGTCCACCACGCCGGCCGCTGCCGCGCCCGGCAGCGAAAACGCTGGCAAGCCGGGGTACTACACGGTGCGACCTGGCGATACGCTCTATCGCATCGGGCTGGAGCACGGGCAGAGCTGGCGCGACATCGCGGCCTGGAACGGCCTGACCAACCCCAACCTGATCGAGGTGGGGCAGGTGTTGCGCGTGGTGCCCCCCGGAGCCGTGCCCGCAGCCGCAGGTGCGAATACGGCAGGCACGAATACCGCTGGCGTCACCACCCAGCCCGTGCCAGGGGCCAGTGTGCAGCCGCGGCCGCTGGATGCGAGCCCGGCGGCCCCATCTGCCACTGCGGCCCGCACGCCCGCGGCGCCGGCGACGACGGCGGCAAATGGTGGCAGTCCACCGGCTCCTGCGGCGTCCGCGCCCGCAGCCACGGGTACCGATACGATCGCGCTCATCTGGCCGGCCAAGGGGCCCGTGCTCTACACCTTCGATGAGACGCGCAGCAAGGGGGTTGGCATCGGTGGGCGCGCGGGCGACCCCGTACTGGCGGCCGCTGACGGGCGCGTGGTCTATGCCGGCTCCGACCTGCGTGGCTATGGCAACCTGATCATCCTCAAGCACAACAACACCTACCTGACGGCCTATGCCCACAACCAGGCGTTGCTGGTGCGTGAGGACCAAACCGTGCGCCAGGGGCAAAAGATCGCCGAAATGGGCAGCAGCGACGCCGATCGGGTGAAGCTGCACTTCGAAGTCCGGCGCCAGGGCAAGCCGGTCGATCCGCTGACCCTGCTGCCGAGCCGCTGATGAACCCCACCCCTGATCTGTGTGCCGGCGCCGACGCCGGTCTGCCCGCCAGCACCCCGAACGAACCACCCAGACCCGCGGGTGTGCCCACGTCTGCGCTGTGGATTCAGGCACTGGATATCGAAGCGCAGGGCATCGCACGCCGCCCCGACGGCAAGGTCGTGTTCGTGGAGGGGGCGCTGCCCGGTGAGTGGGTCGATGCGGTGGTGACCCGGCGCAAGAACCAGTGGGAAGCGGGACAGGTGCAGACCATCCATCGTGCATCGCCGTGGCGCGTCACGCCGCGCTGCCCGCACTTTGGCCTGCACGCAGGCGCATGCGGTGGGTGCAAGATGCAGCACCTGGAGCCATCGGTGCAGGTGGCGATCAAGCAGCGCGTGCTCGAGGATAACCTGTGGCGGCTGGGCAAGGTGCGGCCGGAGCAGGTGTTGCCGCCCATCGTCGGCCCCGCCTGGGGCTACCGCTGGCGCGCGCGGCTGTCGGTGCGGTATGTGGCCAAAAAGGGGGACGTGCTGATCGGCTTTCACGAGCGCAAGAGCCGCTATGTGGCCGACATGGGCTTGTGCGCGGTGTTGCCAGCGCCGGTGAGCGCGCTGCTGCCATCCTTGCGCGGTTTGCTGATGGCGATGGACGCGCGCGAGACCTGCCCGCAGATCGAGCTGGCGTGTGGCGATGGCGTGACCGCTTTGGTGCTGCGGCACTTGGAGCCGTTGTCGGACGCGGATCGGGATCGCTTGCGTGCGTTCGCCCGTGCCCATCCGTCGGCCACGCTGCAGTGGTGGCTGCAGCCCAAGGGGCCCGAGAGCGTGCACCGTCTCGACCCCGACGACGGCACGCCCGAGCTGTCTTATGCGCTGCCGGAGTTCGGTCTGCGCATGCCGTTTCGCCCGACCGATTTCACCCAGGTCAACCCTCACATCAACCGTGTACTGGTCGGGCGCGCGCTACGCTTGTTGCAGGGGCAGCGGCACGAGCGGGTTATCGACTGGTTTTGCGGGCTGGGTAACTTCACGCTGCCGATTGCCACCCAGGCGGGCGAAGTGCTGGGTGTCGAGGGCAGCGAGGCGCTGGTGGCACGGTCCCGGGATAACTGGGCGCGCAACCAACGGGAGCGCGGGGGCTTGGCGCCCACCACCTTCGTCGCGCGCAATTTGTTCGAGATGACGCCGGCGCAATTGGTGGCCGACGGGCGGGCGGATCGGTGGCTGGTCGACCCGCCGCGGGAGGGGGCGTTTGCCCTGGTCAAGGCCCTGGCCGATCTACACCAGGCGGCCCTGTCGGGTGCGCCGGCACCCACGACGCCCGAAGGGCAGCCGTGGCGACCGCCGCAGCGCATCGTCTATGTGAGTTGCAACCCGGCGACCCTGGCGCGCGACGCGGGCTTGCTGGTGCACCAAGCAGGCTACCGCTGCACGGCGGCGGGCGTGGTCAACATGTTCCCCCACACCGCGCACGTCGAGAGCATCGCGGTCTTCGAGCGCGACGCAGCGCTGGCTTGACGCGGCGGACGCATCAGCGCCCAGCGGGCGCGGCTGGGGTCGCGGGGGGAGCGATGCGCGGCACGATGCTCCCCGTGGGCGGGGAGCTGGCCGCCGGTGCAGCATTGGAGGGTGCAGCCGCTGGCGCGGCGGGCGCGACGATCTCCTCCTTGACGGCATCGCTGTCGGCCACCTTGGGCGGTGCCGGCGGCGCGGGGGGGATGTCGTTTTCCCGCATGTACTCGTCCATCTCGCGCCAGCCGGCAAAGATGGCGGCCTTGGAAGCCTTGGGGTTGCTCGCGTAGCAATCTTCCAGGCTGCGCTGCGTGTGGCGGCAGGCTGCACCAATGGCCTTGCCTTCGGCTTCGCGGCGCTGGGCTTGCTTGGCAGGCGTGTCGATGCCGAGCGCGTCGCATCCCGTCAGCATGGTGGCCGCGGCCACCAGCGCCAGGCCGGTGCGGGCAGGCAAGCGATAGGCGGTGGAGAAGGCAACAGGGGGGAGCGACCTCATGATCCGATTGTCGGAGAAGGGGGAGGGATCGGCCACCTCCACGAGGCACGAAAAAAACGATGCCCGGACCGTCATTTTCGCGGTTCGGGCATCAGACGGCGCTGGCCGATCGGGTGTCAACCGTCACGCAGCCAGCGAAACCGCCGCAGAAGGCCTCATTCGCGCTCGCCGCCGAAGATACCCAGCAGCGCCAACAGACTCTGGAAGACGTTGAACAGGCTCAAATACAGCGCCAGCGTGGCGGAGATGTAGTTGGTCTCGCCGCCGTCGATGATGCGCTTGAGATCGACCAGCAAGAAGGCGCTGAAGATGCCGATCGCCATCACCGACAGCGCGGCCATGAACGCCGTGCTGCCGACGAATACGTTGATGATGCCGCCGATGAGCAGCACGATGGCGCCGAAGAACAGCCACTTGGCCAACCCTTCGAGGTCACGCTTGACGACGCTGGCCAGATTGGCCATGACAAAAAACACGGCAGCCGTCCCGCCGAAGGCGGTCATGACCAGCTGGGCGCCATTGCCAAAACCCAGCACCACGGCCAGCAGCCGCGACAGCATCAACCCCATGAAGAAGGTGAACGCCAGCAGCACCGCCACGCCAGTGGCCGAGTGTTTGGTTCGCTCGATGGCGAACATGAATGCGAATGCGCCACCCAGAAAGACGAGCAGGCCAATACCGCCGGACAGCGCGGCGGTGATGCCCGTGCTGACCCCAATCCACGCCCCCAGCACGGTGGGCACGAGGCTGAGCGCGAGCAGCCAATAGGTGTTGCGCAGAACGCGCTGGCGCGATGCGTCGCCAACCAGAGCGTCAGAGCGACGGATAGCGGTGTCGAAGTTCATGGCAGACGTCTCCTGTCATCGAGGCGGTCTAGGGTGGGGAATCTTCCGCAGTGTAGGATCGGTCGTCGGGGGAGCAAGTTCCCGGTACTCGGGCTGGATGACCGTGGCTGCGAATCGAACGGCACGTATCTTCGCACGTCTTGCACTCTTACCGCTCGGGCTCGGTCACGAAGCCCACGCTGCGCACGCCGGCACGCTGCGCGGCTGCCAGCGCTTGTGCCACGCGTTCGTAGCGTACCTCCCGGTCTGCCAGGATCTGCAGCGGCAGCTGGTTGTCAAGGGCGCCGATGGTTTGCAGGCGTTGCTCAAGGGTGGCGTCATCGACGTCCTCGTCGTCCCAGCGGTAGCTGCCGTCGGCGGCGATGCTCAGCCGCACGGCCTGGGGTGGTGGCGTCTGTGGCGTGGCACTTGCCTGGGGTAGGTTGACGGAGACGGCGTGCTTCATGACGGGAATGGTGATCATGAACACGATCAGCAGCACCAGCATCACGTCGATGAGCGGGATCATGTTGATTTCGCTCAGCAGCTCGCCGTCTTGGTCGTCTTGGATGGAAAAGGCCATGGCTTGAGTCTCCACTTGGCGCTCAGCGCGCTTCACTGCGCAAGGGCCGCACTTTGCTGTCGTCGGCTTGGCGGCTCATCACCCGTGCGCCGGTCACGAAGTAGGCATGCAAATCGTGCGCGAAGCGGTTGACGCGATGCACCAGCGCCTTGTGCCCGCGCACCAGGGCGTTGTAGCCCAGCACGGCCGGGATGGCCACGGCCAAGCCGAGTGCGGTCATGATCAGCGCCTCACCGATGGGGCCCGCCACTTGATCGAGGGTGGAGGAGCCTGAGATGCCAATCCCGATCAAGGCGTGGTAGATGCCCCAGACCGTGCCGAACAGCCCCACGAACGGCGCGGTCGAGCCCACTGACGCCAAGATCCACAGGCCCGATTGCAACCGCGCGACGAAATCGTCGATGGCGTGGCGCAGGCCGCGCTGCACCCATTCGCTCAGGTCGAGCTGGTCGTGCAGTTGAGGCGTGCGGGGTGACCCGTCTTGCCCCTGGAGGTGGGCGGCTGCATCCCGACCGTGCACCGCCAGCAGTCGGAATGGGTTGTCCACCTCGCGCCCGAGGCGCTCCAGCCCGTCGGCGAAGTCGCTGGCGTGCCAAAACGCCTCGACCCGGCGCGCCTGGGCGCGGTAGCGGCGCAGGTCCAGCGCCTTGAGGACGATGACCACCCAAGAGGCCACCGACATCAACAGCAAGAGGATGGCGATGGCGCGAATGACGCCGTCGCCTTGCGACCACAAGTGGGCGAGTCCGAAAGCGGTGGGCATTGCTGTGGTTTCCATGGTGGATCGTTTCCTATCTTCAACGAGTCGGTTTCGAATATCGGTAGGGCGGGTGGCTTTGTCAGCGCAGCTCAAATTGGATCGGGATCAAAAACCACATGGCTTCTGGCACGCCGTTGCGCTTGCCCGGCACGTAGCGCCACGACAAGACCGCCTGCCGGGCTGCCTCGTCGAGCCGCTCGTAGCCGCTGGAAGTGCGGATTTCGGCGGCGGAAGCGGTGCCATCGGGCTCGATGCGCACGCGCAACACCACGCGGCCTTGCTCGCCCAAGCGGCGAGATAGCGCCGGATACGCCGGTGGCGGGTTGTTGAGGTACGCGGCGCTGGCCGAGGGCAACTCGATGCGCGGCGGTGCTGGAGGGGCCGCGGGTGCCGACGCGGCGGCCTCCGTGGCGATGGATGGCCCGCCCTGGGTCGCCGCTGCGGCAGTGCTCACGGGCGTGGAGGCGGCGATGGGCACGGAGGTTTCGGTTGCCGCCTCTGCGGGGGCAGGTGTTGCGACGGGGGCGGGCGCAGGCGGCGTCGCTTCTGGCGCCGTCCACGAGCGCGGGACTGGTTTGGGCCATTGACGCGGCACCGGCTCGCGCCGGGAGGGCGGCGTGATCGGCGCAGGCTCAGGCACCGGTGCAGGGGCGGTAACCGCGGCCGGCGCGAGGGAGACTTGCACCACGCGTGGCGGGGTAACTTGGGGCGATACCGGTCGCTGCCACGCTTGCTGCAGCGCCCAAAGTGCCAACCCATGGCCTGCGGTCACCGCAAGCGTCACACCCCAAACCCGAGCGCGCACGGGATGGCGCCGTGCCACGGGTGTCGCGGGGGTGGCTGCAGGCGAGGAGGGCAGGAACGCAAAGCGCATTACCGAGTTGTATATCGTTTTCTCTGCACGCGCCACTTTGCGCCACTAGCGGGCTGGTTTGCTGGGCAGGCGGCGCAGGTGGTCAATGGCGCGTCGCACGGGCCGCACATGCCACAGCAGCGATGCGCATGATACCGAGTTGAGTCGATTGGTGAATCCATACTTTACCACAAATAAGAGTGAGTCGTATTACGTATACATAGCGCGAGTCGATGCGGACAATAGAAACTATCAATACAGCGTAACGATTGTTTATGTCTATAATATCGGTGTTGGTACGGATGTCCCGTACCGCTATCGTGGTTGTCAGTGTTCAACCCGTCTCAAGAAAGGAAGCGCTCTATGAGCATCATCAACAAGCAAGTTCAACCCTTCAAAGTGCAAGCGTTTCACAATGGCAAGTTCGTCGAGATCACGGACCAGTCGCTCAGGGGCCACTGGTCGGTGCTGATCTTCATGCCCGCGGCGTTCACCTTCAACTGCCCGACCGAGGTGGAGGACGCGGCGGAGCACTACGCCGAGTTCCAAAAGCTGGGCGCCGAGGTGTACGTCATCACCACTGACACGCACTTCTCGCACAAGGTGTGGCATGAAACGTCGCCTGCCGTGGGCAAAGCCAAGTTCCCCCTCATTGGCGATCCGACGCATCAGCTCACCCGTCAGTTTGACGTGCACATCGATGAGGAAGGTCTGGCGCTGCGCGGCACCTTCATCCTCAACCCCGAAGGCGTGATCAAGACGGCCGAAATCCATGACAACGCCATCGCGCGTGATGTCAAGGAGACGCTGCGCAAGCTCAAGGCCGCCAAGTACGTGGCCGAACACCCGGGTGAAGTCTGCCCGGCCAAGTGGAACGAAGGCGCCAAGACGATTGCGCCGTCGCTGGACCTGGTCGGCAAGATCTAAATAGTCAAGCCCCGGCCAACTGCGCCGGGTGCATGGTGGGGCGCCATCGCCCCGCCGGCTGACCCAGTCCACCCGCCCCATCGCCCCCCCCAGGAGAGAACCCATGCTCGACGCCCAACTTCAGACCCAATTGCAGTCTTACCTTACACACGTCAAGCAGCCGTTCGAGCTGGTGGCGACGCTAGATGACTCGGCCAGCTCGACCGAGCTGCGGCAGTTGCTCGACACCATCGCCCGCCTGTCGGACGGGAAAATCACTGCCCGCTTCGACGGACAGGCGTCGCGCCGCCCGTCGTTCGCGCTGCGTCGCCCCGACGGCGGCCCGGACCTGACCTTTGCGGCGGTCCCGCTGGGGCACGAATTCACTTCGCTCGTGCTCGCGCTGCTGTGGACCGGCGGTCACCCACCGAAAGTGGCGCCAGAGCTGATCGAGCAGGTGCGTGCGCTGCCCGGCGAGCACCACTTCGAGGTGTACATGTCGCTGTCGTGCCACAACTGCCCGGACGTGGTGCAAGCGCTCAGCCTGATGGCGATTCTGAACCCGCGCGTGCACACCGCCGTCATCGATGGCGCGCTCTTCCCCGCCGAGGTGGAGCAGCGCAACGTGATGGCGGTGCCGCTGGTGCTGCGCAATGGCGAGGTGTTTCTCTCCGGCCGCACGTCGCTCGAGGAGATCGTGGCCAAGCTCGACACCGGTGCGCAGGCCCGCGCGGCCGCGGCGATCGCGGCCAAGGACCCATTCGACGTGCTGATCGTGGGCGGCGGGCCGGCCGGGGCAGCGGCGGCGGTGTATGCGGCGCGCAAGGGCATTCGCACCGGACTCGTGGCCGAGCGCTTCGGTGGCCAGGTCAACGACACGTTGGCGATCGAGAACTACATCTCGGTGCTGGAAACGGATGGCCCCCGCTTTGCCGCGGCGCTGGAAGCGCAGGTGCGCCACTATGAGGTGGACCTAATGAACGGACAAGCGGTGGCGGCACTGCAGCCCGCCGAGCCACCCGGTGGCTGGATCGGCGTGCGTCTGGCCAACGGGGCGGCACTGCAGGCCCGCAGCGTCATCTTGGCCACGGGCGCGCGCTGGCGCAACCTGAATGTGCCGGGCGAGGCCGAATACAAAAACCGCGGCGTGGCGTACTGCCCCCACTGCGATGGTCCGCTGTTCAAGGGCAAACGCGTGGCGGTCATCGGCGGCGGCAACTCTGGTGTGGAGGCGGCCATCGATCTGGCAGGCATCGTGCAGCATGTGACGCTGTTGGAATTTGCCGATCAGCTCAAAGCCGATGCGGTGTTGGTCAGCAAATTGCGCAGTCTGCCCAACGTGACCGTGCTGACGCAAGCGCAGACGCTCGAGGTGCAGGGCGACGGCCAGCGGGTGACGGGCCTGCGCTGGCGCGACCGCGCCAGCGGCGCGGAGCACGTGCTGCCGCTGGAGGGGGTCTTCGTGCAGATTGGCCTGGTGCCCAACACGGAATGGCTCGACGGCGTGGTGGAGCGCAACCGCTACGGCGAAATCGTCGTCGACGCCAAGGGCCACACCAACGTGCCGGGCGTCTTCGCCGCAGGCGATTGCACGACCGTGCCGTATAAGCAGATCGTGATCGCCGCGGGGGAGGGTGCGAAGGCGGCGCTGTCGGCGTTCGATTACCTGATTCGCACGCCGCAGCCCCAACCAGAGGTGGCAGCGGCTGCCACCTGAGCGCCGCCCATCACTTCATGTCCGCCGCCAGCAGCTGCACGATGCGTTGCGCGGCGGGCGAACGATCGGGTTGGCCATTGGCGTCGAGCACGGTGACGGTGCTGCGCTCGCCGCTGGTGGCGACCCGGATGCGGTAACGCGCGGGTGCGCTGGTGCTCGAATCCGAGCGGCTGAACCAGCCGGTGATACGCCCGAAAAAGCCGGGCTCTTTGCCCGCACTGCCTTCGTCGGGCGGCACGTAGCGCACGAAGTACATGCCCTCGGCGCGGTTGCGGTCTTCGACGGTGAAGCCGCTGCGATCGAGACTCAAGCCCACACGCCGCCAAGCACGGTCGAAGTTTTCGTCGATGACGACGGCGGGCATCCCATCCACCGTTTCGACGCGGGCCACCGGCGGATTGGCCTGGGCAGCCATCGTGGCCTTGGCCTGTTCCTGGCTCACCCCCAGCTTGACCATCAGGCGGCGCAGAAATTCAGCCTCCAGCTCCGGGTCGGCTGGGCGTGGCTGCCAGACGGTGTTGTCCTTGCGGTCGGTGGTGTAGACCTCGACCATGCCGCGGTGGCTGATGTAGATTTCGCTGCCGCCAGCGGCGTTGCGCTCGACCCGGGTGCGGAATTTGTCGCGCTCGCCGGTCGAATACAGGTTGTCGAACAGCTTGCCGATGGTCGAGCGGATGATGTCTTGCGGAATCTTGGCGCGGTTTTCGGCCCAGTCGGTCTCCATCAGGCCGAGCTGCGGCTGATCCAGTGTGAGCAGGAAGCCGTTTTCTTGCCAGAAATCGCGCAGCGCGGGCCACAGCACCTCGGGCGCGCGGTCGACGACCAGCCAGCGCTGGTTGCCGGCGCGCTCGATGCGCACGTCGCCGATTTGCACGGGGGCGGCGACCCCGGAGGGCCGGGCCGCTGCCGTGGCCTGATAGCCCGATGCCGTGACAGTGGCCCCTGGCAGCGCGTAGCGCGAGTCGCGCGCCAGTTGGGTCAGGTCGGGAGGCACCTCCAGCGTGTTGATCTGTTTGGCGCTTTTGTAGTCGATGCGGGTTTCTTCGAGCACCGAGCAGCCGCTGGCCAAGAGCGCGGCGAGCGTCAAGAGGGCGGGCCGCCACGCGGCAGCGAAACGGGGACGGTGGGAGGCGTGCATGTCGGTTCCCTTGGGCTGGGCGTTTCGGGCGAGTCGGGCTCAGATCAGACCGCTGGCGCGCAGCGCCGCCTCGACGGCAGGCTGGTGGGTGGCGGACAGTGGCGTCATGGGCAGGCGCAGCGTCGGCCCGCACAGGCCCATGCGCGCCATCGCCCACTTCACGGGAATCGGGTTGGCCTCGACGAACAGTTGTTTGTGCAGCGGCAGCAGCTGCATCTGGATGCGCATCGCGGTGCGCACGTCGCCTGCAATGGCCGCCATGCATAGCTCGTGCATCAGCCGCGGGGCCACGTTGGCCGTGACGCTGACGTTACCCTGGCCGCCACACAGCATGAGCGCGACGGCGGTGGCGTCGTCGCCGGAGTAGACGGCGAAGTGGTCGGGCTTTTCGCGGATGAGCCACTGGGCGCGCTCGATGTTGCCGGTGGCTTCCTTGATACCGACGATGCCGGGCACCTGGGCCAGCCGCAGCGCCGTTTCGGGCAGCAGATCGGCCACGGTGCGACCGGGCACGTTGTACAGCACGATGGGCAGGTCACCGGTGGCTTCGGCGATGGCCTTGAAGTGCTGGTACATCCCCTCCTGCGTGGGCTTGTTGTAATACGGCACGACCTGGAGCTGGCAGTCGGCGCCGACCTTGCGCGCGAACTCGGCCAGCGCGATGGCCTCGCGCGTGGAGTTGCCCCCACAGCCCGCCATGATCGGGCACCGCCCCGCCGCCTGCTCGACCGCGACGCGGATGATTTCGCAGTGCTCCTCCACGCTGACGGTGGGGGACTCACCCGTGGTGCCCACGACACCGATGCAGTCGGTGCCTTGGTCGATGTGCCAGTCGATGAGCTGGCGCAGGGTGTCGTAGTCGACGCTGCCGTCCTCGTGCATCGGGGTGACGAGGGCGACGATGCTGCCGGTGATGGGCTTCATGGCGTGTTGTGGCGGGTGACGTTCGAAAATCCAGCGGACATTCTAACCAGCCCGCGGGGCGGAATCGGTCGGTCAGTCGAGGGGGTAGCGGGGCGGGGCGTCGGGCGGCCACGGGCGCTCGCGCACGGCGGCAATGCGTTGCACGAAGCGTGGTGGGGCGTGCAGGTAGCCGTCTTCGTAGGCGATGACGCGCAACCCCGCGCACGCCTGCAGCAGTTCACCCGGTGCGAGCAAAAAATCGGGACGCGCGGGCCGTCCCACCGTCTGGTTGCCTTGGGCGAACGTCTCGTACAGCAGCACGCCGCCGATGGCAACCGACTCGACGATAGGCGGCAGCAGCGGGCGCCACAGATAGTTCGTCACCACGACGATGTCGAAGGTGCGTCCCGGCAGCGGCCAGGGGGCGTTTTCGAGGTCGGCTTCCAGGCATGTCAGCATCGTCGTCCCGGCTTGGCCGACCCGATCGGCCAGGCGGGCCAGAGCGGCGGCATCACGGTCGACGGCGGTGACGTGGCAGCCTTGCGTCAGCAGCCAACGCGTGTGGCGACCGCTGCCGCAGGCCAGATCGAGTGCTTGCAGCGGGGCGTGGGACGGCTGCGCGAGCGATCGCAACAAGGGCGCGAAGCGCGTGATCCAGTCCGAGGGCGGCAGGTCGTCGGCGTGCGGCATCGTCAGAAGCAGTTCCAGAGCCGGTCGGCCAGGGTGAACAGAAAATCCGGTTGCTGGTACCAGGTAAACACGAGGCCACACACGCCCAGTGCGACCCCCCAAGCCAGCAGCCGCGGCGCGGCCACACCGGCGACAGCGGCGGGCGGGCAGGTGGCGCGAGGTTCAGACATGGGACGACGATGATGAAGGAAAAGAGCGGACAGGCGCCTGGGCACCCACCGCGCGGCGGGTGTCAGGCTGCCGCCTGACCCACCAGCGGCACCGGGCCGCGACGGATCGGTTCCTCTCGAATGGGCCAGTTGACGGCCGCGGCGAAGACGCCCAGCGCGATCGATATCCACCACACGATATCGTAGCTACCCGTGCGGTCATAGAGCAAGCCCCCGAGCCACACCCCCATGAAGCTGCCGACCTGGTGACTGAAGAAGACGAAGCCGCCCAGCATCGACAGGTGCGCCACGCCGAACACCTGTGCCACGATGGCGTTGGTGGGTGGCACGGTAGACAGCCACAGCACCCCCATGGCGGCGGCGAAGAGGTACACGCTCCAGGGCGTCAGCGGGGCGGTCAAAAAGAGCACGATCGCCACCGAGCGCAGCGCGTAGATGGCCGAGAGGATTTTGCGCTTGGCCATGCGCTGGCCCAAGGCGCCGGCCGCATAGGTGCCCAACACGTTGAACAAGCCGATGAGCGCCAGCGCCGTGCTGGCCACTTGGGGCGACAGGCCCTGATCCTTGAGATAGCTGGGCATGTGCACGCCGATGAACACCACCTGGAAGCCGCAGACGAAGTAGCCCGCCATCAGCAGCTGAAAGCTGCGGTAGCCGAACGCCTCGCGCAGGGCTTGCGCGATGGTCTGCTCCCGGGGCGCGGGGGACGCGCCAGCGGCGAAGTCCGGCTCGCGCAGCCCCCAGGCCAGCGGGGCGATCAGCAGCACCGCTGCCGCCAGTGCCAGCAGCGCGGCTTGCCAGCCGAGCGTGGTGATCAGCCAGCCTTCCGCCGGCACCATCAGAAACTGCCCGAACGACCCGGCGGCCGCTGCCACGCCCATGGCCCACGAGCGCCGTTCGGCCGCGATTTGTCGCCCGATCACACCATAGATGATGGCGTAGGTTGTGCCTGCCTGCGCGGCACCGATGAGCACGCCGGTGGTCAGCGCGAACACGAGAGTGGACGTGGCCAGCGCCATGCCCACCAGCCCGAGCGCGTACAGCGCCGCGCCCGCGACCAGCACGCGAAACGCCCCGAACCGGTCTGCGAGCATGCCCGCGAAGATGCCGAATGCGCCCCACGCTAGGTTCTGGATGGCCATGGCGAGCGCGAAGGTCTCGCGCGACCAGCCTTGGGCTTGCGTGATGGGCTGCAGCCACAAGCCAAAGCCGTGGCGGATGCCCATGGAGAACGTGACGATCAACGCGCCGCACAGCAGGACCTGCACGGCGCCCAGGCGGGCGCGAGAAGACATCCGCGCAGTCTAGCGCAAGCCCCCCGTGGCCGGGTGGGCAAGCTGTCGCGCCCGTCCATCGAGGCGGGATTTGGCGCCACCGCTGCAGATTCGATGTCAGCGATGCGCGGCAAGTCCTTGTGTCGTTGGGCGTCTTCGCCGTTGTCCCAATTTCTTGTGGATAACTTTGTGGGCAAGCCGTGGCCAGCGATCGCAAAGCCGCATCCGTCAAGGCCTTGAACAGATTGCCTATTTTTTGAGCATCAAAAAATACCAAATAAAACAACGTGGTGCAATATTCTCCGAGTGCGCTGCGGTGCAAACAAGGGGCGTCCAGCGCATCGATACGCGTACAGCCGGTGTCGCGTTTCTGTGCACAACACCATCGGTTGGGGCGCTGTCAAGCCCCCCGGACGGGGCCGAGCGCGCCCCTACAATCGGCCGCCATGGTTGCATCCTCCCCTGCGCCGGGCGCCACTCCCGGCTATGCCGAAGCCTCGATCCGGGTGCTCAAAGGGCTGGAGCCCGTCAAGCAGCGCCCGGGCATGTACACCCGCACCGACAGCCCACTGCACATCGTGCAAGAGGTGATCGACAACGCCGCCGACGAAGCGCTGGCGGGGTTTGGCAAGCGCATTCGTGTCACGTTGCACGCGGACGGCTCGGTCAGCGTGGAAGACGACGGGCGCGGCATCCCGCACGGCCTGCACCCGCAGGAGGGCGTGCCGGTGCTGGAGCTGGTGTTTACCCGGTTGCATGCGGGGGGCAAGTTCGACAAAGGGCAGGGGGGCGCGTACAGCTTCTCGGGCGGGCTCCATGGCGTGGGCGTGAGCGTGACCAACGCGCTGGCGGCGCGGCTGGAGGTGGCCAGCCACCGCGACGGGCATGTGGCACGCATGGCGTTTGCCGGGGGAGAGGTGGTCGAGCCGCTCACCCGCCGTCCGCTCGAAGCTGGGGAGCGCCGCCAAGGCACCACGGTGCGTGTATGGCCGGATGCGCGCTATTTCGACAGCACGGCGCTGCCGTTGGCGGAGTTGACCCACCTCCTGCGCAGCAAGGCGGTGCTGATGCCGGGCGTCAGCGTCACGCTCGTGAATGAAAAAACGCGCGAGACGCAGACGTGGCAGTACAAAGGGGGCTTGCGCGACTACCTGCTGCAGACGCTGGCTGCCGAGCCGATCATCCCGCTGTTCGAGGGTGAGGGCTACGCCGAGGCGGGACACGAGAGTTTTGCCGAGGGCGAAGGCGCGGCCTGGGCGGTCGCGTTCACCGAGGACGGCCCATTGGTGCGCGAGAGCTATGTCAACCTGATTCCGACCCCGGCCGGCGGCACGCACGACAGCGGGCTGCGCGAGGGGCTGTTTCAGGCCGTGCGCAGCTTCATCGAGCTGCACGCGCTGCTGCCCAAAGGGGTCAAGCTGCTGCCCGAGGATGTGTTCGCGCGCGCCAGTTATGTGTTGTCGGCCAAGGTGCTCGATCCGCAGTTTCAGGGGCAGATCAAGGAGCGGCTCAATTCACGTGACGCGCTGCGGCTGGTGGCGTCGTTCGTGCGCCCGGCGCTGGAGTTGTGGCTGCACCAGCACGTGGAGCACGGCAAGCGCCTGGCGGAGCTGGTGATCCGCACCGCGCAAAGCCGCCAGAAAGCCGCGCAGAAGGTGGAAAAGCGCAAGGGCTCGGGCGTGGCGGTGCTGCCGGGCAAACTCACTGACTGCGAAAGCCGCGATTTGGCGCGCAACGAGCTGTTTCTGGTCGAGGGCGACAGTGCTGGCGGCAGCGCCAAGATGGGCCGCGACAAGACGTTTCAGGCGGTGCTGCCGCTGCGTGGCAAGGTGCTCAACACCTGGGAGGTAGAGCGCGAGCGGCTGTTTGCCAACACCGAGATCCACGACATCGCGGTGGCCATCGGCGTGGATCCGCACGGCCCGGGTGATGATGTGGATCTGAGTGGCCTGCGCTACGGCAAGGTCTGCATCCTGAGCGACGCGGACGTGGATGGCTCGCACATCCAGGTGCTGCTGCTCACCCTGTTCTTTCGCCACTTTCCCAAGCTGATCGAGGCGGGGCACGTCTACGTGGCCCGGCCTCCGCTGTACCGGGTGGACGTGCCCGCGCGCGGCAAGAAGCCCGCAGGTAAGTTTTACGCGCTGGACGAGGGCGAGCTGGCTGCGATCCTGGACAAATGCGCCAAGGAGGGCGTGGCGCGCGAAAAGTGTCAGATCAGCCGCTTCAAGGGGCTGGGAGAAATGAGCGCCGAGCAGCTGTGGGACACCACACTGAATCCGGACACGCGCCGGCTGTGGCCGGTGACGTTGGGGGCGCTGGACGCCGCGGGCACTGCCGAGCGCTTTGGCCAGCTCATGGGCAAGGGCGAGGCCGCCGCGCGCCGGGAGCTGCTGGAGCGCTATGGGGATGCGGTCGAGGTCGACGTTTGAGCGGCGCCGGGTGTCGCGGGCCCATCGGGCAGCCGCTCCAGCAGCACGACGCCGCCACGCCGGTCGTGCTCGCGGGCAGGCCACGGTGGATCCCGGTCGCTTCGGGTCAGGGCCCATTCGCCCACGGCGGGCTCGCGCCGTGGCGTGACGGCTTGCCGATAGACGCTGAAGCTCGGCGCGTCGAAGCGCCACGTCACGGCGGACACACCAGCAGCACGCGTTTGCAGCCCCGCTCGTTTGACCGCGCCTTGCAACACCTCCCCCGCCCAAGGCGCGACGGCCAGCGCCAGCACCAGTGTGTGGAGCGCGGCCAACGCCATCATGCGCGTCGCCGTGGACCCGCGGCGCCAGGCGAACAACGCCAGACCGAGCGCCGCAGCGCCCAGCGTCACGACCCAGTACCCGGGACCCGCCAGCGCCAGTGCCAGCCGCAGTTGATCGGCGTAGTAGCCGTTGCTCGTGCGCCCCGCCAGCATCACGGTCAGCCACGGCAGCGCCGGCCAGAGTCCCAGCAGGGCCACGGCGCCGAAGAGGGGTAGCCGTCCGCCGCTGCCCCAGTGGCGCGCCAGCAGCAGAAACAACGGCGTGCTGCCGTAGAGCACGTAGTGGGGCAGCTTGGTGCCCGAGAGCGAGAAAAATGCCAGCACAAACAACGCCCAACCCCACAGGTAAACCGCCAAGGGGTCTTGCCAGTCCTGCCGCAGGCGCGCGATCGTGCCGGGCAGGCGCAGGCTCCAGGGGGCCAACAGCAGCGGCAGCATGACCACGTAGTACACGAGGCTGCCGCCGTGGCCCTCGAGCGTGTGGGTAAAGCGCTGGACATTGTGTTTGAGGATGAAGCCGTCGATGAAGGCTTGACCATGCGTGGCCAGGATGGCGGCATACCAGGGACCGGCGATACCCAGCAGCAGCAACCAGCCCCAGGGGTCGCGCGCGGCGACCAACAGCGGCCGTAACTCGCGCCGCGACAGGCAGTACACGGCGGCCGCTGCGGCCGGCACCAGGGCGGCCACAGGCCCTTTGGTCAGCAGGCCCAACGCCACCCAGGCGTAGGCGCGCCGCAAGGCCACGCGGTTTTCCCCGGGGTGGGCTTCGAGGTAGCGCCAGATGTCCAGGCCAGCGAGTGTCAACCACAGATTCAACAGCGCATCGGCCGTGGCGGCGCGGCCGATGATCCACGGCCCCCACGCGGTGCAGACCATGGCCAGTGCCAGCCGTGCAGCGTCATGGCCCAGACGGGGGCGGGCAAAATGCCACACTGCCCATGCCCAAGCACAGGCAGCCAGCGCGGACGGGGCGCGAAACGCCCATTCGCTGGGACCCAGTACCGCCACGGCCAGCGCCTGTAACCAATAAATCAAAATGGGCTTGTCGTAGCGTGGTTGGTCGTTGAGCCAAGTGGCGATCCAGTCGCGCCGCTGCAGCATTTCGCGCGTGGCTTCGGCGAATGCGCCTTCGTCGACATCGAACAGCGGGGCCCAGCCGAGACCCAGACCGAAAGCCAAGAGCGGCAGCCAAACGACCCAGGGATCGAGGCGCCAGCGGAGACGGGCGGGTGACTCAGTCAGCATAGGCAGTCGGTCGTGGGCGCAAAGGGCGCCACATTTTCCATGCACCCCAGCCCGCGAGCAACGCGCCCAGGGCGTGTGAGACCAACACGACATCGGCAGGAACTGGCCGCCACCACAGAGACACGGCCAGTGCCAGTGCGACCACGGGGCCAGTCCGTTGCCACGAGAGACGGGGCCACGCATGGCCCCAGTGCCGCTGGCCCAGCCAACCCAGCGCAGCACCCCATATCCCCACCACTGCGCCTGCCAGCACGTCCGCCCACCAGTGCGCGCCCACTGCCACGCGCGACAAGCCGACGGCGGCGGCCACTCCGACGGCCAAGCCCCAAGCCCATCGTTGCCGCCGTCCGGGGCCGACCGACAAGGCCCACGCCGCGGCCAGATAAAAGGCCGTGGCCGTGTGTCCGGAGGGAAAGCTGCCCATCTTGAGCACGGGGCCGATGACGTGCAACAGCCCCTCGGGCATGACGGCGGCGGGGCGGGGCGAGGTGACCCAGGCTTTGGTGACATGTACCATGGTAATGGTGGGCAGTGCGCCCCAGGCGGCGATGCCCAGCGCCTGCCGCGGCTGCCCGATCCAGGCGAGCGACAACCACCACAGCGCCAGTGCCCAATGGGCGTCACCCAACCAGGTGAGAGCGTGCCACCACGTGTCGGGCACCAGGCGCGTCCACGTTTGCGTGGCCAGTAGGCTGGCCTGTGCCAGCGGGGGCTGGCGCAGCCATGCGATGGCCATGATGAGTGCCAGCCAGGTCAGGCCGACCCACAGGGTGCGGTGGCGGGAGGTGGGCCAGGATGGGCGTGATGACATGGGAT
>Ga0308017_1000256_pt1 | contig 17446 bp, 16 predicted proteins | sample Neamet280_FD_203145 | JGI IMG/M metagenome (GOLD analysis project Ga0308017, IMG submission 203145) | Marine microbial communities from water near the shore, Antarctic Ocean - #280 | ecosystem: Environmental > Aquatic > Marine > Unclassified | place: Southern Ocean | collected 2014-10-01
TTGTTTAAATCAAATTTTGAAAGTTCACTCACCTTAATTGCTGAACATGGCACACTCCGCATTGGTGGTCAGTATATGGAAAAGGTGGTTCATTGTGACATTCTGGACTACGAGATGACGGACCTCCCCACTTCAGCGCCACCCAACGATTACGGTGCGTACAAAGGGTCGGCCTCGAATCACCACCATGTTATCTCTAACGTTGTCGATGTCCTTCGACATGGTGCACAAATCTCAACACCTATTTCGGAGGGCATAGAAGTGGTGGAGATTATTGAATCCATGTACAATTCAGGATCTCGCCCTTAAGCCAAATCCGGACGTATAAATCTTAAAAATGGCCTAAGCCACCATGAAGCATAGATAAGCCGTGCCCGTGCCACTCTCGCCGCACCAAACTCCTTGTAAAATCGATCTACGCCTGGATCGGCACTTCCTCCGAAATCGAATGTCGTCACCCCATGAGATCTAGCCTCTTCCATCGCGAATGAAAGCATGGCTACAGAAGCTATTCCGGAAATTTTACTTCGGGATTGTCCGCCAAATGAATACAGGCACGTGACTTCATTCACATAAACGAACCCTCCAGCAGCAATACAGTTCCCATCAGCATCAACAGCTTCTACAGCAAAACTGGACTGCATCTTTGAAACAGAGCTCAGCAGTTTGCTCAGTTGAGAACTGTCTGAATGTATTTCTTTTCTTATTCGGCTTTCATTATGCAGTGAGAGTACGTTTGACCAGTCGCTTGACAGGTGGCATTTGATTCCTTCTCGTTCCGCTCTTTTGACTTGTTTTCTTCTGTTGCTGGGAAGTGGCGTGTCTAAAAGGATCTGTCGTGTATGTTTCCACTGAATTTTAAAAGACCTCGGTGTATTTACTTTTATACTAGCCTTAGTGAGGCTGGAATTCTCGGGTAAGGGAGGGAGGTCAATGATTTTTAAGGTCTCGGGCCGAGCGCTCCAATTTGAGATGAGTGCGACGTATTCTTCAGTGGAAATCTGGCATGAAAGGCCGCAATCTAATGCCCAGGGAGGCGTTGCCAGGACATGAACCCCGCGCATTGAAAATCTAGAAAGCACAGAAGCACTTGTTTCTGTTTCGAAAATGGTATAGCTCGCGCCACAAAAATTTAGCCATGAAGGGCTGAGGAATGGGTGCGGATATTCAGGAGTGGACGTGTCGTCTACTGCTTTGACAATCATCCTCCGATACTTCGCTTGACAGCTTCAAACTCTCGGTCTCCACTAAACAGATCGTCACCAAGTGCAAGCCATTCTAGCGCTGCCGCTCTGTTTGTAGTAGATAGCAATTCAGCATTGTAAATGATTGCAGAATGAAGAAGTTCAGTTTGGACTTCTCTTAAACCACGTCCCCCGAAATCCAGCATGAGGTTACGTGCTTTTTCATACGTTTCCTTGGCTTCTTTTTTGGAGTTGAGTTGCTGATATACTGCGGCGTACATTAACCAAGCTCCTGGGTCTTCAGGGTCGATATCTGTCAAGTACTTGTAGTAAGATTTTGCTTTTGTGTATTTCATATTGTCCACTTCCGTTTCAGCGGCGTTCTTTGTTTCGCTCCAAAGGATGTCATAGAACTCAATGAATTCATGGTAGAACTCTTTTTCTTTGTCCTTTTTGACAAACTTAGAAGTGTATTTTAAGCTGTTCTTTAAGGCTTTGTTTTTGTCTGACTGATACTGCTCTCTCAGATCGGGGTCATCCGTGAGGTGGACTCCTAGGTAAGCTTGCCCCATGTATATATAGGGCAGAGGTTCTTTCTTGGTTTTGTCGTCCTCTGTGTATCGAATGCATTTGTAAAGTACGTTTTCATACTTCTCGTCAACAATCCACATTAATAGTTTGTTGTATTCCTGTTCTGATATAAGCGGTTTACGAGGTTTCCCCTCGTCGTCTTGTTTGCCTCTTTGGGCACTTACGTCGTTAGAAAGAATGAGGGAGGCAACGAACAGCAAGCTGAACAGCCAAGCATTGTGGATTGAAATTGTCTTCATGTTAGTTTTCATTGCAGAATTCATGCCGAAAGATAATAGAAAAAAGATGATGATAATAGGTGTTATATTTGCGCGTCCATGCAAGAAACTAGAAACGGTCTGATTTATATAGCTACGCTATGCGCTTTCCTTTTTTGTACCCCCCTTTTTTCTCAGGGTACAGTCAAGGGGTTTATTCAGTCTAAAGCAACTGGAGAAGCGGTCATGTTTGCGAGTGTTTCTCTCGAAGGAACATCTTATGGGATCATTACTGACGTCTCAGGTTTCTACAGTTTAAGTAAAGTTCCCGAAGGAGAATATGCGTTGGTCGTGTCTAGCATAGAGTACAAAAATGTTAAAGAGACAATTTATATAAAATCAGGTAAAGTACTGACAAAAAGCTACTTACTTGATGATGGTGTAATTCAGCTTGGTGGGGCAGAAGTGAATGCAGACAGGGAAGAGCAGCGGAACAGTGTACGCATGTCTGTGGAGACCATAAGGCCTGCAGACCTTAAACATATCCCTAGTTTTGGAGGTACGCCTGACTTGGTACAAGTGCTTCAAGTCCTCCCAGGATTTGTATCTACAGGTGACCAAGGAGGACAATTATACATTCGAGGAGGTTCCCCTATTCAAAATAAAGTGTTGTTAGATGGAATGATTATTTACAATGCATTTCACAGTATTGGACTGTTTAGTGTGTTTGATTCGGATGCACTTGCAAATGCCGATATTTATACTGGTGCTTTTTCTGCAAAATATGGGGGGCGTATTTCTTCTGTAATGGATATTAAGACGCGTGACGGAAACATGCGCGAACAGAAAGTAATTTTAGGTGCAAGTCCTTTCGGCGCAAAAATCTTGTTAGAGGGACCATTAAAGAAAATGGATAATAGTTCAGGAGGGATAAGTTACTTGTTGTCTTTAAAACATAGCTATTTAGAGAAAGCTTCTGAATTTTTATATCCATATATAGATGGTGGTCGATTGCCATTTGGATATACAGATAGTTATGGAAAGATTACATTTGGAGGTGCTGGTTCTAAGCTCAGTTTATTCGGTTTCGGATTTTCTGACAATGCCAGTGTTTTAGATGATTCTACAGGAATATCCTTTGCGGATTACGGTTGGAAAAATGTGGGTGGCGGTGGAACGTTTACAATCGTTCCTCCAGGGTCAGCGGTCCTCGTGAATGGACATTTTGCGATGAGTAACTACAGCATAGATCTTGTAGAAGAAAGCTTGCCGAACAGATATAGCAATGTCAATGGTTTCAATTTCGGTTTGGATTTTAAGTATATCCTCGGTGAGGATAACATAGAATATGGACTTGAAGTCGTAGGCGTTGAAACGGATTATAAGACATTTAATGCGCTCAGCGTAGTTGTAAAGCAAGTCGAGAACACGACTGAGTTTGGCGGTTATGTTGATTACACAATTAACAGAGGTAAGCTTATCGTGCAGCCTAGTTTGCGCATGCAATACTACAGTTCATTGTCTAAGTTCCGTCCAGAACCTAGAATAGGTATAAAATATAAGTACAATGAAAGGCTTCGTCTGAAGTTCGCTGCAGGGATGTATTCACAAAACATTATCTCAGCAAACTCTGACAGGGATGTGGTGAATTTGTTTTATGGATTCCTTTCTGGCCCAGACAACCTCCAAGATGAGTTTACGACCCCATCAGGTGCTGTAAGAGATGTGGCTCATTCGCTCCAAACCGCAAATCATGTCGTTGCTGGGTTTGAGTATGACCTTACTGAATTCCTCAACCTCAATGTTGAAGGTTACTTAAAACATTTCACCCAACTCACGAATACAAATCGCCAAAAACTATTTCCTGACGATGCGGATCACAACGACGTGCCTGAAGTTCTTCGACTTGATTACATTATAGAAAGCGGGTTTGCAAATGGGGTTGATATGGTTCTCAAATACGAAAAACGCAACTCTTATCTCTGGCTCGTTTACGGACTGGGAAATGTTGACAGGTGGAATGGTGAACGCTGGTACGACCCCGTATTTGACAGGCGTCACAATTTAAATTTAGTTGCGTCTCAAGATTTCGGGGCGAACAAGGAATGGCAGATTAGTGCGAGATGGGCTTTGGGTTCAGGTTTGCCATTTACGCAGAGCCAGGGGTATTACCAATCTCCAAATGTGAACGATGGGATATATTCCGATTACATTACCCAAAATGCGGGAGAGGTCTCCATTTATTATGCAGATTTAAACGAGGGGCGTCTTCCTTCATACCACAGGCTTGACATGAGTGTTAAAAGAACATTTGAAGATGTGATGGGAGGTGATTTGGATTTCACGGCTGGCGTCACAAATGTGTACAGTCGTGAAAATGTATTTTACATTAACCGTCTTACAGGCCAAAGGAAAAATCAACTTCCTTTCCTTCCCTCAATTTCTCTGGACTGGAAATTCTAAGCTATTCTTAGTTCGAAAGAAGAACTTTTGCAGCTGCTCGTGCTTCTTCACTCACTTGGCTTCCGCTGAGCATCGTTGCAATCGCTTCGTTGCGTTCTTTCGACGCGAGATATACAGCTTGCGTAATTGCTTCACTGTTGTTCGTCTTTTTACTCACTTCAAGGTGATGGTTGCCAGATGCAGCAACTTGAGCCAGATGCGTCACTGAAAACACTTGCTGACCCGATGACATCTCGCGCATGGTTGATGCCATGCGTGTTGCAACATCGCCTGATACTCCTGTATCTATTTCGTCTAATACGATTGTAGGCACTGTCGTACGTTTGGCCAATGCCGCTTTAAATGCGAGCATCACACGACTCCGCTCTCCTCCAGAGGCAATATGTGATATGGGTTGGGTCGGAGATCCAGGGTTCGCGCTGAACATCAGTTCCACATCTTCTATTCCTACAAGGTCTGGTGCGTTCAATTCGGAAAAGACCCAAGACATTTCTACATGTGGGAGCTTGAGCGGGGCCAATTGATGGTGGACCAGATTCATCAGTTCTTTTCCGGACTTCTCTCGTGCCTTCATCAAGGCTTTCCCCGCTTGATCCAAAGCCTCTACTTTGACTTTCACCTCTGCCCGCGCATTGTTGATCGCTTCTTCTATTCCATCACACTTCTCTATCCTTCTGTTTAATTCTTGCTCTACGAGTGACAGGGCTCCTGCATTTGGAACATTGTGCTTGTGAAGTGCACTAGAGAGTGCTTCCATTTTTGCGTTTATCAGATCTAATCTTGCGGGGTCGTGCTGAATGCTTTCGGATAAATGACTGGATTCAAGTGCGATATCTCGCATTTCAATATGTACGCTTTTAAGCCTTTCTAATAAGTCGAACGCATCTTTGCTGTACATTTCAATGGCCTCCATTTCTTTTATTGCGCTTTCGACGGCAGAAATGGCATCTCTGCCTTCGGGGTGGCTGTCTAAAAGTTCAAACGAAGAATGGAGTCCCGCAGCAAGTTCTGTGGCGTGCTTAAGTCGATTGTGTTCCTCCTCTAGCTCCTCCTGATTTAAGGAATGTAGGCCTAATTCGGACAGCTCTTCAAGTTGAAATTTCAGATAATCTCTGTCAGATTGCGGTTGACTCGCTTCAGCTTCTAAAGCGTTGAGTGTATCTACTGCCGAACGCCATGCTGAGAATGTCGCTCTGTAAGAATCTCTCACGGTGACATGTCCTCCGAAATCATCCAGAAGATCTAACCTGGTGACTCTGTCCATTAACGCCCGCGTCTCATCTTGACCATGAAGGTCTACGAGTTTGTTGCCCACTTCTCTGAGAATGCCTGCGCTTACAAGTGAATCATTAATAAAGGATCGAGATTTGCCTGTCGATCGCACTTCTCTACGAATCACAATACTTTCCTTGTCAGCACCTAATTCCAGATTGAAATCAACGAGAATTTTATTTGCAATGGGAGCGCGGAAGGTGGCTTCAACGATGCATAGATCAGTGCCATGCCTAACGTTTAAACTGCTGCTCCGTGCGCCAATAGCCAAGCCTAATGCGCCCAATAAAATCGACTTTCCCGATCCGGTTTCCCCGGTTACAACAGTGAGCCCATCTTTAAAATCTAAAGTGAGTTCGCTTATTAATGCGAAGTTTTTTATATGTAGTCGAGTTAACAAGGTTGACTACATCAATGCATCATCATACTTAGAAATGTTTCCCGGATCCATTTGTTTTAGGACGGGGAGGAGCCTTACTCTTTCTGCTTCTGATGCTGGCGCAAAAAGTTTAATAATCTCATCATTTTTTGCGAGAAAAAACACTTGTAAATTATACGAGCCTGGACGAATCCTATTCGTAGATCTCATTTCTATAAGTGCGTCCGCGATATTTAACCTGGCGGTCTCGATGTCATCGTGTAGTAAATCAAAGCCTTTTCTGTGGTAATTATACATGCATAAACGAAGCGGTCTGAAAGTTTGGCTTAGGTAATTCTCAACGAGCCAATACCTGTTTTGCTTGCTTTGACCCGCCTTCCATCCACTTCCTCCAGCGTTCTGAGCGTTTGCGACGATGGTTTGGGCCTTCAGAAGATATTCTGAACCACTCTCCAGTCCAAAGCTGTCGTAATCCATCCCGATAATCATGTATGAATAATACGCAAGAACAGAACTCAGATTGTCTCTGTGTTGACCTGGGTTAAAAAGAATAGAGGTTCCATTAACCCACTCAAATTCAAAGTCCCCATCCAACACAAACAAGACAGGTGTGTTGTAGTCTGAATTAAAAACAGGGCGGTTGCTCTGTATCTGAATAGAGCCACTAAATCGAGTGTTTCCGATGGCTTTAATGATCGTGATTTGCATTGTGCACTCGATAAGTTCATCGAATGAGAAATTGTCGTTTGTCCATCGACGTCCATTCATGAACTCACGAATCCCGTCTTCCAGACTTTCAAAGACGCTCGGTTCAACATTGGCGATTTTAGGCGCGATGACTTGGACGGAGCAGTTTAATTCTTGTGCAGCGCTTTTAGTGGGATTCGCAAGAACAATTGCCCCAAAAAGAACACACGCTTTAAATAAATCGGAGGGATACATTGAAGGAAAGTCTAACGTCATTTTTTTAAATCAGAAGGGTTGAAAGAAGCTCAATAAGATCATAAGCGACTTCTCTTTTTGTCTTTAACTCAAAAATACGCTTTTCAGTATGCGCTCCGACACTTTGAAGTACAGTTACTTTATTTGTGTCGTGGTTGAATCCCGCACCTTTCTCAGCCAGCGTGTTCATGACCACAAAGTCCAGGTTCTTTCTTGTGAGCTTCGATTCGGCACTTTTCAAACTTTCTTCTACTGAATCTGTTTCTAAAGCGAATCCCATCAATACTTGACTCGAAGACTTTGTACGTCCCATTTCAAGCAATGTGTCAGGTGTGTTTTCAAGCAAAATAGAATCGGGCAAATCCCCTCGGTGAAGTTTTTTATTTGCGGGATTGACAGGTCTCATGTCTGCAACAGCGGCACATGCTATTCCGGCGTCCATGGACGGCCAGACGCGCGTGGTTGCATCATACATTTCCTGAGCAGTACTCACATCGATTCTCTCAGCGACCCTTTGAGGTGTCTTTATATTCACGGGACCTGAGATAAGCGTGACGCGTGCTCCGAGATCGGCCAAACGGCTTGCCAAAGCAAATCCCATTTTCCCTGTACTTCTGTTCCCCAAATATCTTACAGAATCAATAGGCTCTTCCGTAGGCCCAGCTGTCACGACAACTCTTTTGCCTGACAAAGGCATGTTGCTCAAAAAGAACGCCTCGACAAAGTCAGCGATCACTTCTGGTTCCTCCATACGCCCTTTGCCATCTAAGCCACTTGCCAGCGCACCGGAAGTAGGTTCAATGATTTTAATCCCTCTTTCGGAAAGTGTTTTTAAGTTTTCTTGTGTTGCGGCATTTGTAAACATATCTAGATCCATTGCTGGCGCAACAGCTACAGGGCATCTGGAACTCAGAAAAACAGCTTGTAGTAAATTGGTGCAAGCCCCTTGCGCAAAAAAGGACAATGTTTGTGCGGTACATGGCGCCACAAGAAAAAGATCGCCCCACAGCCCTAATTCGACATGGTTTGTCCACGCGCCAGACTCAATGCTTTCAGTAAAATCTGAGTGAACAGGGTTTCCTACCAAAGTTGCAAGGGTGAGTGGTGTAATAAATCCTGTAGCGCTCGGCGTCATAACGACCCTGACTTCAGCGCCTCTTTTCACCAATTCTCTTGCGAGAAATGCAGATTTGTAAGCAGCAATGCTTCCTGTAATACCTAGTAAAACACGACGCCCCATCAAAGTGAGGTGAACGTCCTGGGGGTCCGGAACTCCGGTCATATCACACGTTTATGAGGCTGTGTCCTCAGTCTTCTTCTCCGCCACCTTATCGTCTGCCTTGTCGTCTGATTTGTCGTCAGTTGCTTTTACCTCAGCTTTTACCTCAGCTTTTGCCTCTATGACTAAATCAAGTTCTTCCACTTTTTCATCATGACGAAAATAAATCTGGTCGTCTTCAAGCTCCTTAATTGCAATACTGTGAGGTTTTGCGAGTCTTTCGTAAAACTTGGAAATTTCAATCTGCTCACGGTTCTCGAAGACCTCTTCAAGTGTGTCATTTGGAATCACAAACTCTTCCATCTTTTCAGCCAATTCTTTCTTTAAATCTTGGGAAAGCTGGTTGCTTCTTTTAGAAAGCACAACAATTGTTTCGAAAAGATTCCCTGTACCGAGTGATTCGATCTCATGAGTATTACGGGTTTCCGTAGTTCTTTCAGCCTTTACGTTCTTAAAGTTCATTATGCTAGTTTTCTTCAGATTGTAGTGTTTCCACGCCTTTCACGCAGTTTTTATAGATACGTTGAGCATCAGGGATATAAGAACTGTCTGGAAATCGGGACGCAAAGGTATGAAAAGCAAGCGTAGCATCGTTAAATCGAGCAAGTTTCCTTCTATTTGTACTCTGAATGGCATATTGGTAGTAGCTGTCGAGGATTAAAAACTGTAGTTCTTCGCGGTATTGAGAGTCCGGAAAGTCCTTTAAAGCATTCTTCATCGCAATTGTGGCGCTTTTATAATGTCCTATTTTATGATAGATGGCCGCAGATTCAAATGATTTCTTTTCGAGCTTCGCACGAAGTTGGTCGATCATCGTTTGGCTGCTGTCGCGGTGAGCTGAAGCAGGATATCTGTCCATAAATACTTGCAATTCTTGCACGGCCAAAATCGTTTCTGTTTGGTCTAATGACCAGTTAGGAGATAAATTGTAGCTGCATATTGCTGCTTTAAACTCAACACTTTCAACCAAATCACTGTTGGGGAAGGTTTTTGCAAAGGTGTGCAAATAATATCTGGCCAAATAGAAATCATTCAAACAATAATGCGCTTGGGCATAGTTGTATTGAACCTTCTGAGCTCTCTGTGTCCCTCTTGTAAGTCCGACCAGTTCTTTCAGCAACGGCAATGCTTTGAAGCACTTTCCAGAATCTAGTGCTGCCTGGGCATATTCCCACTTTAGTTCTGCGTCCGTACTCTTCAGTACTTTGCTGTATTCGGAACATCCCGATGCAAAAAGGAATAAAACCGCCAAAGAAGAAAAAATAAATGAAGTTTTGAACATGTTGAAGCGAATCAAGTGCGAAGTTAGTAAGACCTTATTGTAAAGTTTAGTTTGTATGCAGTAATTTTGCGACTTCATCTAAAAATAAATTCGCTTGGATATATTTGATCGCATTCGCAATGACCGAGGACCTCTTGGTCAGCACGCTAAAGAAACACATGGTTACTTTACCTTCCCTAAATTAGAAGGTGAAATTTCAAATCACATGACCTTTAGAGGCAAAGAAGTGTTGGTTTGGTCAGTAAACAATTATTTGGGGCTTTCTAATCACCCTGAGGTACGTAAGGTTGATGCTGAAGCATCTGCGAGATGGGGAATGGGGTATCCTATGGGTGCCCGAATGATGTCAGGCCAAACTTCAGAACATGAAGCGCTTGAAAATGAGCTCTCTGAGTTTATGCAGAAGGACGATTCCTTCCTGTTAAACTTTGGTTACCAAGGTTGCCAGTCTGCCATTGAAGCGCTTGTATGTCGCCATGATGTTATTGTGTACGACAGTGAGTCTCATGCGTGTATGGTTGACGGAGTTCGTCTTCACCAGGGAAAAAGATTCGTTTTTTCTCACAACGACATGGAGAGTTTTGCGAAACAGTTAGAACGTGCAAAAAAAATCACAGATGTTTCTGGAGGTGGAATCTTGGTTGTAACGGAAGGCGTTTTCGGTATGGCTGGAGATCAAGGAAAGCTGGCTGAGATATGCAAATTCAAAAAGGAATTTGGTTTTCGCCTTTTTGTGGATGATGCACATGGATTTGGTACAGTTGGGGAACAAGGACGAGGCGCGGGAGACCATCAGGGATGCCACGACCAAATAGATGTTTACTTCGCTACTTTCGCAAAGGCGATGGCTACGATTGGCGCTTTCGTATCGGGAGATGAAGATGTTATTGATTTCCTTCGTTACAATATGCGCTCGCAGACTTATGCAAAATCGCTTCCTATGCCGATTGTAGTTGGCGCCCGTAAGCGTCTTCAAATGCTTCGCGATTCTTCTGAGCATAAGGATAACTTATGGAAGATTGCTACTTCTCTGCAGTCTGGCCTTAAATCTTCAGGATTCAATATTGGCAAAACGAATTCGTGTGTGACGCCAGTTTTCCTGCAAGGCGGGCTCGGGGAGGCAACGAATCTGACGGTAGATCTGCGTGAAAATCACGGTATTTTTTGTTCTATTGTCGTTTATCCTGTCGTTCCTAAAGACACGATTATGCTTCGGTTAATCCCTACGGCGATTCACACTCAAGCAGATGTGGACTACACCATCAAGATCTTTTCGAACATCAAGGATAAACTCGAAGCTGGGGAATATAAGAGCGAAAAAATCGCTTCCTGGTCATAAAACAATTGATGTGAGGGTCTTTATTGAGCTTGCCTACGACGGCACAAAATATCACGGTTGGCAGCGTCAACCTGAGTCGAGATCTGTTCAACAAGTTATAGAGGAGGCACTCGAACGTCTTTGTGGATGTCCTACTGTGATCCTTGGTTGTGGAAGGACTGATGCTGAGGTTCACGCGTCGTACTATGTCGCACATTGTGACATCCCATCGCTTCCTGCTTCTCGATTTGACTCCCTTTCGCAGCTGGCCTTCAAACTGAATGGGATGCTTGATACAGACGTGGCGATTCTCTCTGTCACTGAGGTCATGCCGAAGTCCCACGCGCGATATGATGCCTGTGACAGGTCATACACCTATCAACTTCACACAGAAAAGGACCCCTTCCTTTCCGGTCGCTCTGCCCGGATTTTCGGGTCTCTCGATATTTCTGCAATGCGTTCTGCTGCACGTCATCTTATTTTCCAAGGTGACTTTGCGGCGTTCTGCAAAACGGGTAGCGATGTGAAAACGACAATATGTGATGTTCGGAAATTAGACATCATTTCTTTTGATTCTTACCGTGTACGCATCGAAATTTCTGCAGACAGATATTTGCGGAACATGGTGCGCGCGATCGTCGGAACGCTATTAGATGTGGGGAGAGGTAAAATGACTGAGGATGAATTTAAAGATGTGATTTCGTCATGTGACCGCAAACGTGCAGGCAAGTCAGCTCCTGGCTGCGGTCTTTATCTTTCCAGAGTAATGTATCCTGCAGATGTCTTTATAACAAAGATTCACGCTTAGAATCTAAGTGCGCTATTTCTATGCTGCCTTGGGCGATACTAACTGACAATACACGCTACCTTCGCGTTCGGAATGTTTAAAAATAAAAACAAGACTTTAGGTACGATTTTAACCCAAGTAAAGCCCTATAAAAAGAGGTTTGTCTTCACGGGGATATTAATTGTTGTTCTCTCTTCAATCGTTTGGGTCAGACCTGCGTTAATTAAACACGCAGTAGATGTTGAGATTGCGAATGGTGACTATGAAGGGATGCTCAAGATCTTTGCCGCAATCATTGGCGTGCTTTTGTTTGAGGCTTATTTAAAGTATCATGTGACTTACTTGGCGAATTGGGTGGCCCAAAGTGTTTCTCTAGATTTGCGATCGAAGTTGTTTAAGCACATCGTTTCTTTTCGCTTAAAGTTTTTTGACAGAACGCCTGTAGGTAAACTAGTGACGAGGCTTGTCAGTGACATAGATGGGATCGCAAATGTGTTTTCAAATGGTTTGCTGAATGCAATCGGGGATTTATTGACGTTAGTGGTTGTTCTTACAGCGATGTTGATCATTGACCCCAAACTCACGCTGATCATTATCCTTCCGATTCCGGTTTTACTTCTTGCCACACGCGTTTTTCAAAAGCACATTAAGAAATCCTTTTCCGATGTGAGAAATCAAGTGTCCAAGATGAACGAATTTGTTCAGGAGCATGTTACGGGAATGCATATCGTTCAAGCGTTCAGTAGAGAAGAAGTAGAAGCAGATAAATTTGAAAAACTGAATACGTCTCATCAAGATGCGAATGTGAGTTCCATCAAGGCGTTTAGTATTTTCTTTCCTGTTGTGGAGATGTTGAGTGCAACGAGTGTGGCCCTGCTGCTTTGGTTAGGTGTAGGGGGAGTCGTAAGGGGTGAAGTGACGCTGGGGATGTTGCTTCAGTTTATACTGTATGTCTTTATGCTGTACCGTCCGATACGTCAGCTGGCAGATCGTTTTAATGTGCTGCAGATGGGTGTTGTAAATGCCGACAGAGTGTTTAAACTTTTTGACATCGACGAACGCATTTCAGATGACGGAACGAGAGATGATTTGGTCTTTGATGGGAAAATAGAGTTTAAAGAAGTGTGGTTTGCGTATAGTGAGGAAAATTGGGTTCTGAAAGATGTGTCTTTCACAATAGAGCCTGGTGAAACAGTGGCTTTTGTCGGTGCAACGGGCGCAGGTAAGAGTTCCGTGATCAACTTATTGTCTCGGTTCTATGACTACCAAAAAGGTCAAATTCTGATCGACGGTGTGGACATACGAGAAATCTCGCTTTCACATTTAAGGGAGAATGTCGGGGTTGTACAGCAGGAAGTTTTTCTGATGTCCGACACACTTAGAGCAAATGTGACCCTTCACGATGATGACGTTACAGACAAGATGATTTGGGAAGCTGCTGAGAAAGTAGGGGCGGATACGTTTATCAAGAAATATGACGACGCGCTAGATCTTCATGTTCGAGAGCGGGGAGCGATGTTGTCTGTGGGTCAGCGTCAATTAATCGCATTCATGAGAGCGTATGTCGCTTCACCCAGCATCCTCATTTTAGATGAGGCTACGTCCTCAATAGATTCTGAATCGGAACAGTTGATTCAGCGTGCCACAACCTCAATTACACAAGATCGCACATCTTTAATTGTTGCGCACAGATTGAGTACAATCAGGGATGCAGATCGGATTTTTGTGATCGATGCAGGGTCATTAATAGAATCGGGCACGCATGAAGAGTTGCTCGCTCTCAAGGGGGCTTACCACGCTTCTTTCTTCCTGTAGCCAGTCGCGCGAACATCCGCGACACACACGCCGTCTTGGTTTGTTATTGTGGCATCGACATTGACAATTCTGTGTTTTAAAGTCGTGACGGTTGCTTCAGCAGTGATGAGGTCGCCTGGATTCACGGCTGCCAAATGGCGAATTGAAGTCGTTAAGCTCACGGCATGACGGCCATGGGCATTTGCGGCAAAGGCAATTGCGCTGTCGGCAAGTGCAAATGTGATTGCCCCATGTATGATCCCAAACCCATTTGCCATTTCTTCTCTCGCAATCATTGACAATCGACAGAATCCAGGTCGGCTTTCAAGAACTTCAGCCTTGAGCCAGTCAGTCATTTTGTCTCCGAGTAACATTTTTGTTACGACCGGGTGGGTGTCGTTTTTTGAGTCACTCATGTTAAAAGCATTTAAAATGTTCAAAGGGTTCGAGGCATGTGTTGCAAGTGAATGATGCTTTGCAAGGTGTAGACCCGAAAGGCGAGATGAGTTTTGTTTCCTTGCTCTTGCAAAGAGGGCAAGGTATGGTGTGTCCATCTCCTGTCAGGAATGCCTTGTCATGGCTGGATCCTTCAGGCGGCGCAATTCCATTTGCAGTCATTTTCTCTCGCGCTTCTAGAGAGATCCAGTCTGTCGTCCATGCGGGAGACAAAACAACTTCAACTTCGGCGTTTGGATCAATTTCTCTGGCCGCTTTAAGTACATCTTCGGAAATGACTTCCGTCGCGGGGCATCCTGAATAGGTGGGGGTAATCACGCAAACAATGTGGCCGTTCTCGAATCGCACGTCTCGCAGGATCCCCATATCCATCACGCTCAGAAAAGTCAGCTCGGGGTCCATGACGTCTTGTAACTGACGGCTTACTGCTTTAACAAGTGAGGAAGGAGAGCGGTCAATCATTTGCGTTAAGGTAGCCGACTTACCAGCTCGCGCCAGGGTGTGTTCGTGGTAGGATCTGCATCTCGGCAAGCATTACCCCGAGTTCTTCAGTGTGAATGCCTGTTCGGCCTCCCGTTTTCATTGCGCCGTCTTTTGGTCGCACGAGTGTTGCTTCCACAAGTACTTTGTCGATCTCTATATCCCATTGCGTTTTCAAGGCGCTGAGGTCGGGGAGGAGTCCCGCGATAGATCCCGCGATGTCCACTTCGTCAGCGGCAAACATCTCCCCAGTAAATTTCCACAAATCGTTGATTGATTGCTGAATTCGTGAGTGACTTTCAGAGGTTCCATCTCCAAGTCGAATGATCCATTTGCTACTGTGGTCCGCATGATATCGAATTTCTTTCACTGCTTTTGCGGCAATTGCAGCTGCATCCATATCGAATGTTTGCTGTGCGATATGTTCAGCTCGTAACAGCGCATACTTGTCGAACAGAAATTGTCGTGCGATGGTGTCCCCGAAATGTCCATTTGATTGCTCTACAAGAAGTAAATTCTTGAATTCGCGGTCAGAACGTAGAAAAGCGAGTTCGTCATCTGTTTTGGGAGCGTCCGGGTCGAGAGATCCAGCCAGGGAGAGGTAAGATTGGGTTTGGCCTATGAGATCAAGCGCAATGTTAGTGAGGGCGATATCTTCCTCAAGGGCGGGCGCATGGCCGCACCATTCACCCAGACGTTGGGCGAGGACAAGGGCGTCGTCTCCTAAACGTAAAAGCGCATGCATATGTTGGGTCTTGTTCACTGTACGTTACATGTGGTTTACCTCGTCTGGAAGGACGAAGAATGTGGGGTGACGGTATACCTTGTCGTTCGCAGGGTCAAATAATGCTTCAGAATCTGAAGGAGAACTCGCTGTAATAGATTCAGCTGGGACAACCCAAATACTTACCCCTTCTTGTCTTCGGGTGTAAACATCACGTGCGTTTCCAATCGCCATCTCCGCATCAGAGGCGTGAAGACTCCCCACGTGTTTGTGTCCAAGGCCTTGACGACTTCTCACAAAAACTTCCCAAAGGGGCCAGTTGCTTTTATTCTCACTCATCGTTATTTATTTGCGTTTCTTTTTTCGGAATAGGCCACCGCGGCATCTCTCACCCATTCACCATCATCGTGCGCTTTGTTTCGGTCTTCCAAACGTTCTTTGTTGCAAATGCCGTTTCCAGCGATGACATCATAGAATTCTGTCCAATCTATTTCTCCGAAATCGTGACCTCCTTTATCTTCATTCCACTTCAGGTCTGGATCCGGCATTTTCAGCCCGATACATTCTGCTTGCGGAACAGTCATATCTACCATGCGTTGTCTAAGCTCGTCATTAGAGAAGCGTTTGATATTCCACTTCATATTCTGTGAACTGTGCATGCTTTCACTGTCACTCGGGCCAAACATCATGAGGGATGGCCACCACCACCTATTCAACGCATCTTGTGCCATTTCTTTCTGCGCATCGGTGCCTTTCATCAGTTGCAGCATGATTGAATACCCTTGACGTTGATGAAAGCTTTCTTCCTTGCACACACGAGTCATTGCTCTGGCATAAGGTCCGTAACTGCATCTGCAAAGTGGGACTTGATTCATAATCGCGGCACCATCTACGAGCCAACCTATTGCGCCGATATCGGCCCACGTGAGTGATGGGTAATTAAAAATGCTGCTGTATTTTGCTTTGCCTGAAAGCAAATCATCCACCAAATCAGCCCTGTCTACGCCCAAAGTTTCTGCAGCAGAATATAAATACAATCCGTGCCCTGCTTCATCCTGAACTTTTGCCAGTAAAATTGCCTTACGTTGGAGGCTTGGCGCACGCGTAATCCACTTGCCCTCAGGGAGCATCCCCACAATTTCAGAGTGCGCATGTTGCGAGATTTGGCGGATCAAAGTCTTGCGATATGCATCAGGCATCCAGTCCTTCGGTTCAATCTTCTTATCCGCAGCAACATAGGCGTCGAACTCTTCTCTTAAATGCTCTTGGGTTACATTCATATTCCAAAGATACTCGCATAAGGTTTTTTAGATATGATTTAGATCAAATCATTCAAAATTAGTTTTCCCGAATTACCTTCGCGCCATGTCTAAATTCCATAATCTCAGGGTCGTTGAAATAAGAAGAGAAACAGTTGATTCAGTTTCCTTGCTTCTCGAGTCCGTTTCAGGCGAAACTTTTCATTATAAAGCGGGACAATATCTCACGCTACGCACCACAATTGATGGTGAAGATGTACGTAGAAGTTATTCTCTTTGTTCTGCGCCATACGAAGGCGTTTTGCGTGTTGCAGTCAAGGAAGTGCCTGGCGGAACATTCAGTGCCTATGCGAATCGTGTTCTTGCAGTAGGAGATGTTTTGCAATCGATGCTCCCTGACGGTAGGTTTACTGCAGCCTCGAGTTCTAAGGGGAACAATCACTTGGCATTTGCTGCTGGTTCTGGGATTACGCCCATCATGAGTATCATTAAAGAAACGCTCCATGCCTCTGCAGACTCCAGATTTGCGCTGTTCTATGTCAATAAAGAGACAGCAAGCATCATCTTTAAAGATGAACTCGCCGACCTCAAAGACATCTACCTTGAAAGACTTCAGGTTTTCAATCTTCTCACCAGAGAGCCAGTAGAAATTGAGATGTTCGGAGGACGACTCGATCGCGCGCGTTTCGACAGAATCTTCACAGAAGTCATTTCCCCCTCATCGTATGATGTTTCCTATCTATGCGGTCCTGAAGAAATGATATTGGCAGGCAAGGATGCTCTCCTAAGTGCAGGTATGGACGAATCGAAGATAAAATTCGAACTCTTTACGACTTCGTCTCCCGCAAAAGAAGAGAAAGTCCAAGCACCAGACATTTCGTCTTCCAGTGATCATGTTGATGTCGCTGTTGTTCTAGACGGTGTGACAACGACTGTCAACGTCAAGCGTACAGGGAAATCTATTCTCGATGTTGCACTTGATGCTGGGCTAGATGCTCCATTTTCTTGTCAAGGTGGCGTTTGTTGCTCTTGCCGTTGT
>Ga0308017_1000259_pt1 | contig 17306 bp, 15 predicted proteins | sample Neamet280_FD_203145 | JGI IMG/M metagenome (GOLD analysis project Ga0308017, IMG submission 203145) | Marine microbial communities from water near the shore, Antarctic Ocean - #280 | ecosystem: Environmental > Aquatic > Marine > Unclassified | place: Southern Ocean | collected 2014-10-01
TCTCAGTCATTTAAAAGCGGAGGTGATTTAAAGCTTTCTGTATTCGCAAATAACATACTAGATAACATGTACAGTGCAAATGGATGGACATACAGTTATTTAAACGGTGGCATGAATGCGATGACAACAGAAAATTATGTTTATCCCCAAGCTGGACGACATGGGTTTGTAAATTTAACAATGACTTTCTAGATAAATATTTTGTACTTTAATCGAATGAAACACATCGTGCTCATATTGCTCATCATATCCTCATGTGTTGGCGTAAAGGCTCAATTCACGATGCCCTTTGAAGAGTTGGTCCATGAGGGGACTTGGCTACAGTGGCCACATAATTTCACATATGGATTCGGTGCTTCTGACTTTGAACCTGCTTGGATAGAAATGACTGCGGCATTAATTGGAGGAGAGAAAGTGCATATTGTGGCGTATGATGAAAGCCACATGTCTCACATTGAGGATCTGTTGATAGGTGCTTCAGTTTCGATGGCGCAGGTCAATATCATTGTTGCATTAAATGATGATTTTTGGATCAGAGATAACGGACCTATTTTCGTCTATGATTCAGAATCTCAACTTACGGTTCTCGATTGGGGGTTTAATGGCTGGGGTGGAAATACTCCCTTTGCACTTTGTAATGACATTCCCATTGCTGTAGCGGACTACTTGTCCATTCCTTTAATTGATTTAAATGAAATGGTCCTTGAGGGTGGCGCCTTTGAAGTAGATGGTCATGGAACGCTTATGGCGACGAGATCTTCTGTGACAGGAGCAGACAGGAATCCAGGTTGGACTGAGTCGCAGATTGAGGGTTATATGGAAGAATATTTGGGAGTCACAAATTTTGTTTGGTTTGATGGGGTGTTCGGAGGTATCGAGGATATTACAGATCAACATATAGATGGTTTTGCAAAATTCCAAGGAAACAATACGATTGTGACGATGAGTCACATAGATCTCTCTTACTGGCAGGTGTCCGTTTCTGACATTGCGCTCTTATATAACTCAGCAAACTCAAGTGGCGAGCAATTTGAAATCGTCGTTTTACCTTTAACTCAGAATAATGTCACCACAACTTGGGGTGAAAACCTTGGATTTCGGGCCAGTTATGTGAATTATTATGTCGCAAATAACGTGGTTCTAGTGCCAAACTACAATGACCCCAACGACGATGTTGCTAACGGCATAATCCAAGGCCTCTATCCTGACAGAACGGTTGTGGGTATAGATTCTAGGAATATATTTTTCACTGGAGGGATGGTGCATTGCATCACACAGCAACAGCCTATTGGAGATACTGGAGTAGGGTTGCATGAGTTAGAGGGCCTTCCCGAGGATAAGGTTGTTCGCGTTTTTGATTTTTTAGGCAGAGCGGTTGAAAACCCAAAGGAAGGTGTTTTATACCTGTGGCTTTACGAAAGCGGTTTCGTTAAGAAGGGCTTAGCGAATTAAAATTTAGAGACTTTTCTAAAACTGTGCCCAAGACCACAAGGTCAGCTCCTGCATTCCAAGCCAATTCCATGCCTTCAAAATCAGTGATTCCACCCCCGACAATAAGTGGAACATCAACTGCCTTTCGCACGGCCTTGATCAGTTTTTCAGGAATGGGATTTCCTGCCCCACTTCCCGCATCTATATATACAGCTTTCATTCCTAACAATACGGCTGCTTGAACTGTAGCGACTGCAAGTTCAGGTTTTGATGACGGGATGGGGAGGGTTTGGCTGATATACGCGGCAGAGGTAAGTGGACCATCTCCCACGAGTAAATACGCTGTAGCAACCGTCTCAATATCCATGGCCATCAAACGGGGAGCTGCCTCTACGTGCCTGCCGATTAATAGATCAGCATTTCGACCACTCACTAAGCTAAGAAACAAAAGTGCATCGGCTTGGTCACTGATTTGGTCGGGTGATCCAGGAAAGATTACAACAGGTAAATCAGTGTGTTTTTTAACATCGGAGATAAGTGTACTTGCGTTGCCACGAGATAAGAAACTCCCGCCAATTAAAATATCAGAACATTCAGAGGCGTTGATTTCTTCAATCCAATGTGCCAGTTTGATGTCTTTGGGCGCTTTGTCAGGATCTAATAGCACAGAGAACCGTTTACGACCTTCAAGCTTATCCGCTTTTAATTTATCTAGCCAATGGTTTGCCATATCTTTTCTTTAATTAAATCTACAATATTTCGATGCCTCATCACGTGTCCACAAGGCACTTTAAAAAAATACACGCCGCGAATAGCACTGTCATTTGTGCGGAGCTGCTGAAGGGCTTCCTGAAGTGGCAGCGACCATGAGAAGGGGGTGATTTTATCTCTGCTTCCGAAGATGAAGTACCCGGTCTTTTCAGCGTTTATATTCTCATTTAACACCTTTGCCAGTTTGTTTTTTTCAGGCCAAAACGCCTTGTGTCCCATCCAGCCACGTGCGACCCTCTGTCTAATTTCAGGGTTGTCTGTATGGAATCTTCCGAAGTGATATTTGTGTTCAGAAATGACTTTGAGTGATCGCATCGCATCGAGTATCACTCTGTTTGTTTTTGGGTACTTGTCTACCAGCCCCCATGTATACCTGCCGATGTCTGTGTTTACGACGAATTTATAAAACCGCCCCATCTTCAGTCCGTCAGGTGCCAATGCAATGACTCTGGAAAATTTGTCAGGAAAATCTTGAAATAATGTGAGTGCAATTCTAGCGCCCATGGAGTAACCTAGAAGTTCAAAGCGGACATTATCAGCTCCGGTGTAGGCTTCCAGCGCGTCGATTAACACTTGAGGAGATAGCGGTTCCTCAAGGGGCAATGGCGGAAGAGGTTTGCTGCTGCCGTGGTGTAAAAGACTTATTGAGAGCATGGATGTGCTCGAATCATACAACGGCATGAAATTTCCCATTTCTTTTGCTTCTCTGTCGAAACCGTGAAACGCGACCACTGTTTTTGAATCTGGAGTAGGGTTTGATGCTGGGATCTCCCATGCACCGAACTGCCATCCATCGTATTCCCACTCCACATATTCCCCATTATTCATTCTGCTAAGTTCGGGCTAAGAAGGGTTACGAAATAAACATTAACAAAGTGTGGAAAAGACATTGCTTTTTTCAGGCTTAAATAGTTGTTTCATCATGTAACTTTGCTATGGTTCAAGTCATTATTAACCTGCGATATCTCACATGATATGGTCGGATAAAAAAAAAATGCCGAAAGATTCTAGCATAAAGTCTGTACTTATTATAGGGAGTGGTCCCATTGTCATAGGTCAGGCTTGTGAGTTTGACTACAGTGGTTCTCAAGCAGCTCGTTCGTTAAGAGAGGAAGGGATAGAAGTTACACTGATAAATTCAAATCCAGCGACCATCATGACCGACCCGGTTATGGCGGATAATATTTACCTCAAACCTCTAGAGCCAGAATCTATCGTTGAGATTTTAAAGATTCACGATATTGATGCGGTGCTTCCGACGATGGGAGGCCAAACGGCTTTGAACCTTGCCATTCAATGTGATGAACTTGGCATTTGGGAGGAATATGGCGTTCGCATTATTGGCGTAGATATTTCTGCAATCGAAATCACTGAGAACAGAGAGCAATTCAGATTGTTAATGGAGCGCATTGGGATTCCAATGGCACCTCAATCAACTGCAAAAAGCTTTTTGGAAGGAAAGGAAGTCGCTCAAAAGTTCGGCTATCCATTATGTATCCGGGCGAGCTTTACGCTTGGAGGAGCAGGAGCTGCAGTGGTTCATACAAAAGAAGATTTTGAGGACAAGCTTACTTCGGGCCTTCATATATCCCCGATTCACGAGGTGATGATCGATAAAGCATTGCTTGGATGGAAGGAGTTTGAATTGGAGCTTTTGCGTGATTCCAACAACAATGTCACCATTGTGTGCTCTATTGAAAACATGGATCCGATGGGCATTCATACCGGTGATTCTATCACGGTTGCTCCGGCTTTAACGCTTTCGGACACGACATATCAACGTATGCGTGATATGGCGATTAAAATGATGCGAAGCATCGGTGAGTTTGCTGGGGGCTGTAATGTGCAATTTGCTGTATCTCCTGACGAGAATGAGGATATCATTGCAATAGAAATTAACCCTCGTGTTTCAAGATCTTCAGCCCTTGCTTCTAAAGCCACGGGATACCCCATTGCGAAACTTGCGTCTAAGCTCGCGATTGGCTACCACTTAGATGAATTAAAGAACTCGGTCACGGGATCTACTTCGGCCATGTTTGAGCCTACGTTAGATTACGTTGTTGTTAAAATACCACGTTGGAATTTCGACAAATTCCCAGGCACCAATAAAGAACTTGGACTTCAGATGAAGTCCGTCGGTGAAGTGATGGCAATAGGTCGTTCCTTCCAGGAGGCGCTTCAAAAAGCATGTCAGTCTCTAGAAATAAAAAGAAACGGTCTCGGTGCGGATGGACGTGAATTGAAAGACAGAGACTCGATTATGAGAAGTCTGAATCACCCGAGTTGGAGCCGCTTGTTTCACATCTATGACGCATTTAAATTAGGAATTCCTTTTCATAAAATTCACGAATCCACTAAAATTGATCCTTGGTTTTTAAGGCAAATTGAAGCGCTTTTAATGCTTGAGAAGGATATCGAAAAGGAAACGATTGAAACGATTTCTCGCGCACTCTTAATGGAGGCAAAGAGAAAGGGGTATGCCGACCGCCAAGTCGCGCATCTTCTCACTTGTCTTGAAAGTGAGGTTCATGAAAAGAGAAGGGCTGAGGGGATAAAGAGGGTTTATAAATTGGTAGACACCTGTGCGGCAGAATTCCCTGCGGTGACGCCATATTATTATTCTACTTTTGAAGATTCTGAGAACGAAAGTGTCGTTTCGGACAAGAAAAAAGTCATCGTTCTCGGCAGTGGTCCGAACAGGATAGGACAGGGTATTGAGTTTGATTATTGTTGTGTTCACGGTGTTCTTGCGGCCAGCGAATGCGGTTATGAAACAATCATGATCAATTGCAATCCAGAAACTGTTTCTACAGATTTTGATACTGCAGATAAACTCTACTTCGAGCCTGTTTTTTGGGAACATATCTACGATATCATTCTACACGAAAACCCAGTGGGTGTGATCGTTCAACTTGGAGGCCAAACAGCGCTTAAGCTCGCAGAAAAACTAGATCGCTACAACATACCTGTTCTAGGTACTTCATATAAGGCATTGGATCTAGCTGAAGATAGAGGCAGTTTCTCTAAGCTTCTGAAAAAGGAAGGGATTCCATATCCGAAATTTGGCGTTGTTGAAAATGCCGATCAGGCAGTTGATTTATGTAGAGAGTTGGGATTTCCATTGCTTGTACGACCGTCATATGTTCTTGGAGGTCAGAAAATGAAAATCGTGATTAACGAAGAAGATTTGGAACACCATGTGATTGATATCCTCAAGCATATGCCGGAGAATCAGATTTTATTAGATCACTTTATTGAGGGAGCAATGGAATGTGAAGCCGATGCCATTTGTGATGGTGATGAGGTACGCATCATAGGCATTATGCAACACATTGAGCCTGCTGGAATTCACTCAGGTGACAGCTATGCTTTGCTGCCTCCATTTAATTTGGGCGATTTGGTCATTCAGAAGATCGAAGACTATACAAAGAGAATTGCTGTTGCGCTTGAGACCAGGGGACTTATTAATGTTCAATTTGCTGTCAAGGACGACGAGGTGTTTATTATTGAAGCGAACCCTCGTGCTTCTCGGACAGTTCCGTTTATCTCTAAAGCATATGGCGTTCCGTATGTGAATCAAGCAACCAAAGTGATGCTGGGTGAGAAGAAATTGAAGGACATGCCTCATGCACCTCATCTTGATGGATATGCAGTCAAGATCCCCGTATTTAGTTATGAGAAATTTCCAGATGTAAATAAGGAACTGGGCCCTGAGATGAAATCTACTGGAGAAGCAATTCGTTTTATTTCAGACTTAAGAGATCCTTTCTTTAGAAAGATATATAGTGAACGTAATCTATATTTGAGCAAGTAAACAGGTTTATAGATGCTCCGTTCAATTTTTTATATCGTTTTGGTTTGGGTGGTTTGGCGTTGGCTAGATCGCATTTTTGGCAATCGTAGAAAAAAAAATTCTATAAATAGACCCGGAGGTGGCTCTGGAACCACACCTAATTCCAATTCAAAGCGCAAAAAACCCAACGATGACCGTATTGGAGATTATGTTGATTTTGAAGAAGTAGAGGACTAAAAGCTATCTTACGGACCATGAAAAAAGTATTTGATCAAGTTGTACCCCACGCGATAGCTGTTGTTCTACTTTTTTTTATTGCAGCGGCTTTTTATTCTCCCGCTTTTATGAAGGGTGAGCGGATGAAACAGGGAGATATTGAGAAGTTTAGAGGCATGTCTCATGAGACGTTGAGCTATGAATCTGTTGAAGGTGAAAAACCATCTTGGACAAATAGCATGTTCTCAGGGATGCCTACCATTCAAATTACGGGCTTGGGATTTACAACATTGCCTAAAGTCATTTGGCTCATCTTAAGATTTTTCATGTCTCCCGAACTCATGACTTTATTCATGGCGATGCTCGCAGGATATGTTTTGGCGTTGTGTCTTAAAGCGCCTCCTTGGATTGCGTTTATCGTCGGCGCCACGTTTGGACTCTCTACAATAACGTCACTTTACTTGGCTGCTGGACATGCTTCGAAGGTTCGTGCCATCGCTGTGATGCCTGGCGTGCTCGGAGGTGTGATTTGTGCATTCCGTGGCAAAAGAGCTGCTGGCGTTGGTGTTTTTACTTTGTTTCTTGCGCTACACCTGTATGCAAACCATCTTCAGATGACCTATTACCTGATGTTTCTTGTCGGCGCAGTAGGTATTTATGAGTTGATTTCGTCCTTGCGGAAAGACCAAGCCAAATACGCTCTGATCACTTCTTTGTTTCTTTTGATGGGCGCATTTTGTGCTGCTCTTCCTCAGTCTTCAGACTTATATCTCACTCAGGAATATGCATCTCAGACCACCCGTGGAGAGGCAATATTAACGGATCCGAACGCTGAAAATACATTGCTTGCCGAAGACGGACTTGCGGACCATTATATATTAGAATACAGCATGGCCCGAGGGGAATGGTTGTCTGTATTGGTGCCAAATATTAAAGGAGGGTCTGACCCATTATACTGGGGTGAACAGAGATACAGTGGTGGTGCTTTTTATTTCGGAGCCATCGCATTTGCGTTGTGCCTCGCATTCTTTTTCGTCGGAAAAGATCGCATTAAGTGGCCGCTTCTGTTTGTGACTGTTCTGGCGATTCTTTTGTCATGGCGTGACACGTCTTTTGTGTCCGATTTTTTCATAAATCATTTCCCCCTGTTTAATAAATTTAGGGATACGAAGATGATGCTCGTCATTGTGCAAGTTGCTGTGGCCACTGGCGCAACGCTTGCCCTAAAAGAAATTTGGGAGGAAACGAATTCTAAGAATTGGAAACCTTGGCTTTATTCGTTTGGCGGAATTGTATGTGTCTTGGCGCTTTTTTATGCGCTTCCTGCAATCTTTTTTGACTTTACGTCAAGCATCAGAAATGATCAAGCTGTCTTGCAATTGGGCAAATCAAGCGCGATAGATTTGAGGATTGATATTTTTCGATATGACGTTCTAAGGACCATGGGGCTTCTCATTGTGTTTGTCGGTTTGGTGATTTTAACACTCAAAGACATCCTCAACCGAAATGCATCGATTGCTATTTTAGCAGTACTCATGATTGCCGAAATAATTATGGTGAACAGTCGATATCCGATCAATTGGGTGCCAGCGTTTGAAGCCGATTACCCTTTTGAAGCAACACCTCCAGATTTGGCAATATTGTCATCACAAACTGCAGGTTTAAATGGGTATGAAGATTTAAGAAAGTCTTATATTGAGATTGAAGAAGAAAAATTAGGCCACAAATTGACGCGCAGACATTCAAGGGCTGAATTGGCGGCTTCTTTTAGTGCATTAAACGCGTTAAGCCATTACCGTGTTCTAGATTGGCAAAATCCATTTAATGACGCCAGGACCTCTTATTTTCACAAATCAGTAGGCGGATATCACGGTGCAAAACTGCAACGATATCAAGATTTTATTGACCGTGTTTTGCGTCCTGAAATAAAAGATTTCCAGTCATTTGCAGAAACCTCAGGGATTGGATTGGCGACCACGCGTCTCAAAGCACTTGCAATGCTTAACACCAAGTATATCATTCTTCCCGGAGCTGAACAGCCCCTTCCTTTAGCAGGTGCATTAGGGCCCGCTTGGGTTGCAGATAATATTCTGTGGGTTGATGATGCTGAAACTGAAATTTCGGAAATAAGAAATGTAGACCTCGCCTCTACGGCTATTATTCACACAGACTTTTTATCGGAAACAGCTTCATTTTCGATTCCTGACAGTGATGTTCCTTCGGATAACATTTCGGATGTTTCTCTCATTCATTATCACCCAGATGGATCTACTTATGAAGTAAGTAGTGCACATGATGGCATGTTCGTTTTAAGTGAGGTTTGGTACCCTGAAGGATGGAAAGCAACAGTCGATGGAATAGACGTTCCTCTTGTTAGGGCAAATTATATACTGCGTGCGCTTCCAATAGCGGCAGGGCGTCATACAATAGAACTTAGTTTTGAACCTTCAGGCAGGAAATTGGCAGGGTTAGCGAGTGGGTTGGGGTCTGCTGTTTTATTGATCTTTCTTCTCTCCATGAATTATATGGCATATATGGAAAGCCGTAAAAGTGTAGGGTAATGAATCTGATTCACACAAGTTTATCGAACGATTGGGATGATCCGTTTTGGGCCAAATGGGACAGCTTTCTGACAAAAAACCCAAGCGCATACCTTGACTCTAGGTCAGTAAAAGCAGCGTTAGATGTCCCACAAAGAGCATTAAGAGCACTTTGTTGGGTAGATGATTCGCGTAATATATTAGGTGTTGCTACCACAGAAGATACTGCAGCGGTCAGTCAATCAAAAGGTCAGTTTCTGAAAGCAGACAGGCCTGTTTTTAAGCTTGCGCAAAGATATTTATATCGTGGAGATGGCAAGTTTAAACTTAAAATAAGGGTTTTAGGAATGGTGCTCTCCAGTGGAGATCATGCATTTAGATTCTCGGATAATTTGTCAAAAGAGGAAATACACAATGCAATTGACGAGGCGGTATATCTTCGCCCATTGCCCAATTCAATCGTTCCACGGTCAATCCTTATTAAGGATCACTACAGTGAACTTCCTTGGGGAAATCGGTTTGCTGGGAAATCTAGTTGGCATCCCAAATGGGTGGATCTGGAATTTGATCCCGTGATGGAGATTGATTTGAAGTCTGATTGGAAGTGTTTTGACGATTATAGCAATGCCTTACGCAAAAAATCTAGAACGAAAATAAGAAGGATTTTTAAAAGTTCAGAAGAGTTGGTTCAAAGGGATTTGTCTCTGAAGGAGGTGATTTCGCTTTCTGATGAATTGTACGATTTATATTCAAAAGTGTATGGACGGGCTGGTTTTCAACTGGGGAAACTGCACAAAGAGGATATCATTTCCCTGAAAGAACATTGGGGAGATGACTTTCCTGTCATCGGTTATTATTTTGAAGGAAACCTTGTAGGATTTCAGTGCGGCATCGTTACCAATTATACTGTAGAGGCCTTTTTTGTTGGTTTTAATGAAGATGAAAACAGAGTCCATTCAATCTATCAAAGGATGTTGCTTGAATTTGTAAATCAAGGGATTGAGCGAGGCGCAAGTAAGATTTCACTTGGCAGAACGGCATTGGATATTAAATCTTCATTGGGCGCCTGTCCCAGAAGATTATCCTGTCACATGAGGGTCAATAAGCCTGCGATTCATTTTTTATTAAGTGTCATTGCGGGCGCTTCTTCTCCAAAAATCCCACAACTTAAAAGAGCGTGGAAAGATGATGTTATTCAACCCTAATCAATATTATATTCGCATTTTAAACAGAAATTAAATGAACAATAAAGGAGTATTGGTATTGATTGGTGTTTGGCTTTCTGCGCTTACATATTTACATTTTTCACCTAAACCTGTCGTGATCTCAGATAATGGGTCTGCTGTGATTGCCTATGTCCATGGTGACACCATTCAGCAAGGCATGTTGTTGATACAAAGCTTGGAGGCGACCCTCAGAGAAAAAATGACAGAGGCTGAGTCTGTTTTGAAAGCACAAGCTCTCCCGCTACAAGAAGAGGCGCAAGAACTGATCAACTATGCAAATTCAGGACAGGCATCTTCTGATGAGATTGATATTGCGAGTCGGAGGGTAGGCGAAATTGAAAGCCTTTTGGAAAGGATGCAATACGAAGCGGAGCAAAGTTTTGCACTTCGCGAGAAGACGATGCAGGCCACGATTGCCGAACATCTCACAGAAACACTCCGTACATTTTCTCAAGATCAAGGAATTGATTTGGTTTTAAATTGGGGCCTCAGTGGTGAAGGTGTTCTTTATGGGACAGATACACGTGATATAACAATCGAGGTTTTGGAAGCTTTAAACGACCCTAAATAAATATTTATTATGATTCTCTCTGACACAAAAAAGAAGGAGCATATTGTTGAGTATATTTTGTTTTTATGGCAAATTGAAGACCTTATTCGCGCCGCTAAATTCAATCCAGACATTCTTGAGGGTTGGGCGGAGGAAACTGCAATGCGGGAGGATACGGATCCTGATAGAGAAAAAGAATGGATCGTGGGATTGGCTCAATCTATGCGAACAGAGGGAAAGGAAGCGTCGGGTCACATTACCAAAGTGAGTGAGCCATTGGTTGAATTGGCTCATCTTCACGAAATGCTTCTAGGAACAGTTGAAGATTTAAGATATAAAGAAGCATTTGAGACTGCCAAACCTTTCCTGAAAGAGCTAAGTGCAAAGCAAAATGATGCAGCGGTTCATCCTGTAGAACAATTGCTTATCGGGTTGTATGGTTGGTTGATGTTAAGAATGAAAAAACAAGTCATTTCCCCTGAATCTGAAGCTGGGTTTGTCGCTTTTAGAAACTGGGCAAATGCGCTGGCAAGGGGACATATTAAAGTTTATTACGACGCATAAATCACGATACTATCCTTGTTTTGTTGTTAAAAACTCAAGGGAGTCTATGTGTTAATAGGCCATCGTTTGGCGATTTTGCAGTATGCTACCTACTACACCTCTTCACAATATTCAGCTATGGAAAGCTGAGGTGATTGACCCCTCATCTGAAGAAGGGCTTATACGTTTTGCAACATTAAAATCGACAGGACTTATTCATTCGGAGATAGATACTTTAGAAAGTCAGGTGGTAGAATTGGCCATCATTCGAAATCCATCTCTTAAAGACAACCCTTTAGGCCTTACAAAGTCGATCAGCTCAATCATTGGCAATAAGAATTGGGATACATATGGCCGCTGGGTTGTGTTCCCATGGAACGGTTGTGCTGTAAGGTTGCTGCCACCTGCATCGTTTGTCGAAGTAAGAACAAATCGCAACCGAGATAGAATCACAAAGCAAGAACAGGACGTTCTAAGTAAAAAAACAGTGGGGATAGTCGGACTTTCTGTAGGTCACTCCGCAGCGGTAACTATCGCAATGGAAAGATCAGCAGGGACAATTAGAATTGCCGACTTTGATGATCTAGAACTTTCAAATTTAAATCGCATCAGAGCAGGCGTTTTTGAATTGGGTCTTCCCAAATGGCTTATTGCAGCGCGTACAATTGCAGAAACTGATCCATATATAAACGTTGAGGTTTTCCCCGATGGCGTACAAGAGGGAAATATTGACAGTTTTATGCATCAATGCGACGTTGTCATTGATGCCTGTGATGGACTTTCAGCAAAGGCGATGATTCGAATTGAAGCACTGGAAAGGAAAATCCCTGTCATCATGGACACGAGCGACAGAGGGATGCTGGATATTGAGAGATATGACATCCTGGACTTTACAGATGGTTTTCTGCATGGTCGGATAGATGCTGAAATGATGACTTCACTGAGAACGAAACCTCACTGGGATACAGAAACATTAAATTTATTTATTGACTTCTCATCCGCTTCTGAGAGAGGTCAAATGAGTTTGGCAAAAATGGGAACTGAACTTGTCGGTTGGCCCCAATTATATTCTGATGTCGCTTCAGGTAGTGCTTTTGCAGCTGAGGCTGCGCGCAGATTACTGCTTGGAGAAGATATACCTGATTCACGATTATACCTTGAAATAGATGAGCAGCTCTCTGTCAAGAACTAGCGCCGAAAAGCTAAGGCTCGCGAAAAGTGTGAGTGAAGTCCACTTACGGGTGCTTAGGTCTTCTGAAGACCTTGCGCTTTCACACAAGATGGTGGAAGGGCATAAGCGGGTTTTAAAAGCTTACGGCATCAATAAAATATCGTCATTTAATTCTGATTGGATCGGTAGAGATGATGTCATTCTCATCGCTGCAATGTCTGCGGATGGCGAGCGTGTGCTTGCAGGTACGAGATTGCAATCTGGCCCTGAACCTGAAGGTTTCCCACTCTATAAAGCAGTAGGGGAGATGGATGAAAATATTTCGCCTTGGTTGAAGTCAATTATTCCAGAAGGGACCATTGAACTAAATGGCATGTGGAATTCCATTGAATTGGCAGGGATGGGATTGGGTGTTGAGTGGATGGTTCAGTCTGCGATGGCTTCTATGTCGATGTTGGATTTAAGAAATCTTCTTGCGCTGACATCTCCTGTGACTAGAAAAATGAGAGACAGGATGGGGTGGAAGATTCATGATGAGTTTGGAGATGACGGGTATTTTAAATATCCTACTGAAAAATTAAGAGCGAGCATTGAGCATTTTATTTTCCCTGACGATCTCCCCAAATCTGTCCCAGAGGTGAAAGTATTTATGGAAGGAATTTGGGAAGCCCCTATCGGACACGTGATGCATTTTGAAGGTCCCAAAGGAAAACTAAAGGTCATTTTTAACTTTTCGATATGATGAATAGAAATGCCATTTCTAGGCTTTCGTTTTTATTAATTGTCGTGTCGTTCTTTTCTTTCCAGGCTTCTTCTTTTGCCCAAAAATATCTCGGTTCTCGCCTCGAGATTTTATCTACAACGGCGAGTACGGTCAACGTACAATCTCCCATTGATTTAATTCATGAGACATGGGTAAGGTCAGAGTTGGATGTTCCAAACCTTGGTAATTCTAGCAATTGGGTTTGGGCACGCTTGGATTTAGATCCTGTGACAGATGCTGGGCTAAGTGTCGAAATTGCTTACGCTACGATTGATTCACTGCAAGTCTTTATGGTATGTGATGGTGTTGTTAAATCCAAGCGTTCTGCAGGCGCGACTATTCCCAGATCTTTTCGTGAGCAACAATTGGGAAATTACCCATCCTTTCCTATACCCGTTGAGGACTGTATGAAACTCACTTGCTATATACGAGCTTGGAGTGGCAAGCAGATTTTGTTGCCTGTTCGTGTTGAGGGTTCTCGGAAACTTTTGACAGATGGTCATTATCGCGATGTGTTTTTTGCGATCTATTTCGGGGTCGTCATTTCCCTTCTTATCTATAATTTATTTCTTTATTTCAGTGTCAAGGACAACAATTATTTACAGTATGTTTTGTTTATTATCGCTGTAGGGGGGACACAACTCGTGCTCAATGGATATGATCGGGTTTTTGAATTAATTTCTTCCCCTTGGTTGGCGCTTCGAATAACTCATATTTTCGGAATTTTAAGTGGCGTTTTTTCAATTCTTTTCGTGAGGAATTTTTTACACTTAAAATCCAAAGCTCCCCTCTATTATAAAATTTTTGGTTGGCTATATATCCCTTATGTCTTTGCTTCATTACTGTTGATTTTTGGATATTTTAATGCATCATATGATATGATTAACGTCTCAGCGTTGTCTATTGTTCTGCTTGTACCTGTCTCAATTAAAGTCTGGAGAAGTGGTGATGTATCCGCTGCATATTTTTTAGTTGGATGGATGGTTTTCATCACGGCCGTAACTGTATTTGTATTGAAAGATTTCGGTTTAATCCCCTATAATGAAGCCACACTATATGCGCTTCCGATAGGCAGTGCAATTGAATTGGTGGTTCTATCCTTGGCGCTAGGGTCCAGAATTAATCAACTTAAGAAGGACAGACAGAAGGCAAAAGAAAAGGAGCTCAACACGTCACTTTTGAATGAAAAAATACAAAGAGAACAGAATGTTGAACTCGAAAAGAATGTGACTGAGAGAACCTCCGAGTTAACTGAAATGAATGATTCATTGGCAGAAACACTTGAAGATCTTAAATCTGCGCAACAGCAGCTCATTCAATCTGAAAAATTGGCTTCTTTAGGTCAATTAACCGCAGGAATAGCACATGAATTAAATAACCCGATTAATTTTGTGACATCAAGTGCACAATCTCTTAAACGAGATTTCGCTGATCTAAAAGAAGTCATCGAATCTGTTGCTGGCCTTCAACCCAAGAGTGACGAGCTGTCTGGTGAACTGGATGTTGTTATTCAAAGAATGAAGGAATTGGATATTGCATTCACACTCAAGGAAATTGATGAACTCTTGGCTGGTGTAGAAGATGGCGCAGAAAGAACAGCTGAGATTGTAAGTGGTTTAAGAATTTTTTCCAGGATGGATGGAAATCAATCATCTGATGCAAATATCAATGAACTGTTAACCTCTACGCTTATCATTTTGAGGAGTAACCTGAAGGACGAGGCTGATGTTGTAACTGAGTTCTCAGAAAATCTTCCTAATATTAACTGTCAACCTGGAAAATTAAATCAGGTTTTCATGAATATCATCACGAATGCAGCTCAAGCGACGATGGAAACCCAGCTTATTCGTGATGAAAGAGAAGTTAGAGTGCGAACAAGATTGGTGAATGATGGCGGTAAACAGTTTATTCAAGTTGACATTACCGACAATGGTGTGGGCATGTCAGAACAAAAAAAGTCACAAATATTTAATCCATTCTATACAACGAAAGGAGTGGGGCAAGGAACTGGGCTTGGACTTAGTATTGTCAAGGGAATTCTAGACGATCACGATGCGACAATAGAAATCACTTCTGAAATAGGTAAAGGGACGACCTTTCTTCTTAGCTTCCCATTATGATAAATGTTTTATATATCGATGATGAGGCGCATAATCTAACTTCATTCAGAGCTGCATTTCGCAGGACTTTTCAAGTTTTCGTGACAACTGAACCTTCTGAGGCTGTTAGAATATTGGAAGAAAACCCCATTGAAGTTGTTATATCAGACCAAAAAATGCCAACCCTAAGTGGTGTTGAGTTTTTTGAACTCATTATGCCAGAACACCCCAATCCCGTTCGGATGTTGTTAACTGGACATGCTGATATAGATGCTGTAATAGATGCGATTAACAAGGGTCAGATCTACAAGTATATCAGCAAGCCATGGAACGAAGCTGAGTTAAAACGTCTTGTTGAAGAAGCGAGTGAATTATACCAATTCAGAACTGCCCAAGATATGCAGGCTTCGGATTATAGTAAAAGATTGTATTCTGCTCAAGATAAACTTGAGTCCTTGATTTCAGAAATTAAATCCTCTAGCGATTTAACTGATGATAAGAAGGACAGCTATATAGAAACGATTAACGGCGCCATCTCACTGCTTCAAGTTCCCACTTAATTCGTTTTGATGTTCAATCGAGTTCTATTGTCTTTATGCGTTGTACCTTGCGGTCAAGATTTCATATCCCATGCATGTAATTCTAATCGATGATAGTGAAATTGACAATGCTGTCAATAAGAAGTTGCTCAAATTAGCCCGAATCTCGGAGGATATTGAGGTCTATACTTCTCCGCGCAAATCTTTGGAATACGTAAAAGAGTTAGGTGTTACATGGACATCTCCTCGACTCATTTTGCTCGATTTATCTATGCCGGACATTGATGGGATGCAGTGGCTTGAAATATATAGAGAGCTCCCGGAGCAAGTTCAAAACAAATGTTTTATTTACGTTCTGAGCGCATCCATCGATCGCAAACAACTGGATCTAGTCGATGCTGACCCTTCTGTGATCGCATTGCTTGAAAAGCCACTGGATGTATATCTACTCCAGCAACTCATCAAACAAGAAGCTTAGCAATTACAAAGTTTAAATACGACTTAGAGGTATTTAAAATCTTCCCCAGTTTTGATTTTCAGCAGGGTTTCATAAATAAGTTTGATACACCCTTCAATGTCATCTTTGTGAACCATCTCTACTGTTGTATGCATATATCTCAGTGGCAGAGATATCAGTGCACTAGGCACACCACAATTAGAATATGCAAATGCATCAGTGTCCGTTCCTGTAGACCTTGAGGCAGCCATTCTCTGGAAGTCAATCTTGTTTTCTTTTGCAGTTTCAATAATGCGTTTCAACAGATTATTTTGAACAGCGGGTCCGTAAGTCACCGCTGGTCCTTTACCTGCTGTGATGTCTCCTTGCTCAATCTTATTGACCATTGGCGTTTGGGTGCAATGGCACACATCTGTAACGATAGCGACATCGGGTTTGATTCGTTCAGCGATCATTTGTGCGCCCCGTAACCCGATCTCTTCTTGGACGGAATTTGTGATATATAAACCAAATGGCAACGTTACTTTGTTCTCTTTCAACATTCTCGCCACTTCAGCTATCATAAAGCCACCCGCTCTGTTATCTAACGCTCGGCCCACATACCAATTCTTATTCAAAACCATAAACTTGTCGGGATAGGTCACAACGCACCCCACATGAATCCCCATCTTCTCGACTTCTTTTGCGTCTTTTGCGCCCACATCTAAAAAGATATTCTTCACTTTTGGCGTTTCTTCTTTTGCCGCGGTTCTTGTGTGTATTGCAGGCCATCCAAACAATCCTGTTACAGGACCTTTGTCTGTATGGATGATGACTCGCTTTGACGGTGCGATTAGATGGTCACTTCCTCCGTTTCTCCGCAAATAAATGAAACCCTTAGGTGTAATGTAGTGCACGAACCAACTGATCTCGTCAGCATGCGCTTCAATGACAACCTTGTATTTTGCCTTCGGATTAATTACCCCTACAGCGGTGCCATAAGTATCGACAAAATGTTCGTCGATGTACGGTTTTAAATAATTAAGCCAAATCTTTTGACCTTCAGCTTCAAATCCTGTCGGTGAAGGGTTATTTAAATAAGTCTCTAGAAATGCCTCAGACTTCTTGGTGATGATTTTATTTTTTGCCATGTAGTAAAATTATCATGGATTTCCTTATTTGGTGACATTTTTTTGAAACCTTATTCAACGCCTCTTGTTCCTATTTA
>Ga0308017_1000261_pt1 | contig 17217 bp, 17 predicted proteins | sample Neamet280_FD_203145 | JGI IMG/M metagenome (GOLD analysis project Ga0308017, IMG submission 203145) | Marine microbial communities from water near the shore, Antarctic Ocean - #280 | ecosystem: Environmental > Aquatic > Marine > Unclassified | place: Southern Ocean | collected 2014-10-01
AGGCCGGGTGTTAGTCCAGTAGTTACGGGAGATGAGCATGCGGGCGATGGCACCACGCAAGCGGATGGCACCACGGATAAGTAAAAATTGGCGCCAACAGGAAAAAGACATCAAAGAGCTCGAGCAGCAAATGTCTGAGCACAGGAGTGATATCAACACGTTGAGGGCGGACCCAAATGGCCTCGGATGGACTTATTGGGTCAGTGACCAACGGGAAGTGGAGCTTTTCCCGTCATCATTTCAGGAAATTGAAGAAGTAGACCGGGGCGCATTCGACCTTAAGTACGACTACAACCCTAACAACGCCCAGGGGCTTACCAGAAACCAACGAGTCGCCCTCGAGCTTGAGAAAGATCTCGAGGGACGCATGAAAAGGTTGCTGAAATTCAGGAATGATAAATACTACGATAATCGGGAAAAACATCATGCTCTTCGAAATGGGGAGATGGAAGGTCTACTTGCCGAAGTCGATGAGGTGGTAAATTCTATTGCACTTAACACAGAGAGGTTTAAGAAAATGGACGCGGAGGGTTACCACAGCAGCGACAACGAAGAGCTCGAGTTCGAAGTGGACTGACTAACTTACCCTGCCGCGGTCGTCCTTCATTTGGAGGAGCTTGGAGTAAAAATTGTCAGATCCCTTCACCGTCGAGATGCAGAGAAGGGAGGTGCGGTCCATCTCCACTATAACCCCCACGATCAGCATGGGAAAGGGTCCGGGTAAGTACAAACGGACAGCAGAGACGCGCGCAAAGATAGCGGCGAGCAATAAGCGGCGCAAGCGGCGCAAGCGGTGCAAACTGACTGAGCGGAACCACAACTTCGTAGAACCTGGCGGAAAGTGCAAACACGGAGCTCAACTATGATGCGGCAGTGCTGATGCGGCTTGGCGAATACTTGCACGCTCATATCTGTACACGAGCGGCACAGTGAGTCAGTAGAAGTCGTGGTATCTGGTGCGCATGTAAACTTGCCCATCGCCGCGGCCTCCTCGCAGATGATCACGTCGCCGCCCACGCCCTTGAGAGTGTGCACTGCGCAAGCGGGTGGGGGAGTATGGTAATAGCACCTCAGCTGCTCGACTAGAGCTCGCTGGGTTTGAAGGCGAGCGGCCATTGACCTTATCCAGGAACGGCGCTCTTTATCTCAGTGTTAGACTTAATCAGCAACGGGGTGGGATACGAGCGGTGGGTGAAATCAAAACGAGTTCGATTAGATATATAAGCTGCTGCGCTGTTTCTCGTAGCTCGCGCACAAATGAACGATGCCGAACCCGCCCCCGAGAAATACGACCCTACCCCGCTGCTGGCAAAGAGGCTCGGTGCGGTCCACGCCGTCGGCACAATCAGCGCTTTAATCCTGCTCGTAGTCATCTCTGCTGATTACCACGGGACGGAAGGCGATCATTTGATCAAGACTGAGATTTACACGCGCTCGGTCGGGTTCTCGCATCCCTGTGGGGCTCTGCCTCCTGGTGGCAACGCGACCACATACTTCGCCGGTTGCATTTCGAAAGACGCCGGCATCGACAACAATTTCATCCTCGTCCCGGGGGAGACGACGAATCATTTACGGGTCTCGCCGTACCTCGGTCTCCTCCTCCCTCTGACGTTCTCGGTGATCTACCACGGCCTGCTCGTTTACAACTTTTGGCGTACGGGCACCCCCGTCACTAAGTTCTTCGAAAACGTGGGAAGCAAGTTCGTGGGCGTGCATGAATCCCTAAAATCTCTGCGGTACTTCCGCAACGTCATTGTCGTTGGATTTCTTGTGTGGTCCATCATGTGTCTCGTGGGTGTCGGCAATGCTTGGGAATACATTATTACCGGCGGCATGCACCTCGGCCTGTTCGCGATGCTCGCGCAGTGGGACCGCTCCCAGGCCCCCCTAAACTGGTGGGGTGTCGGTGGCTACCTTACGCTCGCCACCATCTCGAGTTGGTACATATTCGCCGCGACGAACCACGAGGACAACACGCTCAGCGACGCCGTCCCGAGCCACTTCCAGCTCGCTCTGATCTCCGGGGTTCACGCCACTTACATCTTCCTGTACGGGCTGCACCTGATGTTTCTCCGGTTGACGCCGCTAGACAAATTCTGGGACGTCCAGGTTGACATTGGCTTCGCCATCCTGAACGTTGGCTACCTGATTACCATCGTCGTCGGTGTCTACGCGAACTACAAGGAGATCTCGAAGGGTGTTTTCGAACGTGTGTACCCCGACGACTTCGTCGACGATATGAACTGGTACGATGTCCAGGACATCGTCACAAGCGTCACGAGTACAGTGGTGTTGCTTGCGGTTCTGTTCAACACGTTCGCAGCCAAGAGGTGCCTCGCAAATAGAACGGGCATCACCGCGACGAAGGCGAAAGATGATTACGGCTACGTGCGCTCAAAGTACTCGACGAACACGCAGCCGCACGAGGGCGAGCCTATTCTTGGGGAGCAGTATGCTGAGGAGGCTTGATAATATAACTTTACACAATCATTTTATTGCAGTTGGGGCACAGCGGTTTGTACTTGAACCACTCGCTGATGCATTTCTCGTGGTACGTGCATTTCTCGTGCATGATACGGATTTTCTCGTTGGACTTAAAGTCGTCGCGGCAGATCAGGCAGGTACTCCCGATTGCCCCGCTGGCGCCGTCGCACTTGCGCCACCGCCGGTAGACGCCCGAGTTTGGATCGACGGCGTTGTAGTTGATATAGGCGCCACTCTCGCCTGGGTTGTCGCGCGACGAGGCGAACATGTCGTTCAGGAGCCGCGTGAATTCGACGTCGCTAACGGCGCCGAGAAGGCGGTCCATTAACGGCGGTTGCACGGATGGACCGTGGAGCGTGGACGCGTCTCTCGCGTCATCGTCTGGCGGCAGTGGCGTAAGGCGCGGCTGGTGGTGGTCGCCGTTTGTGAGGTCATGAAACCTACGGACGATGTCAGCGGCGATGTCGATGAAGACTGTGGGTTCTTGCAGGAGCGTCCCCTCGCCAACCATGAGCCCCATGCGCGTGACGTGCGCGTAGTACATTGACTCATTGGTGTCGAACACGAGAGGCACTGGCACGCCGGTATTATAAACCACACGGAGGTGTTCGAGGTTCGAGGTGATCGTGGGATGGTGGCGCGCCATTATGTTCGGTAACCAATGTTGTTGTTGCTTGCTGCGAATTATTTATACGAGTAAACGCATGTTAGACAGCGTCCGTCTCATGACCCACAGTGTCGCTGCGGGTGCTGCTAGCCGGCCGACTACCGCAGCTACCACGCCCTATTTCAAGTACCCCCCCGACATCAACAGGCACCAAGCGCTCGCTTTGCGCGCCGACGCAATGAGCGGGATATTCTGCGTCCATCCTGAGCTCATCACCTGCGACGTGGAGATCATGGGGACGGGGCGCAGCGGCACAGTCGTGCAGCTGAACAGCAGCCCTCCGCGCCGGTTCAAAGTGTTTAAGTCCATAACGCGAGAGGCGTACGAGAGCGAGGTCGAGCATGCCCTGTTGATGCAGAAGCTAATCCCGGACAACGCCATCGGGTTCATCGCCGCGACCCGGATCATCGGCGCGCGCGGCGTCGCCGAGCTGGCGTGGTGTCCTCCCGCTGTGGACATGTACTACGCGGCGCAGTTCAAATCGCTGGGCTGCCACCACATGGTCAGCGCTCTCGACGCCATGCTGGCAATGCACGGCGTGGGGTACTTGCACAACGACATCAAACCAGAGAACTTCCTCGTGGTGCACGACCGCGCCATGCTCATTGATTTCGGGTGCACCCGGGTGGTCGGTGACGCAATCCTGGGCGGGACGTGGCAGTTCATGCACCCGCGCGTGTCGCGATCTACTAGGACCGAGCGCACCGTGAGCACAGACGTGTACTCGTTCGCCGTGACGACGCTCGTGTCGCTCGACGACACGATCGCTAACGCCGACAGACACACTCTCGCGGAGGCAGCTAAGGCCTACGTCAGTGACACGCCGATGCACCGCGCCCTCGTCGTGGCCCACACCATGGTGGAGTGGGCGCACTGCAACCAATCGCTCGAGTACGACTCCGGAGAACTCTCGCGTCTGCGCGCTGCGCTCTACGATTGCGTGGAGCGTGTTTAGAGCTAGAGTTGGAGCGCGTCGAACGGGTTTTTACAAAGCGGGAGCGGGGGCGCGCCGATGGGCGCGCACCCCGCCGCGGCCTCCATGAGCGACTGCGGGTCCGCCCGGATGGTACTCGGCTGCGCGCCCCACTGCCGCATTAGGCGGTTGCGCGGCGCGACGGCGGTCCGCCGGCCCGTTTCTTCCTCCGTGCGCGATTGAAACATGTAGCGTTTCGTCGGGGCCGCCGGAGTCGTGGCTTCTGGTGGCGACGGCAACGCCGCGTACTCCTCGCCGTCGTATGCGGTCTCACCATCGTCGACCCCCGCGTCGGAGTCCTTCTCCGTCCCTAGCTGGTGCCATCGTTGCTCGCCCCGCGATATGCGAGTGGCTGTGGCGAGCCACGTCACCACGACGAGCGGGATGAACAGCGAGTGGACGTAGAAGATCCACGTCTTGGACGCGTAGAAGAAAATGAGATCGCTGTCCGCCCAGGACTCCTCGTAGATCAGGGCGGCGATGAGGTCGAACCAGCAGCTGCACGCGAACGCAAGGGAGCGAAGGACGATCTCCGTAGGACCGAGCGTGTGCAGCACTGCGTATTTGTGCGCGAAGATCAAGATGAGGCTCATCGCAGTGACGTAGGCAGCTGGGGCGTGTCGACGGACGGACTCGGGGAGCTGCTTGACCTCGTCGATGTAGCGCACGCTCCACATAGCCATGTGCACCAGAAGGCAGCAGAACGAGAGAAGGAACACCGACAGGCCGGAGTACCAGATGTCGCGGTGGTGGTACCACAGCGAGGAGTACACGACCCAGAACCACCAGATCAGCCCCATGCCGCGAGCAACCACACGCGGCAAGCGGTTGCTGTCCGGTGTCGGCGCCTCAGTAACGGCGTAGATAAGCGGGGCGCTCAGAATCGGCACGGTAGAGGCGACGAATGTGATGTGAGCGGCGGTTGGGACAACAGCAGCGCTCCCGATCCCGATGATGAGAGTCACCGCGAACGGCACGGCATATGTTCGCGCTTTTTCGGGGTCATGCTTCATGTTTTTAACAGAGTTTGGTAATCACGATTGTACAAATAGCGCGTCGTCGGCAGCAGCAGCAGCCCGCGCGCATGCGCGCTCCTCGATCTGGGAGACGGTGCGGCGCCAGCGCAGATTCCCCGGGGTGTTCTCATCGTCGCTCAGCGGCGCGTCCCACGCGGTCACTCGGCGGTGAGTCTCGCGCACCCAGGCGTCGTCCGAGGCGCTGCGAGTGAAGTGGTCGCCGTCGCCCGCGCTCCCACCCCGCGCCCGGTCCTGGGAGACGGTCGCGTATTCGGCTTTCAACATGTACTGCTCCATGTCGCGCGCGCCGGCGTACATGCGCACGTAGTCATCGTCCATCGCGCACGGGATGCCCGCCGTGATTGCGGCGGGGCCGCTGACCCACTCGAAGACGCGCAGAGCGTTGGGCACCAGCCACTCAGTGGAGGACGAACGGACGCGGTACACCTCGGCGCCGCGAGGCCCCTCACCCGACAGCACCTTGTGGGGTTGCAGGTCGTGAGTTTCGAACGAGGCATCCATCGGGGATCGGAGGCCGAGGAGCGGTTTGCGCTGATCGTGGGGTTTTGGCCTACCCAGAAGTCCGCAGCACAGCTGACGCCGCGACCCCATCCGAGAAGTGCTTGCCCCAGAGCGAACCGCTTATAGCGAACTCCGACATCGCATATGAGTCCTCCTCATCTCCACTGTCATCATCTCCACTGGCATCTCCACTGTCAAAAAGATTCGCCGGAACCAAACCGACCTTGTTGTCAAGAGTATTCCGCACCCAAAACCAGTTCTCCATTTGTTTCCCGGCTTTGCCTTTCCCCAAAATCATCAGAGGGTCACCAAGCTTGCATTTCAGCTCATCATCTTTAGTGGCGCCGCAATCATATTTTGCGCGTGCGGGCACTTGTGGCAAGATCCAGTTGAATAGATCGTATTCGGTAGGCGACAGTGTTGGTGGCGGCGGCGGTGGTGGTTTTGTTCTTGGCGCCATCCCGGGTGGAACGGAAGGTGCTGGTTTTGGCGCAGTCACAGATGAAGAGGAAGGTGGTGGCGGCGGCGGCGGCGGTGGTGGCGGCGGTGGTGGTAGTGGCGGCGGTGGTGGTGCCTTGAGTTGCGCAGCGGTTAACTTTCTAAGCGCATCGCGTAGCCTATATTCAGCGTCTTTAAGCAGTCGTTGGAACGGTTCAGAAGCAGCGACTCCGAGATTATTCACGCCCGCTTTCAACGTTGCCAGTTCACGCAGCCCAATTTTCAAGGCATCCTCCGAACCAAATTGGTGCTGCGCCTCGTTTACCGCGGCGACGAACTCTTCGATCCATTCGATCCCAGACACGTTTGACTCGCCGAGACTCTGCGCCCACGTCGTGAAGTCTAAGTGTAGCACGTCCGGAAATTCACTGCGTAGCCTTTTTTCAGCGTAATTAAGCAGTTTTAGGAACGGTTCAGAAGCGTCGTCGCTGAGTTGATTAACTCCAGTTTTCAACGTTTTCAGTTCTGCCAGCCCGATTTCCAAGGCTTTCTCCGAGCCAAATTTCTGATGGGCTTCCTCGACAGCGGCAACAAACTCCTCGACCCATTCGACCCCAGACACGTTTGGGTCGCCAATCGCCCGTGTCCACGTTGTGAAGTCTACGTCGGCTAAGTTCACGTTGCCGTGTTGAGCTACCACCGGCGCGGGGCTTTTAGGCCGCGGTGGCGCCATCGACGGCGCTGCCGTTGGCGCTGCCGACGCCCTCGGCTTTGTACTAGTAACATATGGTTTTGGAAGCGGTACCCGCTTCCCCAAGATCGTCTTCTTCTTCTTCTTCTTAGCCCTCGACATTATGACCAGCGTCCAATATGTGCTCGCCAGCCCCGCTGGAACTGGATATATGTCCAACGTGGCGGGTAGCGGCGGGAAACTAAAGTCAGCCACGGGCGGCGCAACCCCCCATGAGTCGTAGTCCACCGGCGCGCCCTTCCTCCGCGTGTGATTAATCACGCCGTACGAATTCGTCAGCTTCGCGAGGGCGGCGCGGCTGCCTCTCGCTGCCATGTCGAAGAGGTCCATCGCTGCGTATACTCCTGTCGCCCTCCCAACGATAAGGGCGTACGCATCCGGGTCGTTGTTCCTCAGCGCTTCAACGACTGGTCCGCCGTAGCGCTGGTCCCAGTCGACTCCTCTCTGCAGCGCTTCCTTCTCCTCCACCCACAAGCTCCCGCCAGTCCTGAGTTGCTCGAGGAAGTCGTACGCCTTTTTATTCACAACCCACTCTCGCGTCATCCTCACGTTCAGCAGCGTCTGCCTGTGCTGTTTCTGGAAGACGTAGTCTCGCGCTGAGACCCCTTGAAGAGACTCGTAGCCTGAGAACTCGCTCGCAGCTTTCACCACGTCCCGCCTTATCACTTTTCGGACTCTCTCGACGACATCGGCCGCTGTTTCCAGTCGGACGATCGCAGTGCCCCCAGCCCCCGGAATTTCTTTTTCATGACGGCGACCGTAGCCCATTTACACACACGGGTGTCGTCGACTCGTGCTCTTATATGTGTATCCGCTAATGTTTTATATCCTAACTACATCATGAACAGAAACGACAACCAGCTCATATGCACAGAGCTCATCCGCGCGCTGTCAGAGCGTGCAGTGTGGCACGGCATCGTCGCGCGCGTCTCGCTCTCGTCCGAGGAGATTCTCCGCCGCGTTCTAACGCAACCCGTGAATCTAGGCCTCGACGGCAGCAGCCTCACTATATTCAACATCGCCATCCCGCTCACGCACGTTCCGCCCCCTGCGACTGCGTGCTTGGTAGAGCTGGTGCGGCGGCGGTGCTTCGAAAACGAAACGATGACGGCGGCCTTCGCGTTCCGGTGGCGGGGGTTTCAGATGGACTCTCTCGCCGAGTCCATCGTCGACCGCTGCGAGCTCTCGCGGCAGTGTCTCGCTTCACGGATGGTGTCCCGCGCCGACGTCCTAGGGCAGCTACTCGCCATGGCGTCCTCTGACAATTATTTCGTGCGGTGCCGCGCGAGCGAGCTCAGACGCAGCATACAATCGTCCGCCATGGGGTCTTGATGTCGCTGAGCTCTTGCGCCGCCCACTCGGAGAGAGATCGGGTTGTGATCGCGTCCAACCGGCCGACGTGGGTATCGACCGATTCGAAGAAATCGTCCCCGTGCGAGGTCCACATGGCGGCCATATTGTTTTCCTTGAAGCCGCGGCGGATGCCGGCGCCGACGATCTGCTTCGCCGCCGTCAACTCGTCCTCCGAGAACGGCTGCAGCATTTCGGAGGTGAACAGGCGCAGCTTCGTCTTCATCTTCTCTACCATGCCCGGCGAGACCTTCAATGTGATTTGGTCATGGCCGCAGCAGTCTAGCGTCGCCCCGATCGAGAAGCCCCCCGACGCCGTGTACACGTCACCGCCGAACTCCCTCATTGTGGTGAGTAGGCGCGACCCGAGTGAGTGGAACAAGACGGCTTCCACGAGCTTCCGCTCCACGGCCCATTCTGTCTGCGCCGCCGTGAGCACTGCAGGCCGACCTATTGTTACGACAGCCTGGTTGAGGCGGACGCCGCGTTTGAACTCAACCGTTCTGTCGGCCTCGGGGGCTGCGGCGATCGGGGAGGGGGGGCGGCGCGCCAGCTGCTGCGGCGGATGCAGCGGCTGCTGCTGCTGCCGCATGTTGACTCCTTCGAAAAACAACGCCGACTGGACGCTGCCCCAGTATTGATCGTGCAGCGCGAACCAATCGCCCGGGTCGAACGCGTCCACCACTGCTTTCATCTCCGCAGCTGTGAGGACGGCGTCGGAGTTCGCGACCGCCTGGGCCTCGCCGACTAGCGCGACGCAGTCGTGAGTGAGGGCGACGAGGGAGTTGCGCCATTTGGCAGCTGTCTTCTCGCCGTGCTCAGCCCACCAGTGCCGAATGAATTCTTTTGTGTCGTCGTTGTACGGAGCGCCGTACCGCGTCGTCGGCTCGTCCAAGTTCTTGGGCGTCTGCTCGCGCGTGGTGACCGCCGTGGTGGTGAGACCCGACGTGATCACGGCGAGCCCGTGCTTGTCGTAGTACGACGGGTCGAGTGCGAGGGTCAGCACCTGCCCCAGCAGCGAGAGGGCGTACCCGTTTTTAGTCGCGCGCATCGAGTCGAGCGCTGTGGGGCGGATCGCCATCTGGATAAGGGCATAGTCCCCCCCCACCGCAAAGCGCCACTGCCCGCCTATGCTCTCAACGTTGGGCTTGGTGGGCGGTGTGGTGAGGCCGAGCAGGTGCCGCCAGCTCCGCGAGAATGCGTCCCGCATCGGCGAGCCGCGCTTCACGCTCGCATCTACGCTGCTGGCGGCGCGCGTGTCGAGCCGCGCCACGAGCTCCTCGTGGCGGGCGGTGGTGACGGGTTTGTCCCCGCTCGCGATGTTGAGCACGTGGAGCATGTCTAGCGACGTCTGGGACTGGACTTTGCTGACCTCGGCGGTCAACTCCTCAGCGGTGTAGGCCAAGTCCGGCTGCGCCTGCGCTGTGCCGACTTTGTAGTGCTGATCGACCCACTCGTTCGTGTACGCCTCCACGTCCCCCAGCAGCAGCGCCGCGCCCAGGCTGTCGCGGCCGACGAAGTCAGCCATCGCCTCGTCTCCGTGGTGCTCGTTGATGATTAGGCTGATTTGCGCCCGAAGCTTTGCGTCGGGAAGCGGGGGGCGGTCGCCGTAGTCTACAACGAAGTAAACCTCACCGGTGTGTCGGTCAATGTCAGTGAACACGCTGGCCGAGTCGGCGATGCCGCTTCCGACGAACGCAACCCACATCGAACTGCGAGTCCCGATCCCAGACCACTGCTTCGAGAGGAAGGCGTAGGCCTTGTCCCGCAGCGGGGATCGGAACGCCCCCGCGACGCGCGCCGCCACGACGGTGATCGAATGCCCCGTCGGCAGAGAGTGGAACTCGCTGTTCTGCGTGGTGGGGCTGGGTGGTGCGGTGCTGGGGGGCGGGGGGTTGTAGACGGTCGCCGCCGGGCCCTTGGTGCTGAACAAGTGCCGGATGACGCTCTCGGTCCCGCCGTCGATTGCGCCGGATACGTAGAGTGTCGCGTTTGCCGGGGTGTAGTTGCGCTCGTAAAACGTTCGGAGCCCGCCCCCTTTGAGGTCCACCACAGCCTTCTCGGTGCCGATCGTTGGGTGGTACTGCGCGTCCATCTTCATGTACATCTTGCGCCGCAGCTGCTTTAGTGCGAACCGGATCGGACTGTCCTTACCTGCGTACATCTGAGTAGGGGGCGCAGACACTCAGGGTTGTGTGTTTCCACGGTGGAAAATCTGTACTCACCTCCTCCAACACGGCCTTCTTCTCCGAGAATAGCATCTGCTCGTTCATGGCGCTGCGTTTCATGGACGAGCTCAGAATCAAAAAAAACGGCACCGTGAAGTCCTTCTCCGTCTGGAAGTAGTACGACGTCTTGTTGACCGAGGTGAACGCGTTGAAAGACGCACCCATGAGCCGAGCGCAGCGCACGATGTCAGTCTCAGAGAACCCCAGCGACGCCGCGTTCGCCATGAGCTCCGGAACGGTGTCCGTCCCGCTGGCGTCGTAGTCGCCGTGTGTGCCTTTGAAGATCATGTGCTCCACGACGTGGGCGAGCCCGGCTTCTTTCGGCCCGATCTCGGCGTTGGAGCCGAACCCGTAGCAAATCTGGACGCGCGTCTCAGTCGCGGCAGGAAGGGGCTGGATGCAGACATCAAGGCCGTTTGGGAGCGTGAACGCGCGCATCGCGAGTGGGTGATAATCAAAAGAGTTTGTCCGTATTTATACGCGTGAAGAGAAAACAGAGGGGGTGCGGAGGAGAGGAGGGCGCCCGCTAATCCGCACGTTGCTGAACATAGCTGCGAGCTTATTTCTTTTTTGTTTTCCACCTCTAGCTCCGCCATGTATGAGCGGAGGGAGCGGAGCTCCGGCGCCTTGACCGGACTCGAGCGGAGGGAGCGGAGCTCCGGCGCCTTGACCGGACTCCCCCCTGTCCCCCCGTTTACCGAGCGCCGTGGGGGGATCGATCGGCCGTTCCTGACAGTCCATGCCAGTAAGGAATTTGTACACGTCTGAGCGGCCAGCGAGGCAATATTTCAACAGCATAGTCCGCAGGCCGGACCTCAATAATCTACGCGCCGCAACCAGTCCTTGCGTTTCTTTGACTGTGGTCGCGGGATGGATGATAACGGAAACCCACCGCTCATATTTGGTGCCATTCCCTACTAACTTCTTCCGGTTCTCCCGCTCAATCAGGTAGTCGTGGAAAACATCGCTTGCCCTATCCAATTGTGCTATGTCATTGTTGACCGTTTCATAAACATCTGACTTCCGCTGCGTTCCCCCCCACCAGAAACGCATCCTCGCTATAACGGCGTCGATTTGTGCAACTTTTTCTTCCAAAGGCAAAACGATTTCATTCAACCTTGTGAGGTCATCGATATGGAGCTGCCACATTTCCTCATTGAATTCATCTATGACCGTCAGAGGCTTCTTCTGCGCCGCGGGTTTTCTGCCTTGTTTTCTCGCCTTTCTCCACTCCCTTTGTTGTTTGAGCCACGCCCCCATGTTACCGTGGGCGGTCGCGCTATCGTCAGTGTCCGTGTCGTCGTTAGGGTCGCCAGAGTCCTCCTCTCCACTACTATTGGTAAAAAAATCATCATTGGCATCGTCCGACTCCGATTCCGAATCCGAATCCGAATCATCATGAACATCGGCTGACAGTTGTTTTGCCAGTTTTTTCCATCTGTCCATCCAGACCTTAAAATCTTTTTCAGTCAGGTCCTCCTTCAATTCGATGGAGGAAAGCTCATTCAGCGCATATTGACACTTCAATTGAATACTCGAATCGTCAGTTGTTTTCCAGAGAAGCTTGATAGTTGCAGCGCGTTCACGCACATCACGTTTCCAATCATCTGGATGAGCAGCAGCAAACCGTCGCGCCTCGAGCTCATCTGAGCTGTCGCCCATTGAGCCTATATCTATCGATAGTACACCAAAGTGGTTATATATCCTAAAATGCCTAATTTACCTGCATGGGATGCCGCATGCATTGAAGCTAACAAGGACGACACCACCGCAGTTGGCGGCGCAGCGTCGGAGCGCATCGCTAAAACCGACGCCCCTAGCATATACACCTGCGACTGCGGGTCGTCGTCCGTGGACTACTACCAGCAGCAGACTCGCGGCGCCGATGAGCCCATGACAACCTTTCTGCACTGCACCGCGTGCGGGAGAAAGTGGCGCGAGTGATACGCCGCTAGCACTGAGACTCGTTGCGCGTGCTGAAATCGACGAAAGCGTTGCCATCACATTTTCCGTACGTGCAAAACAGTTGCATGCTGAACAAAGCGGCATACACGACAAACGCTGCCGCCGCATCGACGTAAAAATCGAGCTTGTACCGCCCTACCCAAATCCAGACTGCGACTCCGAGAGCAGTGATGAGAGTAAAATTTATGATATCCAACGCAAGACCATGTAGACCAAACCCCGAGCAGAAGAAATAGTAGAACCCTACAACTCCGAACGATTGCACGACTAGTGAAGCTGCTCCAGCGATGTGGTTTTGCGGAAGTTTACTGAATTCGTTATCGCGCCGGCGCCACCAGCAGGCGATTAGAAACAGTACCCACGGCAGCACGACCATCCGCGAGTGCTGGAAGACGCTTTCATCGCTCGGCGAAACACCATGAAACCCCGTCCACGCTCCAAACGAGTGGTTTATTGTGCCTCCCAAATACACGAACAGAGCCCCTAACTTTAAGAATCTAACCTCCTTACTGTCCATATTATCGCGCCTTTGCATAACCGCCACGCCGTGATGATATATATATTCACTTCTTCTTCTTCTTGGTTGGTGGCCCCGCTCCCGCCGCTGGCTCCGGCTTCGGCACGCCTGCCGCCGGGTCCGCGAGCAGCTCGTTTTCCATCATGCATTTGACGTGGTGGGCATCGAACTTACTCATCCTGTCCAGGTCGGCGTCGTTCTGCGACGCGTTCATGGCGCGCATCATGTACCGCTGCATGACGTCGCCGTTGATGCACCCGCGGTCGTACGCCGTGAGCACCAGCTCAGGCTCGATCAACGGCGCTCCCGGCAGGCTCAGCACGTCCTGGTCGCTCTTGTAGATCTCTCGGTACACGTCGTTGAGGACGCCTAGGAGCGCTGTCTTGTACGAGTCGACTGTCCGCCGAAAAGTGGTGGCCTTGTTCTGGCTCCCCGCTTGGGTTGCCTCGGCGCCGCCGCCGCGCGAGCCCGCGATCATCAGATTTTTTGGCACGCCCAGCGCCGCGCAGATGATGTCTTCCTTGTGCTCGGTCAGCGCGAGGAGGTCGCCGCGGGGCTCGGCGCTCGGTACGTTGGACGACAGCTGGGTCCCGTCTGGGACGCAGAAGACGTTGTTTTCCCATATCCGCGCGTGGTTCGCGAAGCGCCTCCCCGTCCGAGTCGATACCCCGCCGAGGTCTCCTGCGACGCACGAGGCGTTGCTCTGCGATGTCTGCACGGATTTGTACTTGCTGTAGGTGTTGTACTGCTGCCGCTCGGTGGTGGCCTCCTCGATGTCATTCCCGTCAAAAGCCCGGACATGGGACACCTCTTCGAAACGGCGCGAGTCCGGAGTGGATTCCACGAACAGGGTGGGGTGGGTGCGGATGGCCTCGGCGCGCAGCGCGTACTCATTCATTTCGTCGATGGTGGCGATGGTGTCGACGAGCGCTGCGAGGTCCGTGTTCAGGTCCCCTTCCATCGTCGGGCGCGTGCCGTTCTCGTAGAACCCGATCCTCACACGCGCGTCCGGCATGTTGAGCTGCATCGGCTTGGCGCTGTATGCGCGCTGGTACACGGTCCACTTGGTTTCGTAGTCGGTGGTCACCTCGTTGTGCACCTCGTACGTACCGAACGGCAGGGTCACCGGGTACCGGACCACGCGCCGGTTGCGCGCCCTCTTTTTGTTGATGATGTACGGACAGTAGCCGAACAGAACGAAGTGCACGACTATGTTGGTCGCAAACGGGACCCACACGTTGGAGAGGTGGGCTTCGAACTCGGCAGTGGGTGCGGGGCCCGAGCCTGGCGTGTTGAGCGACAACCCCCCCGAGAAGATGGCATGGAGGATTTTGTTGATGCAAGCTCGCACTATCGGCTCGCCGTGGTAAACGGCCCACACCGTGCGGTGCTGAAGCCGATTTAGCGGCACCGATTGATTCAGGTGCGAAGTCATATAATATGCGAGCGCTCTTCTTAGGCGCGCCGGGCGTCTGTGTTTATATGGCCGTGCCGGTATACGCCGTCGTCTTCTCTGCGCTCGCAACTCTTATGACAGTAGTGTTCGTGCTGACCAACGAGCCCGCGTTCGATGGACGGTCGGTTGAATCGTTAGAGAGTACCGGCGCTACCCACATAACGCCAGCCACCATGCGCTCACTGTTCCGCCAGCGCCGAACGCACCTGATGCCGCAGCAAGCGCCATGACGGTCACAACTATGGCTATGGGCGCTACGAATTTGATAATGTCGGTGTCGGTAGAGCGGGGGGGTGGCTCCAGCACCGTAGAGTAGTTTGTGGTCGCGAGCGTCGCATTTGGCTGCACCGAGGTTTGGCCGGTGACGAGGTGCGCCGTGGTTGTCTGCGTGACTGAGCGGCACTGCCCCTCGTCGCCGTAGGTGAACGCGTTGTTCCAGCTGGACGAGTTCGCGAAGGCCTCTTGGGGCCACTCGGCTGCGTCGTCGCACTCGTGCGTGAAATAGCAGGTCAAAAGGCGCGGGGCTAGGGTAATGTAGTCGCCGGCGGCGACGAAGCAGCCTGGGCCGAGCTCGGCAACTTCCCCCAGCTCGTACTGCGCGTTGCACATCTGGACGGCGGCGATGCCCTCAGCGACGTAAGGGAAGCCGGCCGAGTGCGTGAAAAGGGTGCTTGAATGCGGGTCGAGGGCAAAGCGCACAGAGAGTGTGGTTGGCGTGTAGTTTTCGAGGCTGACTCGCAGCGGCGCGGTGTCGCGGGCGGGCTCGGTCTTCATGAGAGCGCATCGCAGCGACGACATGGCGTCCTGTCGTTCAGAGTGCTTTGTGGTTCTTACATACTTAATATATTAGTGCCGTTCAGAGTGCTTTGTGGTTCTTACATTAGCCTAACTTAAACACCGTGACGCCAACTACGCACACAGACACCAGAGCGAACACGAGCGCTACAAGCAGCCCAGCCGCCACCTCCTCGTCTTCCTTCTTGCTGACGCCGTGTGCGTCGTCGAAAATCGAGTGGTACCCTTCGTCAACGAACCGAATCTTGATGACTAGGTCATCGGGTGTGGCCGGGGCAGGCGCCGGAGCGGGGGTGGCCTCTGCGAGGGCCCGATGATCACCCAGGTCTGCGTCGGCGGGATTCACCACGCCGGCGACGAACTCGCCTCGCAGCTGCTTGAGTCTGCGCCCCGCCCCCGACGCCGACCACAGCAGGTTCACCTTGAGGCGCACGGAGTCCTCGAGGTTGACGTTGTTGATCTTCTCGATCATACCCTCGACCGCAAAATGCGTGACCGATAGCGGGTTGTGGTTGCAAGTGTCTTCGTCGTAAGGGGCGTGGCCCACGTCCTCGCAAGTGCGCCCCTCGGAGTCGGGCGCGCCGTTTGGGCGGAAGTTGTGGTGGTCGAGCTTCCAGTCTTCGAAGAGGCCCTCTTGCAGGTTACCGAGGATGGCGCTGACGCCCGTGGCCGAGGTGGAGCTGTCGGTGATCCACGCGGTCGTGCCCGCGTCGTAGCGATAGTAGCCGTCGTTGACGTGGGTACCGTCGTTGGTGTTGGTGCCGTAGATGAGGTACTCGTCGGTAATGTCGACCCAGTCCTGCGCAAGGACGTCGAACTTCTGCCAGGTGTGCGTGACCTCGAGGCGGTTGTACTGCGCCGCAACCATCTCCGCGATGCTGTTGTCCACGAACTCGTTAAACTTGAGCCCCGGCTTGATCTCGAAGTCGAAGACGTAGCGATGGCCGAAGTTCAGCACCGGAACGCCGTTGACTGCCGAGCCGGCGGTGATGTCCTCGGGTTGGATGTAGACGCCGTTCCCGTCGACCTTGGCGTTCCAATCCCCGACCGTTTCGGTCGCCACGGCCAGCCGATCAGCCGTCGACACCGTGTCGGCGCCAGTGTCGCGCTCGAAGCGCTTCAGCCTGATGTGGTGCTGCTCGACCTGCTGCGGCCCGAAGTCTTGGTACTTCTGCCACGTTTCCTCCGAGTCCGGCTCCGCGATGGAGCCGTCGTCTAGCTGCACAACGGCCGTGGTGATGAGCTCGAGGTTGTCTAGGATGTTAACTTCGGCGCCGTATTTTGCGCGCATCGAGACCTGCTGCCATGTGCGGCGGCATGTGCCGATGTGTGCGTCGTTCGCAGTGCCGCTCGCCGGCGAGTTGGCTGGGATAAAGTGGTTGTACGCCGCTGTGTACTGCGTTGGGTACAGGTACGCTTCGCTCGACCACGACGCGTCCGCCCCTGCCCCACCGATCCCGCCAGCTTCGCAGTCGGTCGGCGTGAGCGAGGTGTAGCACACTGTGGTGGCCACGTAGAACGAGTAGTTCGTCCACACGACGTCGCCCTCATGCACCGACCCCACGAGCCCGGTGTTGTACGTGTCGCCCACGGCATCGTAGCAGTCGGCGTTGATCCACTCGTTGGGGAAGTGCCCCTCGTTGGCGTGGTCGAGGCTAAAGCGACAGCCGTTCGCGACCGTCTCGGTCAGCTCTTGGTAGGGGTAGTCGCGCACCTTGACGATGTCCACCCACGCCGACACAGACGGCCACGGCAGCGCGGCGTCGACCGTGTCCACGTTGTTATCCTGCGCGCCGCCCGCGCCGTAGGCGGTGAGGTGGAAGTTCGTGTCGCGGTTGTACAGGTCGGTCGAGGCCCAGTTGATGTAGGGCTGCACTTTTACGCGCTTGTCGGTGCGGTTAAAATCAGACACGACGAGCTCGGTGCCGACCCCGGCCGAGTAGCCGACCTGGTCGTCGGGCATGGCCACGCAGTCCAGCGTGGTGTGGTCCACGCCCTGGAGCGTGGGCGACGCTGTCGGCGTCGCGGTGGCCTGCTGGCACTCGCAGATGCAGG
>Ga0308017_1000265_pt1 | contig 17166 bp, 19 predicted proteins | sample Neamet280_FD_203145 | JGI IMG/M metagenome (GOLD analysis project Ga0308017, IMG submission 203145) | Marine microbial communities from water near the shore, Antarctic Ocean - #280 | ecosystem: Environmental > Aquatic > Marine > Unclassified | place: Southern Ocean | collected 2014-10-01
CCATAGGATGACCTCGCCGGTAAAATGCCGCCCTTTGAAATCGTCCATCACAACTGACCTTACCAATCCAAGGGCCCAACCTTGGCAACCGCATCAGAGTTTGCAACAGAGCCATGCGGCGCGGGATCAGACAATGACGGATCATGCCCGTGAGCTGGCGGCGCGTTTGGGGCTTCGGGGGCCAACCCGCGCCGATATTCCCTTCATGGTCGAGGCGGCCGCGAGAACGGCATGGGCGACCGACAAGGGGATGACGATTGCGATGGGCGTGGTCACCGCCCTGCGCGAGGCCCGGATTTTGCTGCCGTCCATCTCCACCATCGAACGCGCCAGCAGCGCGGGACGTGCCCGCGCGCGCAAGCAGGCCGCCCACGCCCTGATCGCCGATCTCAGCGCCGAACAGGTCCAGGCCCTCGATCAGCTCTTCGACGCCGCCGGCGGCATGAGCCATCTCGCCTTGCTTAAGACCATCCCCGTCGCGGCCAAGCCCGATCACGTCCGCCAGATCCTCGACCGTCTGAGGCAGGTGCGGAAGATCGGCATTTCCCCCGACGTCGCGGGCCGCATCCACGCGGACCGATTTCGGCAATATGTCAGGGAAGGCCGTGCGTCGCCTGCCTATATGATCGAGCGCTATATTCCCTCCCGGCGACGCGCCACGCTCGTTGCCTTCCTGCTCGATCTTGAAGAACGGCTGACGGACAGCGCCCTGGAGATGGCGGACAAGCTGATCGGCGGCATCTTCACCCGCGCGAAGAACGCCCAGACGCGCAGCTATGCCGCCACGTCGAAGAACGTGGCCCGGCTGATGCTGATCTTCCGCAGGACGATCGACGCGCTCACCGATGCAGTCGATACTGGCGAAGATCCTATGGAGGTCCTGGATGCCTCAGTAGGATGGCACACCCTCCTGAAGGCCAGACCGGAAGTGGCGACGATCGCGGAAACCGCCAATCTTGATCCGCTGAGGGTCGCGGCCGACCGCTATGCGACGTTGCGCAAGTTCGCCCCTGATCTGCTTGAAGCGCTACAGTTCAGGGCCGGAAAGGGCAGCGCGAAAACGATCGCTGCCATCGAAATGCTGCGCGACCTCAACAGGTCGGGCAAACGCGATCTTCCTACCGACGCTCCGATGCCCTTCCGTAAAGAATGGCGAAAAATCGTCGTTGGCGATAACGGCAAGATCAATCGGCGGCTCTGGGAAATCGCGACTATCGCGCATCTGCGCAACAAGCTGCGCTCCGGTGATGTCTGGGTGGAACGATCGACGGGATACCGCCAGTTCGACAGCTACCTGCTAAGCGAACCGAAGGCCAAGCCGATCGTGTCGGCTCTTGGTCTGCCACCCACAGCCCGCGAATGGCTCGAACAGCGGGGCCGCGAACTGGACTGGCGGCTGAAGAAATTCGCCCGGAGCCTGAAGCGCGACGCTCTGGAGGGTGTGCGATACCGCGACGGCCGCCTCCAGATATCCCCCGTTCGTACGATCGCAACGCCCGACGCCGAAGCCCTGGCCGACCGGCTCGATGCGATGATGCCACGCATCCGTATCACCGAACTGCTACATGAGGTGGCGCAGGAAACTGGCTTTCTTTCGGCGTTCACCAACCTGCGCACCGGCGAGCTATGTCCCAATGAAAATGCGCTGCTCGCCACGATCCTCGCCGACGCCACCAATCTCGGCCTGTCGCGCATGGCCGCCGCGAGCCAGGGCGTCACGCGCGATCAACTCCTATGGACCCATGACGCCTATATCCGCGACGAGAGCTACCGCGCGGCGCTCGCCGTCCTCATCAACGCGCACCACCGCCTGCCATTCTCGCGCGTATGGGGCGACGGCACAACGTCCAGTTCCGATGGCCAGTTCTTCAGGGGCGCGAAGCGCGGTGCATCGGGCGGCGATATCAACGCCCGCTATGGCGTCGATCATGGCTTCAGCTTCTACACTCATGTTTCCGACCAGCGTGCGCCTTACCACGTCAACGTGATCTCTGCCGCGACGCATGAGGCACCCTATGTTCTCGACGGCCTCACCAGCCACGGCACCGATCTCAGGATCGTCGAGCATTACACCGACACCGGCGGAGCGACCGATCATGTCTTCGCCCTGTGCGCGATGCTGGGATTTCGCTTCTGCCCGCGCCTGCGCGACTTTCCGGACAGGCGGCTTGCGCCGATCGCGCCGGTTTCGGCCTATCCGTCCATCGCCCCGCTAATGGGCAAGCGTATCCGCACCGACATCATCGCTGAACAATGGGATGACGTGCTGCGCCTCGTCGGCTCGATCAAGGCCGGCCATGTCGCGCCATCGGTCATGCTGCGAAAGCTCGCCGCGTACGAACGGCAGAACCAACTCGACGTCGCGCTACAGGAAATCGGCAAGATCGAGCGAACCCTGTTCATGCTGGACTGGCTGGAAAATCCCGATCTGCGCCAGCGATGCCATGCTGGTCTCAACAACAGCGAACAACGCCATGCCCTGACGCAGGCAATCTACACCTTCCGCCAAGGCCGGATCATCGACCGCAGCCATGAGGCGCAACAATATCGGGCATCCGGCCTCAACTTGGTCATCGCGGCGATCGTCTATTGGAACACGACCTACATGGACGCTGCCGCCCAGCATCTGCGATCGGCTTCGATCGCGGTGCCCGATGATCTCCTTGCCCATACGTCCCCGGTTGGTTGGGAGCATATCGCCTTTTCCGGCGACTTCCTCTGGGATAGAGCGGCCGCGTCCACGGGCCGCAAGGCGCTCAATCTACCGCGAGATATCCGCGTCGCCTAGGTGTTCACCGATTGTTCGCCCTTAGCGTTGTTTAGCGTACTTTCCACGCTATGCCCTCCTGTGAGCCGATCCTCTGCGCTTCGGGCGCGGTGCAACAGCGTCAGGTTCTCGCTGGCGAGTTCGCGCCGCTCCTCGGCGTGACGCCGGGCATCGGCCCTGAGGTGCGTCAGCTCGGTCTCGAGCGTGGCGATGCGCGCTGCCAGGTCGCGTGCGGGCGTGCCTGGTCCTGCCGCAGCTTCGATCTCGTCGAGGATGTCCCGATGGCTCGTATAGAGCGGATTGCGACTGCGTCCCGCTTCGCGCGCGACCGAAGTCGGCGTGATCTTCACCACGCGTCCCGCATGGTCGGCGTGGCGCCCTTCGCCGCGCACCAGCCTCGCCAGCGCCGCCCGGTAGCTCCTTGCCGCGGATTGCCAGCGCTGCCCCTGATCATCCTTGCCCATCGTCATCTCCGATTTGCGTGAGCACCCGCTCGCATTGTCCGATCGCCTCATTGAGCACGGCCGCCGTCATCGGATTGGCCTCCGGCAACAGCGCAGCATTGCGTCTCCGGCGATCCCGCCAGTAGGCTCCGTGCTTCGCTTCGATCACCATGTTGGCGCATGAGAGGCAGACCGCAGGTGCGCGTCCGGCCTCATTCGGTTGCAGTTCGCCGCCGCAGCGGGAGGTCTCCTGCTGGAACACGCACCAGCCATAGTCGCAGGCATGGATGCGAAGATCCGTCTCCTTGAGGATGAACGCAACATAGTCTCGGCGTACCTGTTCGCCTGCGCGGCCGCGGAACCGGGCGTTTCCGGCGACGATACGTTCGCCCATCTTGCCGCCGAGCCGCTTGGCAGCGAGCAGGCGATCGAGTGCGGCTGCGGTTTCGGCGCGGGCTTCGTGGTCGATGAGGCCATGCAGGTCGAAGTCGCTGCCGACGTAGCCCCGCGCGGTCATGGCAACGGAGGCATGCTTGAAGTGCTCGGCCAGGCCCAGAAGCTGGGTACGGTCGCGCCTGGCAATAAACCGGGCAAAGGTCTTGCGGAACTGGTGCGTGCTGAACCTCCAGGGTTTCCCATCATGATCGGGGATGCCGACATGCCGCGCAAAGTCATTGATGCGCCAGGCGATATGCATGTGCGTCACCGGCACGATTTGGCCATACTGCGTGTTCTTCACCAGGAACAGATCGTCGCGGCCCGAGGCTTCGCGCAGCGGCGCGCTCAGCTGCTCGAGCAGCTCCGCCGCGCGCACGACCGGTGCCGGGGCAACCCAGCGCTCCCTACGGCCATCGAGATCGTCGACAGTCTTGAACAGCCGGGACACGACATATGCCTGATTAACGCCGGTTTCGCCGATCGGGTGATGCTCGATTGCCCCTGTTTTCATTGACAGGATTTCGCTGGACCGCATCCCGACGAAGCCCGCGATCAAGATATAGCACGCCTCGACGAGGTGGACGGCGGCGTGCCGAACTGCATAGGCGCCATCGAACCGTTCGCCCGATGGTCCGGCCAGCGATGCGAGCCTCAGCGCCGCTCTAACATGATCAGATGCCTGGCGCTTGCCGCGCCGCAGACCCTGCGCTCGCGCTTCGCGGCGGATCGTTTCGGCTGCGACGATCGTATCGCCATGCCCCTCGACCCACCGCAGGGCTTCGCTCAGTATTGCAACGGCCACGTCTTCGGGGATGAACGGTATGACGCCCTTGGTCGCCCTGGTGTGGCCGGCGGCCTCATAGGTCGTTTCCAGCGGCAGCGGATCGACCAGTGGCGCATCGTTCAGCTTTTCTCGCTGACGATAAAGGTCTTTGATCACGAGCAGATAATTCGTGATTGTGGCAGTTGAGATATTGCCTTTGCCTCCGCCGGCGCGTGCAGGACGACTGCGCAACCATTTGCAGAGTTGTTCGACCGAAGCTGGATCGATCCCGGCAAAGCGCGAGTGTCCTTCGCATGCCATCCATTCCAGCAGCGCGCGCAGCAACATTGCTTTGTGATGGATCGACGCCGGAGACGACCGTTTGCGCCCTGATGGAGGATGATAGTGCATCGACCAGAGGAAGTGCTTGGCGGCGCGGACAAGCTGAGCATGATCACTGTTCCCGATGCGCGTGTGCTCCGGCATGGCCAACGCCCAACTGAACCGCTTCTGATCCGCGCGGCGACCCGCAGTGCGGATATCGAGCCGCCATTCATCGTCGCCGAACCGGCTCCACGGAGAAAGCCGCGCATCCTCCCAGGATGGCGACGACTGCGTGAGTGGGTGGGGGTGCTGGTTCATTCGACTGGCGGCAGCTGTGGCAGTGACATCCTCGAAACTGCTTCGAGCATCGCCTCGCAGAACCGGGGCAGGATATCGCGCTCGAGGATTTCCAGCTTGGGTGCATAAAGCAGCCGCCAGCGTTCGGGAGCCATGGCGGCACGCGCGTCGGTGAGCGCTGCCCGCGTCGCCAGCAGGCGAACCAGCACGTCCTCGTTGAGCGGGATCACGGCATTGGGGCAGGTGAAGCATCCGAGCCAGGCCGTACACAGCTCGCCCTTGCGCTGTCCCTCGGCAACGCCGGCAAGGGGATCGCTACAGATAAATCCGGCTGCGGTCGCGTGGCGCAGATCGGGAAGCACCTCCGTCCCGGGCGGGGACTCGACATCGCCCCGGACCATTTCCACAAACCGGGCTTGCAACCTGCCGATTGCCAGCGCTTGCGCCTTTCGGACGCGGGGCCGGTCCACATAGCGCTGTGTCGTGTCTGGAGTAGCATGGTTGGCCAGCACTTGCGTCTTCAGGATATCATGCCCGAGCCGCTCGTGCGCTAGTGTGAGCCCCGATGCGCGCAGCGCCGCCAGCGTCAGTTTGAGCGGCTTGCCATCGTCGCCCAGCAGGCCATGGCGCTCCACAAACCGCCGGGTAAGTTTCGTGGCCAGATAGCCCGGGATCACACCGACTCTGCGAGACCCGTGTATCATCCCGGTGAGGAAGAGATAATTCTGGTCGCGGCGTGGCGTATGCGACACCAGCCTTTCGGTCATAGCCAGAACCTGATCGATCAGCACGGGCACCGAGGAGCTTTTGTCGCGCAGGAAGCTGCGGCGCTGTTCACGTCCCGCGCGCCCCTTGCGCCAACTGACCAGAACCCTGCCTTCGAGCAGCAGATGCTCGCTCAGGCAGTCGCGCCGCATCAGCCTGAGCGCCTCGGCATTTGCAAAGGTTTGCGCGCCGATGGCGACCATATAGGCAACGATCGTATCCGGCAGCGCAAACAGCCGCCCCGCGATTTCGCCCATGCCACCGTGGCGGATCATGGCGAAGTGGAGATGCCAGAGGCCCGCGCCCTTTCTCAACATGTCGCCGACTTTGGGTGGCACGCCGCCGAACCGACCGTCGATCACCGCGAGCATGACCCCGATATCGTCGAGATCGAGCTTGGCGAGGTCGGGTTCGGAGACAATGGCCTTGCGATCGACCCGAGCCAGCGCAGCGCGGCCTTCCTCGAACAGTGCCCAGGCTGTTTCGATGTCCCGATGGGCCGCCGTGAGCACGCGTTCCATTTCATCGCGGCTCAGTGCCTCACGCTGGCGCGCTTCCGCATTCTTGCGGGGGAACGGATTGAACGGGATTTCGAGTTCGGGGTGAACCAGGTCGGGCCGGTTGCGCTTGAGCCAGGCCATGTGCTGCTTGATGATCGACCAGACAGTATACCGTGACCCCTTGCTCCAGGGCCTCGTGCCGAGCCAAACGATAAACGCATTGAGAATGCCGCTATCGACGTCGCGCGTGGCTAAGATGGCGGAATCGTATTCGGCAAGGAACGCAAACCAGAACTTCAAAGTACGGAACGCTGAGCCTCTGTTGGCCGGTTGTTTGGCAGCATAGTGATGCCGGAACGCGAGCGCCCACTCGGCAGCCATGGTCGGCCGATCGAAGATCGAGAAGTCGAACGCGCATTCGAGCTGGCCGTCGGCATCTACGACATTGACCAGCAATGCGCCCGGATTGCCGATCAGCGGCTTCGGCGATGGCTCGACCCGGTAGTCCTTTTGCCGACGCGGCATTACAGCAGCGCCGCATAGAGATCGTCGACCGAGGTCTCGATTGCCGAGAGGTCGGTTTCGACAACGCGCAGGTATACCGCGGTGGTTGCCAGATCGGCGTGGCCGAGCAGCACCTGCAACGCGAGCAAGGGATTGAGTTCGGGATTGGCCCGGGCTTCGCGTTGCAGGAACCGCAGCATGGCGGCGGCGAAGGTATGTCGCAGCGCATGGAACGTCGCCGTCACACCCGCTGCCTCGGCGGCAGCCGTGAACATCGCGCCAACCCTGCGCGGTTTCATGGGCTGCCCCCGACAAGTCAGGAACAGAGCGTCGGGATCGCGCTCTGCCCGTTTTGTCGTCGCACGACGGACGACGACCGCCCGCTCTTCCCGCACATAAGCACGGGTTCGATCAACCAAAGGGGCCGGAGGATATATTATTCGCGATCGCCCACCCTTGGTTTCGTCGATCTGCACCGGCACCATTGGTTCACTGCCGGCCCCTTTCAGATGACGCACGGTCAGGCCCGCCACTTCCATTCGACGGATTCCGGTGGTCACCGCCCATTCAACGATCAGCCTGTCGCGTGCCGACATTTCGGCCATGATGCGCCGAATCGCCTCCGGCGCGAGTGGGCGCGGCAACATCGGCATATGCCGCACGGTAAGCTCGTTGGCCCGGATTCGACCGCCGGTGGCATCGACATGGGCCAGGAAAGCCTGCGGGCGACTGCGCGATAACGCGATTTCCTGGCTTGCGAACGGGACCTGCTTCATCAGTCCGGTCGCCACGCTCCAGCGGTAGAAACGCCCGATGGTCCTGAGCCGCCCGTTGATTGTACTGCGTGCTAGCGGTCTGCCGCTGTCGCCACGGGGCCGGAGCATCTGATCGCGATAGGCGGCCAGTTCGCCAGGACCGACCTCGTCCCAGGCCCAGCCATTGGCCTCTAGCGTCTGCCACCAGTCGTAGAGAGCTTCAGCGTAGGTTCGCCAGGTCTGCGGGCTGCGGGTCCTGCCGCGCACCAAAGCAACGTGCATCAGCCATGCGCAGGCCGGTTCGACGAGCCGCATCCGGGCGTCGAGCAGCATCGGGACATTCTCCACCGATGATCCGTCGGGCCGGAATGCAGGCGTCGAGAACAACAGCTGCGCCATACCCACTCCCAAGATTGCAACCGGACAGGAAGGGCCCTCGGGCCCTCCCTGTCCGGCAGAGAAGAGGGGGCTCGGATCATGTGTCCTGCTTGATTGGCAGAAGAGGACAGAAAGGACACGTTATGGATGGGACCTACCACGAGGCCGTTCACTGGTCTGGCGGCAAGACGCGGCTTGAACGCACCTTCGGCAAGCGGTTTGGCGACAAGGCTTATGCCTTTGAAGAACTGGTCGCCTCGATCGGTCAGTGCCTGATCTGCGCGGATCTCGGCCTTCCTGGCGAGCTCCATGACAATCACGCGAGCTACATCAGCCACTGGCTCGATATCCTCAAGGGCGATTCCACCGCGATCATTCATGCCGCGGCCAAGGCCGAACAGGCCTTCAGCTATCTCAAGGCGTTCAGCTGCGGTGTCCCCAGCGAACGGCCTGAGGTGAGGTCTCAGGACACTCCAGCGCTGAAGCGCGCGGCTTAGAGGGGAGGGGGAAGGGGGCGGGCGTCCAATCAAGGAGACTTCGGATGCCTGCCACCCTCCACCTCGACCTGCCCTTTCGCTTTCAAAGGGCGCTGCAGCCCGATGGCTTGCGGGTCATGCAGACTTGCAACGCCGCCCTCAACGATGCCATGGGCGATGCCCGGCGCGCCGGGCACGACCCCGATACCGACCCGGCCGTTCTCCTGCTCGGAAGACACCTGGGCCGCGTGGCCGCCGGCGAGTCCCCCGAGGCGATCCATCCTGAGGATGAGGCGCTGCGTACGGCGTGCGAACAGCGGATTGCGGAGCTGCGATCTGCCCCCATTCTGGTCCCGCTCGTACAGCGCGGGCTTAACTGCGATCCCGATCTCATCCGGCTCTACAAATCTTCCGCGCGCGAAGCCTTGCGCTACCTCGCCCAGACGCTGTGCCTCGACCCTGCTGACTACAGCATCGAGCAAGAGCCGCATTTCACGGCCGACAACCCCGCGATCAGCCTGTTTGCCAGGAGCTTCTGCGTCACCATCGACCCTTGCCGGATAAACCCCGGACGGGAGATGGGATGGGTCAGAACCCATGGACGCAATGGGGCATGGGCAGGCCGGCAGCTGCGCGGTCCCATCGACCTCATGAGCAATATCGCCCGATTTGCCGCGACCCTGCGACGCGACTGCAATCTTAACCAGCCCGCCTGAAGCGGGCACAGCCGAAGGAATTTCTCATGGGATGGCTCTCAATGCCGCTATCGAGCATGCACCCCCACAAGACACCCAAGGAGTATCTCGATGCGCAGTTCACCTTCGAGCATCCCTATGACGCTGAAGGCAAGCGGATCGAAGCCGGGCCAGCTCACCCGCTCCCTGATGGCGCTTCCACCCGCGGCCTGCGGGTGATCGCTTCGTCCTGTCTGCGCAATAAGGTCTGGTATGCGGCCATCGCGCACGTCGAAAACGGCAAGATCGGGACCGTCTTCGCAGCAGTCGTGCTCGTGCGATGGAATCCGCGTGCCAGCGACGGCTACGTGTTCGCTTACAAGGACATGGACGAAACTGCGGGTCCGTTCGAATGTGAGTGCCCTGAGCGCATCCTGCGGCTGCTGGACCCGACCGACAATCATGCGGCTCTGGTCTGGCGCCGCCGCTGCATCCGCAATCTCATGCGAGGATCGCGCAAGCTCGAGGACGGGATGCAAATCCGACTGCCGTCGAAAATCCGCTTCACCGATGGCTATGAAGGCGATGTGTTTTTCATCCGCAAGCGAGGCCGCAAAACCACGCTCGCACTTACCGCCGACGGACCTCCCTGCTACCAGATCAGCAACCTTGCGCGCAGGGAATTCACGATCATCCCCCAGACCCGCGTGCACAAGACACTGTTCGGATAGACCGGCCATGAGCAACCAAACCATACACGAGGAGCCCGTCATCAGCCTGCGACGGCTCGAACTCTGCAGCCGTGAAAACGCCCACCGGGTCGCCAACCGCCTGTTCGAGCTCAAGCGCCGACCGGTCGCGGTGATCCGAACCGGCAACCCGATGAAGCCATTCCACGTGACCGACGAGGCCACGCAAGGGGACCATGTCGAAGTGGAACTGCGTGCATGAGGCCCCCCCCATGCGCCATTGCAGCCATGCTTTGTGGGCACCTCGCAGCCGCGAACACCGGATGCGCGGACCAAATGCAGCTTCCACCTTCAGAATCCGTCCGCAACTGCACTGTCACTGATGGCGACACGCTGCGCTGCGGCGAGGAGCGCATCCGCTTGCTCGCAATCGACGCACCGGAGAAACCCGGTCAGTGCCGCGCCGGACGCAACTGTGCACCCGGCGACCCCTTTGCCAGTGAGCGAAGCCTGCGCGCCGCCGCAACGCCTACCATGAACATCCGCCGCGTAGGGACCGACCGCTTCGGCCGCACGCTCGCGCTGATGGAAGCCGAGGGCAAAGACCTCTCGTGCCATCAGCTTGAAAACGCAGCAGCGATCTACAACCCCAAATGGGATACGGGCGGCTATGTCTTCGCCCTGTGCGGCGAAGCCGCAGCGCGGCGCTCGCTCACTCGCTAAGCTGAGGATCGAGATACCACGAAGGCCCCTGATCGAAATCACGCGCCACTGACACCAGCGGGCCGTCGGGCTCGGCCGCTACGTATGGCCGAACTTGCGGCATGACCGGTGCGCGCCGCTTGAATAGCTTGCCTGCAACGCGGCCGCGCGCCTCAAGCAGGCTTTCCAGCCAATCGAGATCTTCGAGCATCTGGACGATGCCGCGACCGGCAAGGATGAAATAGAGGCAGCGCTGATAGTCATCGCAGGCATTGCCGAGGATCATCGACAACTTCAACTTGCCGCCCGGATGACCATCGTGAACCCATTCAATGGCCTCGCGCAGCTCTACTGCCGCATAGTAGGCGTCGTTGACATCGGTGCCGATCGCGGCTGCCGCCAGCATTCTCCGGGTCGGCCGATTGGCCGGGTCGAGACTCGCATCGCGCAATCCAAGATCAAGATCGAAGCGGCCGACAAAGCTTTCAGTGGTCATGACAATCATCTCCTTGAGGGTGAACATACCGTGAACGCTCTAGACCGTCAAACCCAAATGCAATAGGTTAGCCATCATGTGGCTCGTCCCTCGACATTCGAGAGGCCTCACTCTCAGAACGCCGGTTCCGGACGTTGTCCGCGAAGCGCTCGTACGCTGGTATCGGGGGGAGGGGAGCGAAGCCGATCACCGGGCAAGTGTCACAATGGTGACAAAGGCCCGAGCGCATGGACAGTGGATCGCCTGCAGCTGCATCGGCGATACCGAACCGCCCCCGCTCATGTCCGCTTCATACCTCTCAGAGGCTGAAACCTATTACCTGCGCCGCCTGACCAGCAAACGCCAGCGCCGCCCCGAGCATGCAGCTGATTGTCCGTTCTTCCGCGAACAGGCTCCCCAGCGCTTCCGCGAGAAGCGCTCGGCCGAGGCCCCGGTGATCGATGTGCCTGACGGATTGTTCATCGCTCACCGTCTTGCCCCTGAAAAGCTGGCCGAAGCGCCCTCAGACAGTGAACCCGACGATCGCAGTCGGGGCGTCACCATTCCGCGCCTGGCCCGCCTGTTGTGGCAACTGATGGATATGGCCCACGTCAACGAGGTCCATCCCTTGCCCGCGCACCGCGGCCGCAACATGACGATGGCCTCGGAGTTTGCGCGCTTGCGACATGCGGCGACGCGGCTCGAAATCGCGCCCGGCATCCCCCTTTCCGCGCACCTTTACACGCATATCGATCCCTTCGAGCGCAAAGCCGTCTTCGCCCGTCTGCGCAAGGCCGCCAGGACATGGCCCGAAGGACTGGCACCCCAAGCCTTCCTTGCGCTCTATGCCAACGACATTTCGGGAACGACGCTGTTTCTGGGGCAGGGCAAGGAGCTCGACCTCAAGACCCGCATCCAATACTCGGGATCGCTGATCGGGCCGCCCTATCTCGTTCTCGTTGTCGTCGGCGAACACAATCCGCGCGACGGCTACGCCGCACTGCGCGCTTTCGCCCAGCCACTGGCCCGCACCTCGGCGTTCATCCCGGTCCACAACCACCATGAGCGCAAGGTTGCCTGCGATCTGCTCGACCTCCAGTACCATCTGCGCCGGCGCGGGATTGCACTCGGCTTCAAGCGGCCGTTGTTCGACCTGCCCTCGAAGATCGGCACAGTTCGGCCGGACTTCGTCCTCGACATCCACGATTCCACCACCGGCGAAATCATCGAGACGGCGCTCGAAGTCATCGCCAGCGAGGACCCTGAGTACCTTGCTGCGAAGCGCCATCAGCTTGCGCTTCTGGGCAAGGCAGGACGCGTGATTACCGCTCGGGCCGCCACGATCGATTCCCACGGAACGGGCGCGATCCTCAAGGCCAATCTCGGCATCGGCTGAGCGCGAGCGCATCCCGAGAACCCACCGCGCTTGCCGGCATATCCGGGGCACGGCCCCGACCCATGACAACCTCCAGGCTGTGAAAGGGGAGGGGGAGGAAATTGGTCAGATCCTGGAAGGAGATGACCAATGCCCAAATTCAACATGACTGAAACGCCGCGGGAGACCCTCTGGGGCGCGCCGCAGACCGCAACACAGCTGCTGCCCGGTATCTGGGAGGTGCACACATCCAGCCATGGCGGCATGATCCTGTCAGACGAACGTCAGGCAGCCATGCCGGCCGCGCTGCGCCTCGATAGCACCTCCTACGAGGAGGATGTTGACTGGGCACTTGTGGTGCTTGGCTTCGCCAACGAATTCGCCGGTCTGCCAACCAAGGGTTTCGATCTCCTTGTGCAGAACGCCCGCGCAAGCGTCAGGGCATGGCACCCCGATCGCTATGCGGCTCACACAGGCGAGGCCGTCGAAACCAGTGACAGCCCCATCCTGCGCCGCCGGCAGGCGCTCACCGATATGATTGGCAAGTATGTCGTGGTCAGCGCCTCGGGCGACTGGGCAGATTGGGTCCCGCAGGGCCAGGTCGGCGTCGTCGCACGGCGTGTCGCCCGCGTCGATGCCCTCGGCCACGCCCATTACGAAGGCGATTCCATCCACGGACTGGTGGACAAGGACGCTTACGATAGCAGCCGGATCGTCAACGGGTTCGATGAGATAGGCGCGGTGCGCATCGCAGCGAGTGCGCCCGCGACCAAGGAGGTTGTGCTGTGACCCCCATGTCGAACCCAGCGGTGACCGCGCATGAATTTGCAATGATGCTTGCGCTGAGCACCGCCCACATGTCGCCGGGCACGGCGGCTGACTGGATGCCCCAATGTCCCTGGGCCTGCTTCGCCAAGGGCGAATGGGGCTGGTTCATGTATGTCTGCGACGATGTCAGCATCACTGAGGCCGCCAGCGTTCCCCTCGAAATCCGCTCCGCTCTCCATGTTGCCCGCAAGCTGCGCTGCCAATGGATCATGTGGGACCGCGACGGGCCGATAGTGGCTGATCTGCCCGAGTACGACTGGGGCACAGCAAGCGGACTACTGTCGTGATCGCCGGACCGGCCTGCGCCAAGCCCGCAGCGCGAGCCCGCGACCTCCTCGATCTTCCGCGCCCACCAGTGGTGCTCGCTTACGGCATCGGGGTTGATTCCACCGCAATGCTCATCGAGCTTGTCGCGCGAGGCGAGACCCCTGATCTCGTCCTGACAGCCGATACCGGGTCCGAAAAGCCCGCGACCTATGACTATCTCGACATCATCCGTCGGTGGATGGAGGCCCACGGGATCGAATTCCAGATCTGCCGTTATCAGCCCCAGCGGTTCAAGCACTGGCCACCCTACGCGACGCTGATCGAGAACGTCCTCACGAATGCGACACTGCCATCGATCTCGCTCGGCCGCCACTCATGGAGTTTAGGTCTGCGCCTAGCCAGTGTCCTGTTAGCTTGCCGTGAAGGAAGGACAGGCCGGGCGACGCGCTAATCCAAAAAGCTAGCGCCGGCCGGCCTGTCCTTCCTTCACTTCAGCACTACAATTTCGGATCGGCGATCTGTGAGGCAAGCGTCCGGAGTTGGCGTGCAATGGCCGCTTTTGGGATCGCGCCGCTCGCTCGCTCATGGCCGGATGTGGGTGGATGGCTGAAGGTCTGCTACGCGATCCTCAGTCAGTATACTCTCGCCAAGCTTTCGACCACTGGGCAGCAATTTACGGGACGAGTTCCGCACTGCGCGACGAGTTCCGCGAGGGCGGTCTCTATCCTCATAAGGTCCGCCAGCTTGGCTCTGACATTTCGCAGATGCTGCTCGGCAAGGGTCTGAACCGTCTCGCAAGTGGCTCCGTCTTGTGGAGCCAAGTCTAACAGAGTCCCGATTTCCTCCAATGAGAAACCGAGTTCGCGGCCACGCCGGACGAACCTCAGTCGATCCACATCCGACGGCCCATAATCGCGATAAGATCCCCTGCGCGGCGGCGCAGCGACTAGCCCGATGCGTTCGTAATAGCGGATCGTTTCAATGTTGCAGCCGGTCAGTTCCGACACCACGCCGATCTTCATGGGAATACCTCTTGAGTCTGTAGCCGCTACAGAGTGTAGACGAGGAGCAGAGCGAAGTCATGCAAAGGCACACGTTATGCGTAGCATTCAAAATTGGTTCAGCGGATTAGCAACGGGTGGGGGCGTTCTGGCTTCCTTCGGCGCAGCGACATGCTGCGCTTTGCCTCTGATGCTTGCATCTGCCGGACTAGGCACGGCATGGCTCGGCAGCATCGCACCGATTTTCGCGCCCTACCGAACCCCTTTATTGGTGGTTGCAGCAGTGCTGCTGTTGGCAGGGGCGGCACGCTTAGTCTGGCAATTCCGGCTCGCACGCACTTGTCCGTCGGATACGGCCTGTGGAAGCCCAATCTTCAGAGCGCTGACTGCATTCGGATTGTTGATCGGCACCGCTCTCTTTGCAGGAGCCATGATCTATGTCTGACCCAATCCTGATCTCTCGCCTGAGGTGTCCCGATTGTGGGACTGAAAAGAATGAGGTCATGCCGACTGACGCCTGCTGGTATTTTTATACCTGTTCGGGCTGCGGCACCCGACTAAAACCTCTGGAAGGCGACTGCTGCGTATTTTGTTCCTACGGAACGGTGCCATGCCCTCCAATCCAGCAGGGCATTTGCTGCAACGACTGATAGAAATTGGCAGGAGAAACACCCTGCGGGGCGATGTCCGCTTCGGGGTCGATTTCAGAATTTCGGCTTTCGGCGAGAAACTCGCTGAAGCTGCCCGGCAGGTTCCAGGATCGCGGCGACTGCCCGCTCATGGCTGCAGATGGGTGGGAAGGCGAATGTCCGATATTGGGAAAGATTTCTCGCTTGCGAAAATTCGAACGGTGGATTTGCGTGTGCACCAACTTCTCTGAAATCGGTCTATTCTGTCACTAGATCGACAGTATCGAGAGAACCAAGCTCCTTCGAACGGCTCTGCTTGTATCTGCAGCCAATTGCCTTACGGCCCTTGGGGTGAGCCTTCCATTTTTTATGAGTTCCAAGCGCACAATTTCTGACTCGTCATTGGTTAGGTTTTCAAGTGCGTCCACCGGTGTGTTAGGATTGGTGGCGGTCGCCTTCCGAATGCACTCAACCTGATCCTGAGACAAGCGTCGCAGAGTAGATGCAGACGTATTTGGATTGCCAGCTACATTTAGTCGCACCTGATCGTCTGCGTGATTTTCGATTTTTGCAAGATATTCAACAGCAACGTTACTGTTTCTTGCTAGCAATCTGATAACCTCTAAATTTTTTTCAGTTGAACACAGATGATCGATTATTTCTGACTGGATTGATCGCGAATAAGCGAGCCACTTCCTTACTTCAATGTCTCGCAAAAGCTCGCTACGCAAATTTTCAGGAATGTCACTCCTTACGACCAGCCTGATTGCCACCGGAAAAGATCGCAAGGATGCGAGAGCCTCTATCACTTCGACAGGCAGGTCAGGTCTTTCGGCAATTGCCATGCCATAATAAGTGTTTTCTGGATCCGAATTTATTACTTCGATCAGTGCCTCAGCTGAAGCTTCTGGGTCTTGGATGATGACATTATTGTGTCTTGGAATGCGATGTGTGCGAAGGGCATGCCTGACTTTTCGATCGACTGGATCATTACCGAATAAATTTTCTAAATCCGTAACCTTGAGCGACTGGTTCATTGCGACAGCCTCCCTCACCCATTCGCTTTCGTCTCTCGCCAATTCCGCCAAAATACAAAACGGCGTTAACTCGTTTCTAGCGACCCCTACGCGGACATGATCATGTTGGTCTTTGGCAAGCCGAGCCAGACGATGAAGGTTGGTAGACGTAACAGTCGCTACCGTATGTCGAACGTGCTCATTTTCATCCGAGGCCAAGTGCTCTAAAATCTCTTCTGGCGTATTTGGATTGCGCGCAACTGCGCAACGGACGAAATTATATTCATCATTTGACAAAACACGTAGTATTTTATCATCGGTTTTCACATCAGATGCGATGTCGAACCGGATACGTCGATCCTTGTCTCCCACAAAAAATGCGGCGGCCTTTCCAGGTTGGTCCAGTCGAAGGAGTCGAGCGCAAGCAATCCGTCTTACGTCACCCGAGACATCATTCGCAAACCTCCATAAATCATCGGGTTCCAAGTTCTGGTTCGAAGCGGCCCTAGCCCTGACCATCGGATCAGCGTGCACTGCATAACCTGCCAACACCGAAGCAGGAGTATTTTGGTTCTGTGCAATGTATGTGTCGATTTCAAGCACGCCTTCTTCCGCCAGCTTTCTTAAAATGGCCAAGGACGCGTTACGATGGGAAGCGACACCGGTTCGGACCTTAGGATCGACGTCCGTAGCCAATCTTTCAAGTGCATCTAAAGAGGTGGTTGGGTTGCGGGCCAGTTGTCTTCGAACACTTACTTCTGGATCATCCGCGAGAATTTGAAGAGTTTCGGTGGGACAGTCTTTACGACCAGCTACACATTGTCGAATTCTTACATCTGGGTCTGCAGCCAGATCCATCCAAGAACCTAATCCATTTTTGGCATTCCAGAGGTTTACGAAGCTTTCTACATTCGTTACTTGATAGTCCTTCATGGCATGCACTCTTATTAGTTCTATTCGAGATCGTTCCGACGCGCATTTCTAAGAGCCTGATCCGAAATTAAGTTGAGTGGTGTCAGCGGGTTAGCTTGACGCCATCCCAAGTCGCTGATTCACGGGGTTTTGCAACAAACTTCCGGAGTTCGACGATGTGGACCGAC